>ENA-OPYT01000652-OPYT01000652.1-human-gut-metagenome-genome-assembly--contig:-NODE-652-length-10501-cov-2.639965_pt1 | contig 10501 bp, 11 predicted proteins | sample MGYA00242636_ERZ504480 | MGnify/ENA primary metagenome ERZ504480 (study PRJEB26092, sample SAMD00036228) | human gut metagenome | host: Homo sapiens | study: EMG produced TPA metagenomics assembly of...
ATCCACGGCGTAGCCAACGGACTGCACCGTGAAAAAGCTGATGCCCGCGGCAGGATGACGGAAAAAGCGCTGCCGCCCGCTTCACTGGCGAGGCCCAGACGGGACAATGCCTGGCCAAAGCCCTGCGCTGACGGCCGCGCCGTGGAGCAGCAGAGAGGCGCCTTTTCAGCAGCACCAGAAGGCCGAGGTTTACGCCCCAGCGCGGCCCAGAGCCGCCGTTTGCGGGAGAGACCCTCGGCGGCGTCCATGCGGCGCACCAGCGCCCACGTGGCCAGGGAATCCAGAACCAGCACGGGCAGCCATGCAGGGGTATTGAAGCAATAAAACGCATAGCTGACGGCCAGCAGCGCGGCGTTCTGCCAGCGCCTGGGGACAAGCCAGCATACAAGCACCGCCAGCGGGAAGAATGCAAAGAACGAAACGGAGTTGAATGTCATAGCGCACATCCTATATCGACAGAGTATGGACCGCGCCGCAGAGCGCGGCCCGGCGCGCGGGAATCCTTGTTACATTATAAAGGGGGACAGGCGTTTTGTAAAGGAAGGGGCCTGCTGGCTGCGCGGGGCAAGGCGGAAGGCACGGCGGCGCTTATGCCCGGCCGACAAAAAAGCCTCCTTTTATTGCTATTTAGCCCATTTTATATTATACTTAACTGGTATCGGTGTGCAAAAGAAACAGCGGTTTTCGGGCACGCGGCAGCGCATCGGCTGCGCTATCCGCGCTGCCTTCCGTCGGGAAGGCAACGCTGTCCGCCCCGCCGCTGCCCCGCCGCGCGGCTGAAAGCTTCGCGGGCCCCGGCCGGGCGCTGCTGCTTTTATACACGGATACCGTGATATACTATACCCGTAAGCTAAAAAAACGGGCGGCGCAGCACCAGACCGGAATTTGCGGCGCAGCCCGGCAGAAAAGGAGTTTTCCATAATGGCGCATACTGTTATGGTGACCGGTGCAGACGGCTTTATCGGCAGCCACCTCACGGAAGAACTGGTGAAAAAAAGGCGAAAAAGTGAAAGCCTTCTGCTATTATAATTCGTTTAATTCCTGTGGATGAATCGATTCCCTCGCGCCGAGATCCGCAGTGAGATCGAGATCTTCATGGGCGATATCCGGGACCCCTAACGGCGTGCGCACCGCCATGCGCGGGCAGGAGCGCGTGTTCCATCTGGCCGCGCTCATCGCGATCCCCTTCTCCTACCACAGCCCGGACAGCTATGTGGACACCAACATCAAGGGCACGCTGAACGTGCTGAACGCCGCGCGTGAGCTGGACACCCAGCGCGTGCTCGTCACCTCCACCAGCGAGGTCTACGGCACGGCGCAGTACGTGCCCATCGACGAGAAGCACCCGTTCCAGGGCCAGAGCCCCTACTCCGCCACCAAAATCGGCGCGGACCGCCTGGCCGAGAGCTTCTACCGCAGCTTTGACCTGCCCGTCACCATCGTGCGCCCGTTCAACACCTACGGCCCGCGCCAGAGCGGACGCGCCATTATCCCGACCATCATCACCCAGCTGCTGGCCGGTCAGACCGAGATCAAGCACGCCGTCCTGAATGTAGAGGGGAATTTCCTGCACGCGGCAGAGGCGGGCCGTGATCTCGGGATCGTTGATGTCGGGGAAGTAGTTGCGGGGATGCTTGCGCACTTTCCAACCGGCACGGTCGAAGAGATCGATGGTCGGGTCTTCCAGAGAGCCTTTGGGCAGGCCGAGCTTGAGAATGGGATTAGCCATTGTACACCTCTTTGGGATCAAATACGAGTTCGGAACAGCGGGATACCTTACCGTCGCGGAGTTCACGCGAGAAGCAGCTTCTATACCCTTCATGGCAGGCTGCCCCGCCGATCTGTTCGATGAGCAGCACGACGGCGTCGCCGTCGCAATCAAGTCGGATGGACTTCACCTTTTGCACATGCCCCGATGTGCCGCCTTTATGCCACAGGCATTTGCGGCTACGGCTGTAATAATGGGCTTCGCCTGTTTCGAGGGTCTTTTCCCATGCTTCGGGGTTCATCCACGCCAGCATGAGAACATCAAGGGTTTCCGCATCCTGCGCGACGGCGGCGATGAGGCCCCCAGATTTGCTGAAGTCCGGCGCAAAGGCAAGTGACGATTCCATGAAGTCTCCTTGTGCGTATGTTTTTCAAACGCAAAACGCCACGGACTCCGAGGAGGCCGTGGCGCTTACGTACGCTTGCATTAATGAAGAAGGTCGCAATCGTTGAGTATCTTGGTCAGTTTTTCAAGGTTGTCCGGCATAAGCGGAACCATAGGCAGACGGAACTCGAGATCAAGGCCGCGCATCATGCACACGGCGGTCTTGACCGGGATCGGGTTGGTTTCAAGGAACATGGCCCGGTTGATGGGCATGAGCTTGAAGTGCAGGCGTCTGGCTTCGTCCATATCCCCGGCGAGGGTGGCCTTGCAGAGGTCGGCCATCAGTTTGGGAGCGACGTTCGCGGTCACGGAGATGACGCCGCAGCCGCCCACGGCGATGTGGGGCAGCACGGTGAAGTCGTCGCCGGAGAGGATCTGGAAACCTTCGGGGCACTGTTCCACGAGGTCGGATACATGGATGAGATCCGCGGTGGCTTCCTTGATGCCCACGACATCGGGCACGTCACGGGCGATGCGGGCCACGGTGGGGGGCAGCATGTTGCAGCCGGTGCGGCCGGGCACGTTGTACAGGATGACGGGCATGGACACTTCGGAGCAGATGGTCTTGAAGTGCTGATACAGGCCTTCCTGCGTGGGCTTGTTGTAATAGGGGGTGATGTGCAGGGCGGCGTCCGCGCCGACATTTTTGGCGAACTGGGTCAGAGGGATGGCTTCGCGGGTGTTGTTGGAGCCCGCGCCGGCGATGACGGGAACGCGTTTGTTGACCTGCTCGACGCAGATGCGGATAGCGGCTTCATGCTCGTCGTGGGTCATCGTGGCGGATTCGCCGGTGGTGCCGCAGGGCACGAGGCCGTCGATGCCCTGTTCGATCTGCCATTCGATGAATTCACGGTAAGCTTCCTCATCGATCTTGCCGTTCTTGAACGGCGTCACCAGTGCGGTGAAAGCTCCGTGGAAACGTCCGGTAGTCATAACAATCCCCTTTCGGTACGGTGATGGGTCTGAACGTATCGTAAAGCACGGAGGCAGTAAAGCGGACGGCGGCAAAAAGCGCCGTTCCGGGTTCGTGCGCCCAACAGTCTTGTTTTACAGTTTTTCCGCACAGCCGCCGTTTCAATGGGCGTTCGCACTCTCGAAACGGCCTTCCGAGCGGCCTCCCCACGGTTGAAAAGAGGGGAGGGAGAGGTGGTGTGTCTTGAGAAGGGAGGGAACCCGTTCGCGGAAGGGTTCCCTCTCCCAACATTTTTACAACAACAGCATTTCGTCCAGCGAAGCCCCGGAGGGTACAGTGGGGTACACGTTTTCGTCGCGCTCGACGATAACGTCGATGATGGCCGTGTTCGGGCTGGCAAACGCGGTGCGGAGCGTGGATTCAAGATCTTCCAGCTTGGCGACGCGGTAGCCTTCGGCCCCATAGGCTTCGGCAAGCTTCACGAAGTCCGGCTGATCCGGGATGTCCACGGCGTTGAGGCGGCCTCCGTAGAAAAGATCCTGGAGCTGGCGGACCATGCCCAGACAGCCGTTGTTCAGGAGCAGTACCTTGACCGGCAGCTTGTTGCTGACGGCGGTGATGAGTTCCTGGAGGTTCATCTGGAACGAGCCGTCGCCGGACACGTCGATGACGAGCTTGTTGGGATAGGCGAACTGCGCGCCGATGGCGGCGGGGAAGCCGTAGCCCATGGTCCCGAGGCCGCCCGAGGTGAGCAGGGTGCGCGGTTCCGTGAAGTTGTAGAGCTGCGCGGCCCACATCTGGTGCTGGCCCACTTCCGTGGTCAGGATGGCCTTGCCTTCCGTGATTTTGTCCACGGCCTTGATGACTTCCTGCGGCTTGATCGTCGTTTCGCCCGGCGTCCAGGTAATGGGCTGTTCCTGCCTCCATTCGTCAAGCTGGCCCTGCCATGCGGCGAAGCGTTCCTTCCAGGGGGAGCGGTTCGCGGGCGGCGAGGTGTTCGCGGATGGCGACCAGCGAATTGCGGCAGTCGCCCACCACGGGGATACGCACGTTGACGTTCTTGTGGATGGACGTGGGGTCGATGTCGATATGGACGATGGTGGCCTTGGGGCGCAAAGGAGGAGAGGCGTCCGGTCACGCGGTCGTCGAAGCGCACGCCCACGGCAATCAGGAGGTCGGCGTTGCTGACGGCCTTGTTGGCGGCATAGGTCCCGTGCATACCGAGCATGCCGAGCCACTGCGGGTGATCGCAGGGGAACGCGCCGAGGCCCATCAGGGAACAGGTCACCGGGATGCTCAGATTCTTGGCGAGATTGCGGAACTCTTCGCTGGCGTTGGACATGATCACGCCGCCGCCGCCGAACAGCAGGGGGCGCTCCGCATTGTAGAGCGCGTCCACGACCTTGCGGATCTGGCGTAATTGGGCGGTAGGTCGGGTTGTAGCTGCGCAGGCTCACGTCTTCGGGCCAGACGAATTCGGCCGAACCTTGAAGCACGTTCTTGGGCAGGTCCACAAGCACGGGGCCGGGACGCCCGGAACGGGCCAGATAGAAGGCCTGCCGTACGACCTTGGCGAGCTCCTTCACGTCCTTCACCACATAGTTGTGTTTGGTGCAGGGGCGTGTGATGCCCGCAATGTCCACCTCCTGGAACGCGTCGTTGCCGATGAGGCCGGTGGGTACCTGCCCGGTGAAAATCACCATCGGGATGGAGTCGCAATACGCGGTCGCGATGCCGGTCACCGTGTTGGTGGCTCCGGGGCCGGATGTGGCCATGCAGACGCCGACCTTGCCCGTAGCGCGGGCGTATCCGTCGGCGGCGTGAACGGCGGCCTGCTCGTGACGTACCAGAACGTGGCGTAGCTGTTCGCCGTACTGGGGCAGTTCATCATAGATGTCCAGTACGGACCCCCCGGGATACCCGAAGATGATGTTGACGCCTTCGCGAATCAGACACTCGATGAGAATTCTGGCACCGTTCAACTGCATTGAAGAACACTCCGTTCGGTACAAGGTGAAAAGAACACTCCGTCTGTTGTGTATAGCCGTGAGACAGTTGGAGGTCTAGCCCTTTTGCCGGGCTTTCCCCCTTTTTTCTCTCCGGTTTTCGGGCCTTGGGCTCATAAGGAGGCGATTTCCCGTGTAGAGGGATGTCCTTATGCGCTTTTGGCGCGTTGTGAGGAGGGCTCCCCGCCTTTTCTTCAATAGTTTTTGGGGACACACATTTTAACAAGTTTCCCCGTGTATTAGCGTTGAGACGTATTCCGGGCACAGAGGCAGACGACGTCGCCTTCCGTTGTGATCGTGTCCACGGATAGCCCGGCGGCCTTGCAAAGGGCCGTAAGGTTGGCGATGCGGATCGGGAGGCCGTGGAGCGACAAGCCCGTGCCCATACGGAGAGCGGGCTGCCAGAGGAACAGCGTGCCGTTGTCAGCGAGGCGGCGGCTCAGCCAGCGGACGGCGTTGAGAGGCTTCTCCACTTCATCCAGAGGCTTGGTAACGGCGATGATGTCGAACCGGGAAACGATGTCGGCATCGCGGTAGTCCGCATTGTAGGCGGAACGCAGGAACGCTTTTTTTGAGCAACCGCATGAACGCGTCGCCGGATTCGATGGCCGAAAGTTCCCAGCCGGGCCGCGCGGCGTGAAAGGCTTCCAGAAAACCGCCGTCCCCCGCTTCGAAGTGCAGCAGCGTTCCCGTTTCCGGCAGGGGAAGGAGCGTCTCCAGTCGTTTGACGGCCTGATGCGGATGATCCGCGGCGGATAATCTGGCGGCCGCTTTTTCGTCCAGGGCCGCGACGTATCGGGCCAGTGCCCCGAACCGTGACTTTATGCCGGACAGAATGGACTCATGGGGACTTGTTTTCTTGCGGTTGTTCACGAAGGCGGCGGGCCCGGAGCAGGTTCCGGACAGGGCCCTGCCGGAAGACGCGAGGCAAACGGCGTGTATCGTAGGGTGAGGCATTTGTTTTCCTTTGTTGATGTTCCGTGGAGGACGCGAGGTCCGCAGCTGCGGCGCCCTTTCGGCTGAGGCGGCAGGCTGTGCACTCGCAAAAGCATGGAACGTGCCATTTGCCCTTTCTGGAAAAGGAAGACGCGTACTCTCTTGTTATTAAAAATGTTTCAGCATGAAGGAGAAGATCTCGCCACATTGCGGCAGAGGCTGTTTCGGTCTGGGGACATTACGGAATGCAACCATACCCGTGCGGAATGCAATCCCTGCCATAACCAACGAAGGCCGATGCGCTAACACCGGCCTTCGTTGGTTATGGGGAACCGCTACGGGAGCCCCATGCTCTTCGGGGAGAAAGGAGCCTTTCAGAATTAGTCGAACTTTTTGTTGTTATACAAAAGGTACTTGGAAGCGTTGTAGAAGTCCTGCGCGTACTGGCGCATGTGGGCGGCGCGTTCGGGGTCCGTGTTGAGCAGATCCTCCAGTACGGGGGCGTCCATTTTGTACATGTGTTCGTCGGTTTCGCGGATGTAGCAATAGCCGTTTTCCACAAGCCGCACCGTGGATTCGGTTTCCCCGCCGAGGAACTGCATTTCATCCCGTTTGGTGTCCGGATCGAGGAGGTTCCGCCCCATCGCGTTGTAGCGGTAGGGGATTCCGGCGAGGGACGCCAGCGTGGGGAAGATGTCCGGCTGGCCGCACGGGCGGCCGTCGACGCCGGGCTGCAGTTTGCCCGCAGCGACGAGGCCGGGCGCGTAGATGAGCATGGGCGTATGGTTGCTCTGGAGGCGGCAGGCCAGATAGCCGGGGGACATGTTCAGGGACGTGTCGTTCAGGCCGTGATCGCCGAAAATAGCGAACACTGTGTTGTCAAACCAGGGTTGCTGCCGGGCGATTTTGAAGAACTCGCCGAGCGAGTGGTCGGAGAAGCGGAGCGAGTTGTATTCGTCCGCGCCGGTGAAGCCGTAGTTTTTGAGGATGGCTTCGGACGGCTGTTTGATCTGGAATCCCGCGTTGTCTTCGGGGATGGTGTAGGGGCGGTGGAACCCCGCCGTCTGGATGACCGCCACGAACGGCTTCGGGGATTTCGTGAGCGCGGCGGCCGCCTCGCGGAACAGATCGAGATCGGAAAGGCCCCACACGTCGGTATTGGGGGCTTTCCACGAGCCTTCCTCAAGCAGGTGCAATCCCTCAATGTTGTGGGAGAGGAAGCCCCGGATGTTGGCCCAGCTCGCGCTGCCGCCGATCATGTAATATTTGCTGTAGCCTTTGAACTCATTCATCATCAGCGCCTGATCCACCAGTGCCTGATTGCGGGAACTGGTGCCGCCGGAGCGGTTCACGTCCGGGATGCCGGTCATGGTGGTGAAGATGGCGCGGGCGGTGGTGCGCGTCGGCGCGAAGAACAGCGGGTAGTACAGCGAATCCTTGGAGAGGGCCATCAGGTTCGGTGTGGTGTCCTCGGGAATGCCGGTCAGGTTGGGCGAGAAGGACGTGCGCGGCCATGTCATGGATTCCATGATGATGACCACCACATTCAGCGGCTTTTCCTGCCGTTCCGCCGGGGTGCCGGGCACCGTGCGCATGAAGTTGAGCTTTTGCGGATCGGGGTTGGGCACGCGGAGCCATGCCGCGACGCGGGGGTAGCTTTCCCGGGTGGCCTCGATGTTCGGCCTGGTTCCCTGCGCCGCGTTGACCGTATCGAAAAGGTTCTGGATGGGGTTCAGGGCGAGGATGGAGATGATTTTTGTCCACGCTGAAAAAGGCGTTGCTCCAACGCAGCGGGAAGAGGTTGGAGCTGATCTGTCCGTAGCCGAGGAGGAACAGGATCACGAATGTGGCGACGCTCCATCCGGTGCGGCCTTTCCATCCGAGGCGCGGCGTGGCTTCGTGCCTGGCCAGCGTTTTGCCGAAGAACAGGGCGTACAGCGCCGTAACCACGATGAGCCCGAACGTGATCCAGACGACGGGGTAACTTTCCCAGACCATCGTCCCGGCGATGTCCGGGTCACCGAGCAGTTCGAACAGGCTCGCGTCCACGCGGGTGTGCATGTAGAAGAACCAGCCGAAATCGATGATGTACACGAGCGTGGCCGCGGCGAAAACCGTAGCGTACAGCAAGTCGATCAAGCCACGGAAGCCTCGGCTGCGGACCAGAAGGCGCTCAAGAGGCGGGATGCCGAGGATGAGCGCAATGGGGATGAGCCCGAGTACGACCATGCGAATATCGAATTTCGTACCGATGTACAGGGCGTTCAGGATGTCGGAAGCGGGGTTCCCGGCCACTTCCGGCCAGAGGATGCCGAGCATGGCTCCTCGCGCCAGCACAAGCGCCAACAGCGTGCCAATAAAAAGGACGCTGAGGGTGCGGATAAACGGGGGGAAGAAAGATGTCTTTTGCATTTTTTTTGTATAGGACGAGCGCGTGAGAATGTGAAGTACCTAGAAAAGGTGGGAAAGCGCACGGGGCGAGTTGCGTTGCCCGCCCGGAATGATAGATCGGGTAAACTTTGGAAGAGCGGAGAGGCATTGGGGAAGGGGAGTTTTTTTGAGGAAAAGCATTCCTTCCCTCAATTGGCCAGCGCGGAGTCCATCCCCCCTTTCCAATGCTGGTTATGCCTATCGGTTCATTACAGTCTTTCCGGCATCAATGGCCTTTGAAATAAGGCAACGTAAAGAGGAAATGCTTTAGGTGGACTATCGCTTTTTCAAGAGGCGGAACCAATTCCGGTCGCCGATGAGCAGGGAGGCGGCGTAAACGGCTGCCCCGGCTGGTATGGCAAGGGCCAGCTGCGCGATGTTCGAGGCGTGCCCGGCCCAGAGGACAACGCCATAGGCGCTCCCGAAGGTCAGGGCCGTTCCAGCAAGCTGTACGGCGAGGGAGCGGAGCGGAAGCCGCAGGGAAACCCTGCGGGAGAGTCCGATCCAGAGCAGGGCCGCATTGCACCAGAGCCCCAAGGAGACGCCGAGCGGCGGCCCCCATGCCCCAAAACGCAGGGTGAGGGCGTAACCCCCTGCAAGGGCGACGACCAGAGCAACGACGGCGGCCTTGAGCGGGAGCCCGCTTTCCAAGGCGTGGCAAGCCGCCAGCAAGGGCCGGGAAAGCGCATAGGCGGGCAGGCCGGGCGCGTAGGCGCACAGGGCAAGCGCCGTGGCGGAAACGGCTTCCGCATCAAAGGCCCCGTGCCCAAGCACAACGGCGACCAGAGGCAGGGATATCGCCGCCAGGCCCGCCGCTGCGGGCAGGTTCAGGCCGAGCGACAGCAGCGCCGCCCGCTGGATTTCATCCGAGAACGAGTGGGGAGGGGCGGTTGGCAGGGAACTTGGGGAGAGGGAACCGTGGGGGTGTTCCCCCCTTCTGAAGAAAGGTTCCCTCTCCCCCTCTCCAAATCCCATCTCTTCATCCTCCCAAGGCTTTTGCAAGCGGGCGCCGGTATCACCTTGGTGTCGTTACGGGCCGTACGGCAAGCGGAAAGAGGCGGTGGGGGAGCAGCCTGTTCGGGCTTTTGGGGCTGGGAAAGGGAAAGCGAGGGGATTTCGTGGGAACGGGAAGAGCGGGAAAGCCCTTCGGAGGCCGCGAGTTCCGCGAGGCGCGGCGCGGCGGCCATCCCCACGGCGGCGCCGAGCACGCCGAGAGGAAATTCCAGCAGCCGTTCCGCATAAAACAGGGAGGCCATATGGCCTTCGGGCAGGAGCGAAGCCAGAGCGGAGGCTCCGAGAAAGGCCAGTTGAGGCATGGCGGCCCCAACGATGCCTGCGGGGAGACGGCGGAAGACCTCCGAGACTGTCCGTGCATCGGCGGGCTTTCCCCCTTTCCCCTCTTCGTGCTGGAGGACAAGGATTGCCGGTACCTGAGCCAGCCATTGCAAGATTCCCCCGCAAAGGACGCCGCAGGCGACGAGCACGCCCGGTTGCAGCGACGGGTTGAAGGCCGCCAGCAGCGCGAAGCCGATGACGCAAAGGTTGAACAGGGACGGCGTCAGCGAAGGCAGCAGGAAACGCTGCCTGCTGTGCAGGGCCGCCATGCAGCCCGCCGCCATCATGACGCTCCAGATATACGGAGCACAGATACGGAACAGCGTAACGGCCTCTCCAAACACTTCCGGGCGCTCCTCCAAACCCGGCGCGATAGCCCGCATGATGATTCCCGCTCCCGCCATGCACGCCAAAGCCAAGAACCCCGTCCATAAGGCCAGCTTGCGCGTTACCGCCAACGCAAGCCCGCAGCCGGAACCGCCCCGCAGCCGTTCCCGCGTGCAGGCGGCGGTCAGGGAGAGGGACAGCGTGCCTTCGCCGAACAGCCGCCGTGCCATGTACGGAATCCGCAGTGCCGCCGTGAGCGCGTCCGCCGCCCCCGAACCGCCGAGCAGCCATGCAATGCCGGCATCGCGCACAAACCCTAAAAGCCGTGAAATGAGCGTCCCCACACCGACAATCAACGTGTTTTTCGAGGAGGAAGACGAGGAGGGGGGAATTCTTTTTGAA
>ENA-OPYT01000653-OPYT01000653.1-human-gut-metagenome-genome-assembly--contig:-NODE-653-length-10492-cov-11.424120_pt1 | contig 10492 bp, 10 predicted proteins | sample MGYA00242636_ERZ504480 | MGnify/ENA primary metagenome ERZ504480 (study PRJEB26092, sample SAMD00036228) | human gut metagenome | host: Homo sapiens | study: EMG produced TPA metagenomics assembly of...
TTTTTCTTCATCTGATTTCTACTTTTGTTACACAAAATCTCAAGAGTCCATTCCACCATCTTATCCAGGGGTGATAAATCGTAGTAAGTTTAGAACCACCCGCTCTGAATATACTTAATCCATCGAATCCCAAAACGGATACATCTTCCGGAACCTTCAGGCATGTTCATTTAACGCTGTAATTGACTCCTACCGCAGTCTCATCGGAAAAAGCAAATTACTGCAGTGAACTTCTTTTTCTTTCGCAATGCACTGTCATAGATCGATAGCCTTTTTCGAAGGTAAGCTGACCGTATTCTGCCATGTCATCACTGAACATAAGTCCATATTCCTCCATTGCCTTCTTACAGCCAACTAACCGCTGGAATCCTGAACTGATACTTGTAGAAAGATCAGTCAGAATCAGTATCTTCCTGTGTCCCATTTCAAGAAGATATTTCATTCCCTCGTAAGCAGCCATCATATCATTAATGTGTACCATATCGCATCTGCTGTCAAAAGCTGCGACCTCCCAGCATAACCACTTTGATATTCTTTGCCCGGATATATCGTATCACCTCACGGTCAATCTCCTCCTCCAGATAAATAACTCCCATCACATACAATTCCTTCAGGATACTCTTATAACTGTCATCTCCCGGAAATGTAGGAAGAAATATCACTCTACATTTGTATTTTGGCATCTGCCGGATAATCTCCTTTATGGATTCACTGAAATATCCAAATTCCAGATTAGGAATCAGAACTACGATCACACCATCTGACTTACGCGTTGGATGATTTGGCACATAACCAACCGTATTAGCTGCCTCCTCAATTCTTCTGGATAATTCATCACTCACCACATTCTGTCCTGAAAAATATCTTGAAACAGTTGCTGGAGACACATGTGCCATTTGTGCAATCTTTCTGATTGTACCTGCCATTGTCTCATCTCCTTATGTGACTTTTTCTTATTATTTGAAATTTACTTTTTTATTTCTTTTGGTATTTTACACGATTTAATATCGTCATCTACACTTTTTGATTGTACAAAGTCCCAAATAAAATGTCAATCTTGTTTCATGTGTTTCATCCTAGTTTCATATGTTCACTAAAAAAGATGGAACAATCGGACATTTCCTGACCATTCCATCTTTATATATCTTTACTCCATAATCCTCATCAGAATATCTTCAGAATATCATTATACATAACGATAACCATCAACGCCATCAAAAGCATCAGCCCCGCAAAATGGATCATGCCTTCTACCTGACGGTTTACCGGTTTTCTCCGGATCGCTTCTGCCACCAGAAATACCAGCCTTCCTCCATCCAGCGCAGGAAGAGGAAGAAGGTTCATCACTCCCAGGTTTGCAGAAAGAAGAACCGCCATATTCAGCAAATTCATCCAGATCATCAGCGTTCCCTCACTCTTGGACTGTTCGTAAGTGTCGCCAATGGCATCCACAACACCCACAGGACCACTTAAGTCTTTCATTCCAAGGTGACCGGTCACAAGCTCTTTCAGGCTTAAGATCGTAGTACGGATCATGTATTTCACTTCCACAGCACCATATTTCAGAACATTAAAGCCGGAAGTTTTTTCACTGTATGTGTTATATCCGAAACCGGAAACCGGTGTTCTGTATTCCCTTGGTGTTATCTCTGCCTCATATTCCAGTCCGTCACGCTCATAGGTGATCGTCACAGGTTCATTGGACAATGGATGCTCTTCGATATATTTTTCATATGCATTTCCGTCCGGAACCTCCACACCGTTGATCTTCGTGATCACATCGCCTGCTTCCAGACCTGCCTCTTCCAGTGGCATTCCCTTGATCAGTGATTCCACTGTCATGGAATTTACATCGGAACGGTTAAAGCCAAGAAGATACCGCACATTTACATCTGGTTTATAGGAAATCTCCTGTTCCTTTCCATCACGTTTTACTTTCAGCCGGATGGTATCTCCCTCTTTCAGTTCGTTGAGATACGAATATACATAAAGATCTTTCCCCAGATCAATATGATAGCCCTGATATTCCGTGATCACATCACCCTTTTTCAATCCTGCCTTTTCCGCAGCAGAATTTTGGGTTACTTCTAATACGGTTGCCGGATCATAGCCCATACAGCCTACAATGATCACAGACAAAACAAATGCCAGCAGAAAATTAAATATCGGACCGGCAGCAACCACTGCGATCCTGCCCCACACAGGAGCCGAATTAAAGGTTCCCGGACTGTCATCTTCCGCATCCTCTCCGGCCATGGCGCAGGAACCTCCAAGAGGAAACAGTTTCACGGAATAACGTGTGCCGCCCTTTACCGTACTTATGATCCTGGGTCCCATACCAAGAGAAAATTCCAATACCTCGATGTGATTCTTTTTTGCCAGAAGAAAATGTCCCAGCTCATGGATCAGTATCACAACGCTGAAAATAATTACAGCAATCACAAATCTCAATTTACCACCTGCTTTCGATCCACTGATAAGTATCCTGCTCTACAGAAAGGATCTCATCCAGATCCGGATGTGCGATTTTTTTATGTCTTTCCATAGACTGTGCAATAATCTCATAAATATCCAGAAAGCCGATCTTTTCCTCCAGGAATTTCTTTACTGCAAGCTCATTGGCTGCATTAAAGACAGTCGGCATACTTCCGCCCTCCCGGGATGCCTGGATCGCCATAGGAAGTCCCCGGAATGTCTCCATATCCGGAACCTCAAATGTGATCTCATGAAGCTTCGTGAAATCAAGACGGTCTCCGTCCAGATATCGTCTGTGCGGATAGTACAGAGCGTACTGGATCGGAAGTCTCATATCCGGAGTTCCAAGCTGTGCCATGATCGCACCATCCTTAAACTCCACCATGGAATGGATGATACTCTGCGGCTGCACCACCACCTGAATATGATCCAGATCCATGTCAAACAGCCATTTGGCTTCCATAACTTCCAGCCCTTTGTTTACCAGGGTTGCGGAATCTACGGTGATCTTTCGTCCCATTACCCAGTTTGGATGCTTCAGAGTATCTGCAACAGTGACCCTTCGCAGCTCTTCTGTGGTACGTCCGCGGAAGGGACCACCGGATGCCGTGATCAGAAGCTTGTGGATCTCTTTGTTTTCTTCTCCGTGGATAGCCTGGAAAATAGCGCTGTGTTCACTGTCTACCGGAAGGATAGATACGCCATATTTCTTTGCCATCGGCATGATCAGATGACCGGCCGTGACAAGGGTTTCCTTATTTGCCAGGGCAATATCCTTTCCGGCACGGATTCCCTCCATGGTAGGACGGATCCCGATCATTCCCACGATCGCAGTGACAAGGATTTCGGATTCCGGCATGGACGCAAGCTCCAGAAGTCCTTCCATTCCGCTGACTACCTTTGTATCCGTGTCCGCAATACGCGTTTTCAGATCCCGGGCTGCTTCTTCATCCCAGACTGCTGCCAGAAGCGGATGAAACTCACGGATCTGCTCTTCCAGCTTCTCCACACTTTTGCCTGCACTGACTGCAACAACACGAAGGTCTTCGTTTTTTCTTGCCACATCCAGTGTCTGGGTCCCGATGGAGCCGGTAGAACCTAAGATTGCAATATTCTTCATTTCTAATGTCTCCTAAATTCCAAGAATCGTTTTTGCAAGATAGTAAATAACAGGGGCTGTGATGATCACACTGTCAAAACGGTCCAGGATTCCTCCATGGCCCGGGATCAGCTTTCCATAGTCCTTGATGTTCTGGTTCCTTTTGATCGCAGATGCAGCCAGATCACCCACCATGGAGATCAGAGCTCCAACTGCGCAGATCAAGGCATACTCAGCCATTTTTCCCTGTGTTGCCGCTGCATAGATCACTCCAAGAAGCGCCGCTCCCGCAACGCCTCCTACAGCTCCCTCGATGGATTTCTTCGGGCTTAAAACCGGCGCCATTTTATGCTTTCCGATAAGCATTCCCACACAGTAAGCACAGGTGTCACATCCCCAGGAGCACAGGAATATCAGCCATACCAGGAATTTTCCGTCCGGAAGGCTTCTGGTAAGATAGATAAAGGAAAGCATCACAGCAACATATACAACTCCAAAAAATGCTGCCATCACCTGTTCTGCATGGTATTTCGGATAACCGAATACATAAACAAACAGGATCAGGATCATACTGATGATGATCGCCATTGTTCCGTAATTTCCAAAATCAGCTTTCATGGCAATATAATAAAGCACTGCTCCAAGATATCCTACAAGTTCCAGCACGGTAACATGCTCATCGCTTACCTTCATTACCTTGTAAAGCTCTCTCATTCCGATCAGTGAAACAGCCAGAAGTGTAAAAAATAAGATCCAGCTTCCGGAAATGATAGTTGCCAGGGCAATAATGACAAGGACGATACCACTTATCAGTCTTGTCTTAAACATGATCTACTCCTCCTTGACGCCACCGTAGCGTCTGTCTCTCTGATTGTATTTCTCGATGGCTTTGATCAGCTCTTCTTTATTGAAATCCGGCCATGCAACCGGTGTAAAATAAAACTCGGAATAGGCAAGCTGCCAAAGCAGGAAATTGGAAAGTCGCTGCTCACCGCTTGTGCGGATCAAAAGATCCGGATCCGGTACACCTGCAGTATCCAGATAGCTCTCAATCGTATCTTCTGTAATGCCATCCGGCTCAACTTTTCCGTCTTTTACATCCTGTGCCATCCTCTGCATTCCACGGCGGATCTCATCACGGCTTCCGTAATTTAATGCCAGCTGAAAATAAATACCGTCAAAATCTTTGGAATATTCCTCCAGTTCCCGGACACTCTGCTGGATATCCGGTGCAAAGGCAGTAACATCTCCGATGACTTTCATCTTCATATTATTTTTCTTGGAAATCTTGATACATTTCTTAAGATAACCGCGGAACAGTTTCATCAGTGCTTCCACTTCTTCTTTGGAGCGTTTCCAGTTTTCTGTGGAAAAAGCGTAAACCGTAAGATATTTCACCCCAAGATCTTTGATATCATAACAAATGTTTTCAAGATTGGCGCATCCTTTTACATGTCCGTAGGTTCTCGGCATTCCTCGTTCCTTTGCCCAACGTCCGTTTCCGTCCAGAATGATCGCGATATGATTTGGTACGTTCATAAATCTCCTCCATACAGAAAGAGAGCTTCTTCAAAGAAGCCCTCTCTATCCTCGTATTTCTTACAATTATACAGTCAGAATCTCTTTAGACTTGTTTTCGATCGCCTTGTCAACTTCCTTGATGTACTTATCTGTAAGTTTCTGGATCTGATCCTCAAGCTCTTTGATCTCATCCTCAGAAACATCCTGTTTTGCAAGTTTCTTAAATGCATCGTTGGCATCACGACGGATATTTCTTACTGCAACCTTGGCACCCTCGCCTTTTTTCTTAACGTCCTTCACCAGCTCTTTACGACGCTCCTCGGTAAGCTCCGGGAAAACAAGACGGATCATTTTTCCATCGTTGCTCGGGTTTAATCCCAGATCAGAGCAAAGGATCGCTTTCTCGATCGCTTTGATCATGCTGGATTCCCACGGCTGGATCTGGATCATACGTGCCTCCGGTACAGAAATGTTTGCAACCTGCTGGAGCGGAGTCGGTGCTCCATAATAATCTACGGTAAGTTTGTCAAGAATATGCGGGTTTGCACGGCCGGCTCTGATGGTTGTCAGCTCACTCTCCAAAGCATTCAGTGTTTTTCCCATTTTTGTTTCGTATACCTGAATTCTCTCATCCATTTCACATATCTCCCTGTATGGTTTTTTTATTATTCCCTTTTGATCACACGGTTACCTTTGTTCCGGAGAACTTGCCATGTACGGTATTGACGATGCTGTCCTTTTCATCAAGACCGAATACCAGCATCGGCATCTTCTGCTCCATACACATGATGGAAGCGGTAAGATCCATAGCTGCCAGCTTCTTTGCAACTACTTCATCGATGGAAATCTCATCATACTTCTTGGCATCCGGGTTTACCTTCGGATCACTGTCATAGATTCCGTCAACAGCCTTGGCAAGAAGAATGGCATCTGCGCCGATCTCAACAGCACGAAGTACAGTAGCTGTATCTGTAGAGAAATACGGATGGCCGGTACCACCTGCAAAGAATACAACCTTTCCTTCTGCGAAGCTCTCTTCTACAGCATCCTTGGAATAAAGTGTGGTAAATGCACCACATACAAACGGGGTAAACACCTCTGTCTTAAGTCCCACATATCTGCAGATGTCAGACACATAGATACAGTTCATGATAGTAGCAAGCATGCCGATCTGATCCGCCTTGCTTCTGTCCATGGCTCCGCTGGTACGTCCTCTCCAGAAATTTCCACCTCCGATCACGATACCAACCTGAAGTCCTTCATCCACGATCGTCTTGATCTGTTTGGCAACCTCTGTAACAGTTGCTTCATCAAAGCCTCTCTTCTGCTCTCCTGCAAGAGCCTCTCCGCTTAATTTCAGTAACACTCTTTTCATATGTTTATTCTCCTTTACCATACGCCGGATACAACTTCATTGCCGTCATTGTCAAAAGTTGTGGATACCGTAAACGTATCATAATAATAATAACCTGTCTTACCGGACTCCGGCTCGTCCTCATAATCACTGCCATTTGGGCTGCCGCATGCATTCTCAAGCTCAGACATGGACTGACCGATATATCTTGCTGCTACAGATGCCGGATCATCCTCGCCGGATGGTGCTTCCGTAGGATCCGGTGCATCGGAAGAATCAGAAGAAGCTGGTGCAGATGTTGGATCCGGTGTGGATGTGGAGTCCGAACTGCCGGACGAACTGCTGTCTGTACTGTCTCCATTATCATCAGAACTCTCCGGAGTCGGAGTCACAGTCGTACTGTCTGAAGAATCTGTACTGTCACTGTCACTTTCACTGTCATCCTCAATGCCAAGCCTTGCCTTTACATCCTTCAGGGTAGACACCTCCTTGGTGCTTCCGCTCGCCAGATATGTAGCATATGGGATTCCGTCTTCACCCTCACCATCCATACAAAGACTCAGCTGTGAGATCGTCAGAAGCGGCAGCTGGCGGAAGAAACATTCATTCTGCTCTTCGTCAGAAAATGTGATCCTTACATCAAAGCTTGTTGCTGTATCTCCGTTATCGTCCTTCTGGCTCTTCTCCATATAATAAACAGCCTTGTCGTTGGAAGCCAGTGTGAATTTACCATTTACAAGATCGCTTCCCCAGGTCTCATCACTGTCATCGCCATCATCTCTGGTAGGACGGACATAAATTGCAGAAATCGTGGAGTTCATTTTATTGGTAAATACAATACTGGTAGTGGTCTCACTCTTGGTTCCCATTACGTTCTTGATATTTGCTGTTTCATCCGTAGAGGTCTGCATCTCCACCACATCCGTTTTCGCAGCTTCCGTTACCGTCGGGGTTGCCGTTGCCTCCACCTTCTGCTCCGGTGCCACAGAGTTCTTCTTTCCGCAACCGGCTGCAAGCATGCTCGCTGCAAGAATTCCGGCAAGAATCAAATAACGTTTTTTCATTATATCTCCTCCATATAAAATGGTCCTATTCGCTGTCAGGTTTTCCTTTTCTATTATTACAGAGTATCACTTTCTTGTCAACCTGACCGTTCTGAATTTCACAGAATCTTTAGATATTTTAAACTATGTCAAAAATTGGAACAGCTGAGGTCAGAACCCGTTTTCCCTTCGCTGTCTGCGCATATCACGGCGCATTTTCGCAGCTTCATTCCGGGCTTTTTCCGCTTCTGTGGTAATGATCAGTTCCGGCACCTGAATCGGTTTCTGGTCTTCATCTACAGCCACCATCACAAAAAATGCCCGGTTTACAGTATGACGCATGCCATCCGGCTGTTCCACATACGTATCGATCTCGACCTCCATGGAAGTTCTTCCCACATAAGTCACATATCCCTTAAGTACTACGATCTCTCCCTCATAGATCGCATGCTTGAACTGAAGATTGTCCACTGCCGCAGTTACCACCCGATATGTCTCCGCATGACGCATAGCTACCACTCCGGCAACCTCATCCAGCCACTGCATCAGTGCTCCGCCAAAAAGTCTTCCGCCTCCGTTCAGATGCTGCTGCATGATCAGATGAACCTGCTCCGTCATCGATGCTTCTACCGTTTTTTTACGTCTTTCCTGTACCTCTGTCATTTCTCATTCCCCGCATTTTATCATACTTTTACTTTTTCAGTTGAAACCAGCCGATCAATAAAGATTTTTTACCTTAAAGTCTCGCTCCGCTTCTCTTCTCTGATCCTTCTTTGCAATATCCTGGCGCTTGTCATAAAGCTTTTTACCACGTGCCATGCCAATCTCTATTTTTACCAGGCTGTCCTTGAAATAAACCTTCAGTGGTACCAAAGTCAATCCTTTTTCCTTTAATTTAGCTTCGATCTTATTGATCTCGTAGCGATGCAGCAAAAGCTTACGCACACGAAGAGGATCTTTGTTAAAAATGTTTCCTTTCTCATAAGGAGTGATATGCATTCCATATACATAAACTTCTCCGTTTTCCACACGGACAAAGGCCTCCTTGATGCTGCATTTACCGGAACGTAAGGATTTCACCTCGGTTCCTGCAAGTGCGATCCCGGCCTCATAAGTATCCTCGATAAAATAATCATGAAAAGCCTTTTTATTATTTGCGATCAGTTTCATTCCTGTTTTTTTTGCCATTTCGCGCTCCCTCAGTCTTCCTCAGCCAGGACAAAATCCACGGTTTTCAGCATTTTATCCGCATCTGCCACACGGACACGGACCTTCTGCCCAAGACGGAAGATCTTTCCTGTCATGTCGCCCCGCAGTTCATATGCATCCTGGTCAAATACATAATAGTCATCTCGTAATGTATTGATATGGATCAGTCCTTCTACGGTATTCGGAAGCTCCACATAAAGTCCCCATCCTGTAACGCCGGAGATGATCCCCTCATACTCCTCTCCGAGATGATAGGACATATACTCTGCTTTCTTCAGCTTATCGGATTCTCTTTCCGCTTCGTCTGCACGCCGTTCGCACACACTGGACTGGCGCGCCACTTCATCCAGGATCTCCTTGTAATGCTCGGTACGTCCTTCCCTTACCAGTCTGCCTCTCAGACGGTCATGGATGATCCTGTGGATCTGAAGATCCGGATATCTTCGGATCGGAGAAGTAAAGTGGCAGTAATACTTCGCTGCAAGTCCGAAATGTCCGCTGCATTCCGTAGTATATTTTGCCTGTTTCATGGTACGCAAGGTCAGGCGGCTGATCTGTGCCTCATTGGGCATTCCCTCAATACTTTCCAGGATCTCCTGGATCTCACCAGGCGTGATCTCCTGTCCGGATTTCTGTATGTTGACTCCTTCATTATGAAGAAGCATCAAAAGACTTTCAATCTTTTCCGGATCCGGATTTTCATGGGTTCTGTATACAAAGGGATAATCTCCGGTGCAGTATTCCTGTGCCACGGTTTCATTGGCAAGAAGCATAAAATCTTCAATGATCCTGGTTGCCACATTGGCTTCATAAGGCTGCACATCAATAGCTCTTCCTGCCGCATTCAGGATGATCTTACTTTCCGGAAAATCAAAATCAATGGAACCTCTTGTATGACGGCGGCTGCGCAGGATCCCGGAAAGCTCTTTCATCAGGAAAAACATGGGGATCAGAGCTTCATAGCGTTTCTTCGCCACCTCGTCGGTATCCTCCAGAATATTTTTCACATCTGTGTAACACATGCGCTCATCTACACGGATCACGGTTTCTGCGATCTTATGGGAAATCACCTTTCCTTTTTCATTAACATCCATCAGACAGCTTAAGGTCAGACGGTCCTGTCCCTGGTTCAGAGAACAGATACCGTTGGAAAGCCGCTCCGGAAGCATGGGAATGACACGGTCTGCAAGATAGACGGAGGTTCCGCGCTTCAGTGCCTCTCTGTCAAGGGCACTGCCGCCCTGAACATAGTTGCTCACGTCTGCGATGTGCACACCCAGATGGTAGATTCCATCCTCCTTTGTCAGGGAAATGGCATCATCCAGGTCCTTTGCATCCTCACCGTCAATGGTAACTGTAACAAGATTTCTGAGATCCAGTCTTCCATCCAGATCCGCTTCCTGTACATGATCCGGCACACGGTCAGCCTGACGAAGTACTTTGTCAGGAAATACACTTGGTATGTTAAAGCTCTTCACAATAGCAAGGATATCTGTTCCAGGTGAACGTAAGTTTCCCAGCACCTCCGTGATCTTTCCTTCCGGCTTCCGGTTTCTGGAGCCGTAATCTGTGATCTCTGCAACTACCTTGTCTCCGTCCTTTGCTCCCATGGAGTTTTTTTTTCTGGAATAAAAAATATCTTTGGAAAATTTGGGGTTATCACTGATCACAAAGCCATAATCACGGCTGCTCTGGTATGTTCCCACGATCGAAGGCATTCCCCTTTCCAGAACCTTCAGCACAACGCCTTCCTGACGTTTTCCCTCTTTATGTCCGTTCCGTACAAGGATC
>ENA-OPYT01000654-OPYT01000654.1-human-gut-metagenome-genome-assembly--contig:-NODE-654-length-10490-cov-4.631091_pt1 | contig 10490 bp, 6 predicted proteins | sample MGYA00242636_ERZ504480 | MGnify/ENA primary metagenome ERZ504480 (study PRJEB26092, sample SAMD00036228) | human gut metagenome | host: Homo sapiens | study: EMG produced TPA metagenomics assembly of...
CATGGTACATGAATTCATCTTTAATAGACGTCTGGAAGACGCCATCCAAGACCAGCATGCGGCCAAATTCCTTAGAATCGGCAACGACGATATCCTGAAAATCGGAATGGCCTCGATACAGGATATCCGAGATTCCGTCGTCAGATCCAGGTGCGAAGACTGGTGTTCTGTTATTAAATTTTTTCATAGTATACTCCTTGATAATCGCCTGTTCTTATTATATTCTGATAATGACTTCATTTTAGCATATTTAACATTATTTGTCGCAGTTCATTTGCACTTCCCAAAAGATATCTATTTCTTCTTAGTATAAAAAATCCTTTATATCACCCCCTTACAGAATAAAGGGATTATGGTACAATATAAAGTAGACTTTTTATATATAGTCTTCATTATAGATAAAATTTTTTAAAGAAAGAGTCGGTTTATAAACCGATAGGGTGACAAAACATGAAGAATCTCTTACACATCGGCATTGACATCGGTTCGACGACAGTAAAAATAGCCGTCCTCAACCATGCCAAACAATGCCTGCACGCATGCTATGTCCGCCACTATACGGATATACGCCAAAAAGTTTGGGATTTACTCCAAAACGCCTACGAAATCTTTGGCGACCGTCAGATCACCATGGCTATCACCGGATCCGGCGGTATTGCCCTGGCCGACTATCTGCACATCCCATTCCTGCAGGAAGTCATCGCCGGCACCAAAGCCGTTCGAACATACTACCCACAGTCCGATGTCATCATCGAACTGGGCGGTGAAGATGCCAAAATCACCTACCTCACCGGTGGCAATGAGCACCGCATGAACGGCAACTGCGCCGGCGGAACGGGGGCCTTCATCGATCAGATGGCAACCCTCCTCGACACCGAAGCCAGCGGCTTGAATGAACTGGCCAAAAAGTCCGATACGATCTATCCTATTGCAGCCCGCTGCGGCGTCTTTGCGAAAACGGATATCCAGGCACTCTTAAATGAAGGGGCCAGCAAAGAAAATGTCGCCGCCTCGGTGTTCCAATCGATTGTATTCCAGACCATCACCGGCCTGGCCTGCGGCCGCCCCATCAAGGGCACGGTTTGCTTCCTCGGCGGTCCTTTGACCTACTTGTCCCAGCTTCGCGAACAGTTCGCCAAGACCCTTCACTTGACGCCGGACAAGGTCATTGCTCCGGAAAATGCCCAAGTCTACGTCGCTATTGGCGCGGCCCTGGGAAGCATGGATACCAAGCCTGTATCCTTCATGAACCTCATGGGCCAGCTGAAGAACGTCGACGAATCGACACTGGCCAAGTCGGACCGGGTAGCGCCCCTCTTTGACAGCCAGGAAGAACTGGACGAATTCCAGGACCGCCACCGTCAGCATACGGTTCCCCACGGCGATATGAACAGCTACAGCGGCCCTTGCTATCTCGGCATCGATGCCGGTTCGACGACGATCAAGGCCGTCGTCTTGAGCGAAGACATGAAGATTCTCTATTCGCACTATCAGAATAACGAAGGAAGTCCTTTGACAGCTGCGAAAAAGATCGTCGCCGACGTCTATGCCCGCCTTCCGAAGGGCGCCTTCATCGCCAAAGCCGGCATTACCGGGTACGGCGAAGCCCTGCTCAAAGAAGCGCTGCACCTCGACCTCGGTGAAGTCGAAACGATCGCCCACTATCAGGCTGCTTCCCATTTTTGCCCGGACGTCGATTTTCTCCTCGACATCGGCGGTCAGGATATGAAGTGCAGCCGCATCAAAGACGGCCACATCGAAGACATCCTGCTCAATGAAGCCTGCTCATCGGGCTGCGGCTCCTTCCTCGACACCTTTGCCAAATCGCTGAAGATGTCCATTCAGGAGTTTTCTGAAGCAGCGCTTCTGGCCAAGAGCCCCATCGACCTCGGCTCCCGCTGCACGGTGTTCATGAATTCCAAAGTCAAACAAGCACAAAAAGAAGGCGCTACCTTAGCCGATATCTCTGCCGGCCTGTCTTACTCGGTCATTAAAAATGCCCTTTATAAAGTTATCAAAGTTAAAGACCCTGCAAAACTTGGCAAGCACATCGTCGTCCAAGGCGGTACTTTTTACAACGACGCCGTTCTCCGGGCTTTTGAAAAGCTCCTGGGCCGCCAGGTCATCCGTCCTTCAATTTCAGGACTCATGGGCGCCTTTGGCATGGGTATCATCTGCCGTACGGCTTACCATCAGGACCATACCGTATCGACCATCGTCGACGAAAAAGCCCTGCAGGAACTGAATATCACGACGTCGATCCGCCACTGCGGCCTCTGCACCAACAACTGCCTGCTCACGGTCAACACCTTCAACGACGGCCGTTCCTTCATTACGGGCAACCGCTGCGAACGAGGCGCTGCCGGTTCGACGACAGCCCGCAAGAAGCCGTTGCCGAATATGTATAAGATAAAATACAATCTCCTCTTCGGCTATAAACCCCTGGTCGATGCACCGCGCGGCACCGTCGGCATCCCCCGAGTCCTCAATATGTATGAAGACTATCCCTTCTGGTTTACCTTCTTTACCAAACTCGGCTACTCCGTCGTCCTGTCCGATCCGTCCTCGAAAGGACTCTTTGAAAAAGCCATGGACACGATTCCGTCCGATTCGGCCTGCTATCCGGCCAAACTCGTCCACGGCCACATCGAAAACCTCCTTCAAAAGGGCGTCGACCGCATCTTCTATCCCTGCATCCAAAACGGGCCTCAGGAAGGCAGTAAGGACAACACCTTCAACTGCCCCATGGTCATGAGTTATCCGGAAGTCATCCGCAACAACATGGGCGAACGACTGGCCGAAACGAATACACCGTACCTCTGCCCCTTCCTGCCTCTCCATGACAAGAAACGCATCGCTAAACGGCTCATCGAAGAATTAAAGGCTTGGAATCTCCCTGACCGGGACATCAAAAAGGCAGCCATGGCCGCTTGGGACGAAGAAGAAGCGTACAAACAGAAGATCAGCAGCCTGACCCAAAAGATTTTAGACGACCTCAAAAAGAACGACCAGCGGGCCATTGTCCTCTGCGGCCGTCCGTACCACGTCGACCCGGAAATCAATCACGGCATCCCGGAACTGATCAACAGCCTGGGCCTGGCCGTCCTTACCGAAGACGGCGTTGCCTCCTTGTCGACCTTTGACGGCAACCTCCGCGTCGTCGATCAGTGGTCGTACCACTCCCGCCTCTACCGGGCTGCCCAGTACGTCACCCAGCATCCGAATCTAGAACTGGTAGAACTCAATTCCTTCGGCTGCGGCCTCGACGCCATCGTCGCCGATCAGGTACAGGATATCCTGGCCCACGGCCACAAGATCCACACCCTGCTCAAGATCGACGAAGGCTCGAACCTCGGTGCTATCCGCATCCGCCTGCGCTCGCTCCTCTTCGTCATGAATCATCGGCCGAAAGAAGATTACACCCTCGAACCGTATTCCTACGAAAAGACGATCTTCACCAAAGAAGACGCCAAAAAGAACGTCATCCTGGCGCCTTCCATGACGCCGATCCACTTCCCCATGCTCATGTCGGCCTTCGAACACGAAGGCTATCACGTCGAGCTCCTGCCCCATCAGAATCAGGAAGCCATCGACACCGGCCTGGCCTACATCCACAACGATGCCTGCTATCCGGCCATCATGAGCCTGGGCCAGATTCTCACGGCCCTCAAGTCAGGCAAATACGATTTAAACCATACGACGGTCATGATTTCCCAGACCGGCGGCTGCTGCCGGGCCACGAACTATATCGGCATGATCCGCAAGGCCTTGAACGACGCCAATATGTCCCAGGTCGCCATCTTGTCCCTCAACATGAAGGGCATGAATAAGCAGCCCGGGTTCCAGCCTGGACTCGGCTTCTGGCACCGCCTCATCATGGGCATGATTTACGGCGACGCCCTGCAACAGGTCTTATACCGCACGCGGCCTTACGAAAAGGTCAAAGGTACGGCCGAAGCCTTGTTCAACAAGTGGCAGAAAAAATGCACGGAACAGCTCCATAAGGCCGACTTTACATCCTTTAAGCGCAACCTTCGCGACCTCATTCATGAATTCGACAACATCGAAATGAGTGAAGAAAAGAAACCGCGCATCGGCCTGGTCGGTGAAATCTACGTCAAGTTCCACCCCATTGCCAACAACCACATCGTCCGCATGATCGAAGAAGAAGGCGGTGAAATCATCGTCTCCGGCCTGGCCGACTTCTTCCTCTACGGCCTCCTCGACGACCAGTTCCGCCATAAGTACCTCTCCGGAAGCTGGAAAGACGCCTTGTTCAGCAAGACCGGCGTCCGCCTCCTCGAATGGTACCGCAAGCCCTATGAACAGGCTGTGGCCAAGAGCCGTCACTTCGATCCCATCACGTCGATTTACGACATTGCCGACGAAGCCAAGAAGTTCTTGTCCCTCGGTCATGAAGCTGGCGAAGGTTGGTTCCTCACGGGGGATATGATCGACCTCATCCACCGCGGCGCCAAGAACATCGTCTGCCTCCAGCCTTGGGCCTGCCTGCCCAACCACGTTACGGGCAAGGGCATGATCAAGACCTTGAAAGCGGCCTTCCCGGAAACGAATATCGTCGCCATCGACTACGACCCCAGTGCCAGCTCGGTCAACCAGACGAACCGTCTGAAATTAATGTTGACCACGACCTTTGAAGGCATTCGGGAAACGGTTCAGGAAGACACCAAACCGGTCATGCCGTTCATGAGCGGTGTCCGCATCAACAGTTCCCTTGAAAAATAACATTACAGCATCACAAAGAGCGCCTTTCCATGATACCTTCATGGAAGGGCGCTCTTTTTTGTCTTTCAGGATATTCAAGATTAGACCATCTTCTGCTTCATGGCCTGATAGAGTTTTTCTGCCGTAATGGGAAGGTCGCGGACCCATACGCCGGTTGCATTGTAGACGGCGTGGGCAATGGCCGGTGACGGCGAATCGATGACCAGTTCACCGATGGACTTGGCACCGAAAGGACCGTTGGGTTCATAGCTCGGTTCGAATTCGACGTTGATCGGCCCCACATCGAGACGCGTCGGCAGGCGGTACTGCATGAAAGAATTATTCTGCAGCCGTCCCGTCGGCGTATACTGAACGTTTTCTGTAAGGGCCATGCCGATGGCCTGGACGATGCCGCCTTCGGCCTGGACGCGAGCCAGGCTGGGGTTGATGACCGTACCGCAGTCGATGACGGCGTCGTATTTCAAAAGGGTAATGTGCCCCGTTTCCGGATCGACATCAATCGTCGCAGCGCCGGCCATATACGGCGGCGGACTGGTCGGCGAATAACAGGATTCCGTAGCTTCAAGGGCAATGCCATTCATGAACATGGCCCCGTTGCCGAGGTCGCGGACGGTAATCGATTTTCCGGTCGCAAGGCTGGTAATGGCCTTGCCGTCAAATTCCAAATCATCCAGATTGGCATCAGAAAGTCCCAGTTTTACAGCCGCCAGTTCTTTCATCCGTCGGATCAGGCTTTCACAGGTCTTGACGACGGCATTGCCCGTCAAATACGTCGTCGACGACGCATAGGACCCGCTGTCATAAGGCGACGTATCGGTATCGACGCCGTCGGTAACGATGTCATCGACAGAACACATGAGGCATTCAGCCGCGATCTGCGCCAAGATCGTATCGCAGCCGGTCCCCATATCTGTGGCCCCGATGTGGAGCGTATAAAAGCCGTCATCATTGACTTTGATCGTAACCGAGGCGACGTCGACGTTGGAAACACTGGAGCCTTGCATGGCAATGGCAATGCCGACGGATTGAATATGGCCGTTGGGCAGGACTTTTCGCGGCGACGCATCGTCCCAGCCAGACATGGATACGACCCGTTCCAAACACTTATCGAGGGTACAACTGAGAGCCGTTTCATTAAAATAGGCCGGAAGAACCTGATTTTGACGGACCATATTCTTAAACCGCAGGGCAACGGGGCTCATATGGAGGGCCTCAGCGAGTTCGTTGACCGCCGTCTCCAAAGCAAAGAGGCCCTGCGTCGCCCCATAGCCGCGATAAGCGCCGGCAGCAATGGTATTGGTATAGACACAGGTATAGCTGAATTGGAAGGCTTCAGCGGCATTATACAAGGGGATCGACTTATGGCCCGACAAGGTAACCGTCGTCGGCGTATGTTCGCCATAAGCGCCGGCATTCCACAGCGAATCGAGGTAAACACCGCGAATGTGGCCGTCCTTCGTGGCCCCGAGGATGACCCGGATCTGTGATTCATGACGCGGCGTCGACACCGTCAATGACTCTTCCCGACTGTAGACCATATAGGCCGGCTTCCCGGTCAGCCAGGCAATGAAAGCCGGATAGACTTCCATGACGACGGTCTGTTTCGAACCGAAGCCGCCGCCGATGCGAGGTTTGATGACCCGGACTTCGATTTCGGGATTTCAAGAGCATGGGAAACGACGCGGCGTACATGGAAGGGAACCTGGGTCGAGCTGACGATGGTCAGCCGTCCGAAAGCATCTTTATAGGCATAGGCCCGGAACGTTTCCATGGCCGCCTGCTGGTTCTGCCGCGTGTGATAGGTCCGGTCGATGACGACGTCTGACGAGGCCAGGACGGCATCGATATCGCCGTGGCGGTCGCAGGCCTTGGCGACGAGATTGCGCTTATGGTCACCGCCAACGTCGACCAAAGGCTTCCAATCGTCTTCAGGATGGACGACGATGTCATTGTCCAGGGCTTTCGTAAAGTCGAGGAGCGGTTCCTGGACCTCATAGTCGACGCGAATGGCCCGCAGGGCCTTATCTACGGCCTCTTGATTCGTTCCGGCTACGAGGGCAACGGCATCGCCGACAAAGCGAATCTGTTTATCCAAAATGAGCCGGTCATAGGGACTGGGTTCGGGATAGGTCTGGCCGGCAATGGTAAACCGAGACTTGGGGACGTCATCGGCCGTTGCGATACAGACGATGCCCGGAATCTTCTCAGCGGCACTCTTATTGACCTTTTTAACGATAGCTCTGGCATGGGGACTCCTCAGGACTTTGACGATGAGGCAGTCTTTCGGCATGATGTCTTCCGTATAGACTGGCTGCCCGGTAACCAAGGCCTGAGAATCCTTTTTGGCCACGACCTTATTGATCGATTTAAATTCCATCAGGACCGGACCTCCTTCCCCTTGGCTTTAAAAAATTTCTTGATGGCCCTCATATGGCTCATATATCCCGTACAGCGGCAGAGATTGCCCGATAAAAATTCCTTGATCTCGTCTTCGGTCGGTGAGTCGAAGCGGCGCACCATGGACAAGACGTTCATGACGAAGCCCGGATTGCAGAAGCCGCACTGATCGGCGCCTTGCTGGCCCATGTAGAAGGCAAATTCTTTGGCTTCCTCTTGGAGGCCTTCGAGGGTCGTAACCCGACAGCCGTCGATACGGACGGCCAATACGGCGCAGGACAAGACCGGCAGATCATCGACCCAAACGGTACAGAGCCCGCAGTTCGTCGTTTCACAGCCGCATTTTACACTATAACAGCCTTGGCTGCGGAGAAAATCATACAGCATCATCCCCGGTTCGATATCGGCCGAAGCTTTTTTTCCATTAAGCCAATAGGTAATCAGCATTAGACATCATCTCCCATCGTTTGAGCCAACAGGCGCCGGCATAAGACGACGGCCATGTCATGGCGATATTCAGCAGAACCGCGCAGATTCGTTTCATACTTTACCTTTTCGGCAAGTTCCTGACCGGCCTTTTCATAGCCAAGGGTCCTGACCGCATCGACGGGGATACTCATGACTTCCGCCCTTCCCGGACGGGAACCGATGGCACAGCGCACATCTTTTCCATCGGCGTGGACAGCTACGGCGATGATGGGAAAATCCGTTTCATTGAGGCGAAGGGATGCATAGGCCGTGTTTCCACGCTTTTTAGGGACGATAATATGACTTACGATGTCTTTTCCCGGCCCCTTCTTGCCAAAATCAAACAGGCTGATGCGGCCGCCCTTATACAGTTCAACATCGGCATCGAGGGCTAAAAGTAAGGTCCAAATATCGGAAAAGCCGAAACGGCCGCTGACGCTGCCGCCAATGGTCGCCAAGTTGCGGAACTGAGTCCCTACAATGTGGCGCGTCGCTTCTTTTACCGCTCCCTGGGTATAGGTCACGAGCCCCTCATGACGGCCAAAGGCACCAAGGGTCACCATAGCGCCGATGATAAAAGCGTCATCCCCTTCTTCTATCGTATCGAGACCAAGACCCGACAAGTCGATGGCCTGGGCAATGCGTCGCTGGGGCGACAGGCGAAGCCAGCAGCAGCCACCGAGGACGACGGCGCCCCGGACTTGATTGAGTTCCCACGCTTCTTCAAGGGTCGCCGCCTTCGTATATTGCACAATATTCATAAAAATACCTCCTTACAAGGGAGAAATAACGGCCAAGCCTTACAGGCGAAACAGTTTTTCTGTGTTAGCCTTGGCCTGCGCCGTCAAGGCTTCGACGGAAACATCCATATACTGAGCCAGTGTACTGACAACATAAGTAATATTATTGGGGACATTCGTCCGCGGCAAGTGAAACCCCCGCGGCGTCAAATACGGAGCATCGGTCTCAAGGAGAACCCGATCCAGGGGTAATATCGACACGGCCTCGCGCAGCGGTTCGGCTCGCCGTTCATCGCAGATCCAGCCGGTAATACCGATATAAAAGCCCATATCGAGCATGCGGGCCAGCGTTTCCTTATCGCCGGTATAGCAGTGAACGACCGACTTCGGACAGACCCCTTCATGGCCTTTAAAACAGGCTAAAAAAATCGTCTCCGGCATCGCGTTCATGAAGAAACATCGGTTTATCCAACTCTTCCGCCAGGGCAATCAGTTTCTTAAAAAAGTAGATCTGGTTTTCTTTTTTAGAATACATGCGGTCATAGTCAAGCCCGGTTTCACCGACGGCGACGATTCTCGGGTTGGTCGTGACGATACGCCGGATTTCGGCTACATCATCGTCCGTCGCGGCATCGGCCACGTGGGGATGAATGCCGGCCGTACCAAAGACCTCATGCTGCCGGACAAAGTCATCGACCAGCCGGTTTTCCCTGCCTTCGGAGCCGGTCAGGATACAGCAGATACCGTCGGCTTCGGCATCAGAAATGATCTTTTCCGGATTGGGAAAAGACCGGGTAAATAAATTAAGCCCAATATCGTAATAGGTTATATCCATTCCAATACACCTCGTAATAATTTGTCATCTTTATTGTACCAAAAAACAAGCGCCTTGCGTAGCCTATCCAAAGGTGTCCAAAAAAGCATCGACGAGACACATCCAAGGCAGGCGTCGATAAAAAACGAGGTGCCTCGTGAATGCCGGTTCACGGGACACCTCGTTTGCGTCATCGGGTTTCAAACAGAAGCCTGCAAGGTTTCCGTTATCGTACGATGAATGAGTTTTGCATATTCCTTTGTGCCTTCCGTATTCGGATGAATCTCATCATCGGTCAGCCACTCAGGATGCTTTTGAATCAAATTGTACCAATCAATAATGGTGACATTAGCGTGCTTCGCCTGAATCTTCTTTAAATAAGCATTGTTGCTCTCCTGCCAGCCCGTGCTGGGACAATATACATTGACCCAGAAAATATGGCGTTTAGGGCCAAGGTACTCCAGCAAGGCTTCCGTCTGCTCTTCATACTGACCGTCAAGGGGGCCGTTAGTCCCTAAGGCGATTAAAACGACATTCCCCAGGCGATTTTCAGCCTCCATGGATTCAGCAATCTCGACCCCGGCACCGACATACCGCGATACCTTGGCATCAATATAGCAGTCCGGCAAGGTTTTCTTCAGTTCCATAGCCGAGCCCAACATGACCAAATCGCCAATGCAGGCAATGCCGTGTAAGTCAATGTCTTTCTCCGAAACAACAGGGACCGTTTGGCTGGTCTGCTGTTCATTCAAAGCCTCGGCATTCTTCTCTAAAACGGCCTTCAATTCGCCGGAATCGGCCGCCTTATAGGCGGCCGATTCATAAATACCCTTACAGCCATAACCCATCATAGTGAATCCCGGCAGGGACAGCAGAAAGACGGAAAACACATAAATGACCGTCCGTCGGGGTACCAGGGACAGTTTGGGCAAGGTCGAGATGCAGCTCACCAAACTATCGGACCATACCGCCAGGAAGATAATGACGGCGACTTCAACGATGGGGACAGCATAAGGGATTTCCATGCCCCAAAAGGTCGTGTCTGTATTCCACTTCATGTATTGGAATAAAAAAATAACCGGGTACTGCCACAAGAAAATACCGTAGCTTTTCTTTCCAATCCAGCGGAAGACAGGATTATCAAAGACTCGCCCAATCTGTAAATCCCGTATCAACAGTTAAGGCCAGCATCACGCAAAATACCAGTGTCATCAACAGCATGCCGCCCTGATAGGTAAAGGGATATTGGCCATCCATCAGGAAATATCCGGCAACGGTGATGCCCAACAACAGGAAAAATACGCCGTATTTAACGGCCTTTCCCC
>ENA-OPYT01000655-OPYT01000655.1-human-gut-metagenome-genome-assembly--contig:-NODE-655-length-10488-cov-4.142940_pt1 | contig 10488 bp, 10 predicted proteins | sample MGYA00242636_ERZ504480 | MGnify/ENA primary metagenome ERZ504480 (study PRJEB26092, sample SAMD00036228) | human gut metagenome | host: Homo sapiens | study: EMG produced TPA metagenomics assembly of...
GGGAGAGAATTGCCAGAAACGTGGCATGGTCGGAGCCCACGAACGAAAGCAGCATCGGAGCCACCAAAGCGACGACCATGTTGCAGATCAGGCTGTACGTAGCCATCGTGGTTACGTTGGCCCCCAACATACCGCCGATCACCACGGCTGCCATCGCAACCGGAGCCAGGACACAAATCATGGCCCCCTGCGCCAACAACGGATCGAACCAGACGAACGACAGGTAAACCACTATGCTGCCCACGATCTGAAATGCCAGCAGCCAGACATGCAGCATCTTCACCCGCATCTGCCGAGGCTTCACCCGACAGAAAGTGAAAAACAGCATCAGAAAGATCAGCGTCGGGGTAATCATCCCGTTCGACATACTCTCGGCCGCTGTCACCGGACGGCATAACAAGGCTCCGACCACCATACCCATCGGCATGGCGATCGTCTTGACATTCCGATGCAGGGAGTGCAACAGACTCATTTCCGCGGAATATTGTCAGCTCAACAAATTATTTAAGAAAGAAGCTCTTTTACTTTGGCCGATATATCCTTACCATCAGCCATACCTGCCAATTTTTTCGATGCGACACCCATCACCTTCCCCATCTCTTTCATCGAGGTTGCACCGACCTCGGCAATGATCGACCGGACAGCCTCGGTCAACTCCTCACCGGTCATCTGTTTGGGCAGGAACGTCTGCAGCACGGCGACTTGAGCCGACTCTTCGGCAGCCAGATCGGGACGGTTCTGTTGCGCATATACCACAGCCGACTCGGCCCCCTGCTTGGCCAGCTTCGCAATGATCTTCAGCACCTCGGCATCGGACAATTCGGTGATACCCGCCGAAGCGGTCTTCGCCTCGATAATATACTTCTTCACGTTGCGCAACGTCGTAAGACGTACGGTATCCTTGGCCTTCATAGCCTCCATGATTCCTTTGGAAATTTCCTGTTCTAAAGCCATAATATTAACTATTTTAAGTCTGTTTATCTATCTTTTATATTCAATTATCCGACGCCGGTTTCGGACGCCGCTCGACAAGCAGCGACATTCCGATTACGGTAAACAGCGCGTTGTAGGCGATCAATTCGAAGCCGATATGGTAGTCGTACTTATACGCGACGAAACTTTGCAGGGCGACCGACAGCAACGGAGCCGCGAAAGCCACCAGCGGAACCCAGCGGTCACGAATCCGCCGCCGGGTGCAGATGCCGAATGCGAACATTCCCAGAATAGGCCCGTACGTATAACCCGCAACCTTGAAAATCAAGTTAATCACACTGTCATTACCGAACCGGCCGAAAAAGAGGACCACGCACCCCATCACGAGCGCCATTACGACATGCACCCCGATACGCACCTGCGTCAGCCGCCCTTCGCCCCAACGCTTCGGACCGCGCAAGATATCCACGGTGAACGAAGTCGTCAATGCCGTCATGGCAGCCCCCGGGCAGATGAATAGGTACTCGATATAAGCCCCACAACGAACATATACCAACGGCAAGCGGCAATCCACCGTTCACGGCGACTACGGCGAACAGTTGATCGCCCTTCTCGGGCATCGGCAGACCGGCATGTTCCGCATAGAGGTAGAGCAGCACGCCGAGCACCAGAAAAAGCAGGATCACCGCCATTTGGCTGAAAGCCGTAATCACGATATTGATCTGCGAATCCCAAGGTGAGCGGCAGCTCAAGTTCCGCTGCATCATATCCTGATCCAAACCGGTCATAGCGACCAGCGTGAAGACACCTCCGAAAAACATTTTCCAAAAATAACGGGCCGACCCGGCATCCTCGAAAAAGAAGATGCGCGACATCGGCGAATCGCAAACGGCCTGCACGACTCCGGCCGATGTCAGACCGAGGCTCCGCATGATAAAGACGATGCAGAGCACGATACTCCCCACCAGACAACACGTATGCAGAATATCCGTCCAGACGACCGAACGGACACCGCCCCGCCAGGTATAGAGCCAGACCAATCCGACCAGGAAAGCCGCATTGACCGCGAACGGCACGCCGAACGGGTCGAACACCAGCACCTGCAGCACGGTGCAGACGACGTAAACTTTCAATGCTGCGGCGAACATTTTGGATATGAAAAAGAACCAGGCCCCCGTAAGGTGGGTCGTCATACCGAAACGTCCATCGAGATATTCGTACAGGGAAACGACCTTCAGCCGGTAGAAAAGCGGAATCAGCACGAAGGCGATCACCATCTGCCCGACGGTAAAGCCCAGCACCATTTGCAGGTAGGAAAACGAATCGGCCGCAACCGACCCCGGCACCGACACGAAAGTTATGCCCGACATCGCCGCCCCGACCATTGCCAGAGCCGCCACATACCAGGGATTCTCCCGGTTACCGGTAAAAAAGCCCGTGTTCGACACCCGCCTTCCGGCGATTCCCGCAACGACGAAAAGCATCGCGATATACCCGAGCACGGTGAGCAGTACGGCCGTAGGAGTCATTGTAAATCGTAAATTTTCCGAAAATGAGTAACGGACAAGGCCACGCTCCTCCCGCGAATCGTCAAAATATCCCCGAAAGGATCGACGCCTGTCCTACGAATGACAAAGATACGAATAAGCCGAGTGCAAAAACAAATTTTATTTGTATTTTGCCGAGGCGAAGTATCTAAATAAAAAGGCAGCGACACGATCGGGAATCCCAGATACGAAATTCGAAAAATCTGTTCCGGCATAAGGTTCGACATCTCTTTCGGAACCGGCGGCACGAATTCCCACGCTCCCGCATTCCCCGAAACCCGGTCAGGGACAGAGGCAAATCCGGTGTCCGGAACCGACTCTCGGCAACACGCCGTAACATATTGTTTCACAACTATTAAAAAAATCCATTCGACGCCTTTTTCCGCTTCGTTCGAAACGATCACCGGGGCAGAAATTATTTATTAAAAATTTTTGCACAAAATTTGGAAATTCAAATTTGTTCACTATATTTGTTATTCGAATAACAATACGGCCTTTCTCCGAAGAAAAACGGAGCGAGCCAAAAGGAAGGGAAACAACCATTAAAAATTCAATACAATGGCCAAATCATTAAAAATCAGAGATCTTACGTTGCGTGACGGCCAACAGTCGTCTTTCGCTACACGAATGAACCAGGCCCAAATCGACCGCTGCCTTCCTTTCTACAAGGATGCGAACTTTTACGCCATGGAAGTTTGGGGCGGCGCAGTGCCCGACTCGGTAATGCGCTACCTGAATGAAAATCCCTGGACCCGCCTGGAAACCATTCACAAGGCAATCGGAAACGTATCGAAGCTCACGGCCCTTTCGCGCGGCCGCAACCTCTTCGGTTACGCCCCCTATACGGACGAGATCATCGACGGCTTCTGCCGTAATTCGATTCAGAGCGGCTTGGGCATCATGCGTATCTTCGATGCCCTGAACGACGTGAACAACGTCAAATCGACCGTAAAATACGTGAAGCAATACGGCGGTATCGCCGATTGTGCTGTGTGCTATACGGTAGATCCGAAATATCCGGAAATCGGGTTCTTCGGCAAATTGATGGGCAAGAAGAACCCGAAGCCGGTATTTACGGACGAATACTTCCTCTCGAAAGCCAAGCAGATGGAGGCGCTGGGAGCCGATATGATCACGATCAAGGATATGTCGGGTCTGATCCCGCCCCACCGCGTGAGCAAACTGGTGAAACTCTTCAAGCAGAATCTGAATGTCCCCATCGATTTCCACACCCACTGCACCCCGGGCTACGGTCTGGCATCGGTGCTGGCGGCGATCGTCGCAGGAGTCGATATCGTCGATACCAACTGCTGGTACTTCAGCGGCGGTACGGGAGCGCCGGCTATCGAGTTGATCTACGTCTTCTGCAAGAAACTGGGGATCGACACGGGTGTCAACATGGAAGCCGTTGCCAAGATCAACACCCAGCTCAAGGAGATCCGCAAAGAGCTCGAAATTTCGGTCTTCGGCAAAGAGAAGCCTATGCCGAAGCCTTTCAATCCGCTCACCGACGAACTTCCGAAGGAGATCGACGCCGAATTCGACCGTGCGATCAAAGCAGCGCAGGCGGACGACGAAGAGACGCTGCTCGACGCCTGCCACAAGATCGAGGCCCATTTCGGATTCCCGGCACCGAACGAACTGGTCAAGAAGGCCGAAATCCCGGGCGGCATGTACTCCAACATGGTGGCACAGCTCCAGCAGCTCAAGGCCGAGGAGATTCTGCCCCGCGCCATGGAGTTGATCCCGACTGTACGTCTGGCCGCAGGTCTGCCGCCGCTGGTGACCCCTACCTCGCAGATCGTGGGTGCCCAGGCCGTAAGCTGCGCATTGGACGAAAAGGCCGGACGGCCGATGTACACGACCAAGAGTTCGCAATTCGTTGCTCTCGTAAAGGGCGAATACGGTGAAACGCCGGTGAAGATCGACCCCGAATTCCGGTTCAAGATCTGCGGTGTACGCGAAGAGATTCCCTACGATACGTCGAAATACCAGATGCAGCCCAATCCCGAACTGCCCGAAGCAGGAGGCGTAAAGCTCGCTGCCAATGAAAAAGAGGTGCTTCTGCTCGAGCTCTTCCCGATGGTTGCCAAGACATTCCTCACCGACCAGAAGAAGAAAGCCTACGAAGCGACGGCAGCCAAAGACACTCCGAAAACTGCCGCCCGGAGCGAACACAAGGTCGAAGCCAAAGCCATCACGGGCCACAAGGTGACCGCTCCCCTGCCGGGCAAGATCATCGCCCTGAAGGTGAAGGTCGGCGACAAGGTAAAAGCCGGACAGGAAGTGGTTATCCCTCGAAGCGATGAAGATGGAAAACTCGATCACCAGCGACGTGGCGGGTACGATCAAGCAGATTCTCGTACAGGAAGGCGACAACGTCGCAACCGATGCCATCCTGGTGGAAGTGGAAGAATAGCTCCTTTCCGGAAATATCATCCGACCGGTCCCGAAAAATCAACGGGACCGGTTTTCTTTTGCAAATAAATAGTATCTTTGACTTCGTCTTAGATACTTCGCCTCGGCAAAATGCAAATAAAATTTGCTTTTGCACTCGGCTTATTCGTAATCTTTGACTTCGTCTTAGATACTTCGCCTCGGCAAAATGCAAATAAAATTTGCTTTTGCACTCGGCTTATTCGTATCTTTGCCGTGGAAAATTTTCGTATGGGCGGCCAGCTGTTCGGCGTAGTTCGAAAAATTCGGCATTACGTTCGATGTGCGCTGTCTTTGTATTGTAAATAACGACGATTTTATGCTTTCAAAACCCGAACGGGAGCAGATAATTGCTCTGATAAAACGAGAGGTCGTTCCGGCGATCGGCTGCACGGAACCCATTGCCGTTGCGTTGTGCGTGGCCAAGGCCCGCGAGATACTGGGGACGGAACCGGAAAAGGTTTCGGCCCGGTTGAGTGCCAACATACTGAAAAATGCGATGGGAGTGGGAATTCCCGGAACGGGCATGATCGGATTGCCGATCGCGATCGCTTTGGGCGCTTTGGTCGGACGGTCGGAGTATCAGCTCGAAGTGCTGAAGGATTCGGATGCGAAGGCCGTCGAACGGGGTAAGCGCTTTATCGAGCAGGGGCGGATCGACATCTCCCTGAAAGAGGGCATTACCGAGAAACTCTATATCGAGATCGAAGTTTCGGGCGGCGGACACTCCGCTGTGGCGATCATCGCCGGCGGGCATACGAATTTCGTCTTCATTTCACGGGACGGCGAAACGCTTCAGGAGAGTCGTCGTACCTCCGGCAGCGAACAGGAGGCGCAGGGCGTCGAACTCAACCTGCGCAAAGTGTTTGACTTCGCCATGACCACACCGCTGGATGAAATCCGCTTCATTCTGGAAGCCAAGCGATTGAATAAGGCTGCGGCAGAGGATTCGTTCAAGAACAACTACGGGCATTGCGTGGGAAATACTTTGCGCCATGCTCCCGAATTGCGGATTATCGGGGATTGTGCCCTCTCCCGCATTCTCTCCTATACTTGCGCGGCCTGCGACGCCCGCATGGCGGGAGCCATGGTTCCGGTGATGAGTAATTCGGGCAGCGGCAACCAGGGCATCGCGACTACGTTGCCTGTGGTCGTTTATGCCGAGGAGATCAAGGCGGACGAGGAACATCTGGTGCGTGCGCTCGTTTTGAGCCATCTGACCGCTATCTATATCAAGCAGAGCCTGGGACGTCTTTCGGCCTTGTGCGGTTGTGTCGTGGCGGCGACCGGTTCGAGTTGCGGCATCACCTACCTGATGGGCGGCGGGTACGAGGCCGTTTCCTTTGCCGTGAAGAATATGATCGCCAACCTGACGGGTATGATGTGCGACGGTGCGAAGCCGAGCTGTTCGCTCAAGTTGATGACGGGAGTTTCGACGGCTGTGCTTTCGGCGATGCTGGCTATGGAGAACCATTCGGTTTCGTCGGTCGAGGGCATTATCGACGACGATGTCGATAAGTCGATCCGCAACCTGACGCTGATCGGACGGGACGGCATGAACGAAACGGATCATCTGATCCTGAAGATCATGACTTCGAAATAGCCCCCTCGAAAAATAACAAGCGTGCCTGCCTTGCGGCCGGTGCGCTTTTTTTGTACAGAAAGTAAAGACGGTGCGGAGCGTTTATCCGTTCGATCGGAATATGTGCGGAACAGGGCGAATCCCGAAACCGGTATTGTCGGGAAAGGGGTGCGGAACGACCGGTCTGAACGAAGAACCTATTCCGGCTTTCCGAAAACGGTATGCAGGACGATGTTCGTCGCCCCTTGGTGGGCCGTCGTGTAGTCTTTGGCGATGCGGCTGCATTGTTGAAGCAGATGCTCGTCGTCGCGCAAGGGGGTGAACCAGGTTTTCAATTCTTCGTATGAGTGGATGGGCGTTGCCGCTCCGAGCGTTACCAGGTCGCGGGCTTCCTTGAATTTTTCGTAGTTGGGGCCGAAAGCGATCGGCAGACCGAACGTGGCGGCTTCGAGCGTGTTGTGGATGCCTACGCCGAATCCGCCGCCGATATAACCCCATTCGGCATAGCCGTAGGCCGAGGAGAGAATACCTACCGTATCGAGAACGAGCAGTTGTTTGCCATCGAACGATGTTTCGGCGGTGCATTGCGTATAGCGGACAGCTCCTCCGAGGGTTTCAGCGAGCAGGCGGTTGATGCGGCTTTCGTCCATTTCGTGAGGTGCCACGATGAATTTGACCGAGGGGTTATCGTTTATCAGGCGGATCAGAAGATCTTCGTCCGGTCCCCAGGTCGAGCCGGCGATCAACAGACGGGTGCCGCCTTTGAACCGTTCGATGAGGTCGATTTTTTTCGCCGCAGCCGCAATTTCGGCAACCCGGTCGAAGCGGGTGTCACCGGCGACTACGACGTTGTCGAAGCCCAGTTCTGCCAGTAATTTTTTGGAGTCGTTGTTCTGAACGAAGATCGTGTCGAAACTTTCGAGTGCCATGCGCCAATAGCCTCCGTAGGGGCGGAAGAAGATCGAGTTGCGGCGGAAGATGGCCGATACGATGTAGCTGCGGATCGAGCGGCGGCGCAGCTCGGTGAGCAGGTTGATCCAGAATTCGTATTTGACGAAGATGACGATTTCGGGGTGGGCGATGTCCAGAAAACGGCGGGCTTTGCCCGGCGTGTCGATCGGCAGGTAGAAGATGTAGTCGGCCTGATCGTAATTTTTACGGATTTCGTAGCCCGAAGGGGAGAAAAACGTGAGCAGGATTTTGTATTCGGGATGTTCCTTGCGGATTTTTTCGATCAGGGGACGGCCCTGTTCGAATTCGCCCAGGGAGGCGGCATGTATCCAGATAATGCGAGCCGAGGGGTCGATGCTCTCTTTCATGCGGCGGAAGAGTCCTTTCCGGCCGTCGATCCAGAGTTTCGCCTTTCGGTGCCAGGGTGAGGCCAATGCAATGGCCCAAACGTAGAGTACCAGCCCCAAATTATAGATCCACATCCGCTTTCGTTTTGTGCGTCTTTATATCGCGGATGCAAAGATAAGATAAATTGTCAGAACTGCCAAATTACCAGTGGAGTTCGATGGCGTCTTCGATATAGCGCACCTCCGGTGTGCCTGCGGGGGCGGTTTCGACTGCGATCAGGTCGAATTGCACCTCTCCTGCGAACGGATTTTCTGTCAGATAAGCATTTGCGGCCCGGACGAGTGCCCGGCGCTTGTGCGAGTCGAGTGCCTGTTCCGGCGGGGTGAGGCCGTCCCGCCGGCGTGTCTTGACCTCGATGAAGTGGAGGGTGCCTTTTCTGGCAGCGACGATGTCCAGCTCGTAATGTCCTTGCCGCCAGTTGCGGTGGAGCAGGGTGAATCCGTGGTCGAGGAGCCACCGGGCGGCGGTCTCTTCGCCCAGCCGCCCGGTATGCTGTGTCGTGGTCATCGGTTCGTCGGAGAAAGCTGTCCTGTTTTTTCGAAATATTTTTTCATGACCAGCAGCGAAATGAACCGTTCCCGGCGACTGTCGTAGAATTGTCGTGCGAAGTCGTTCGCATGGTCGATGATCTGTTGGGCCTGTTCGGGGTGCGCGATGTAGTAATCGATCTTCTCCTCCAGGTCGGAGTAGTCGTCCCTCACTTCGATGTAGTGGTAGCCGGGGCGCAGGCGTCCTTCCATGAACCAGGATTCGTTGCGAGGCCGGGGCATCACGGCGATCGAATTGGTGGACATGACCCACCGGATGTTGCTGGCGATGTCGTTGCCTTCGAACGTCATGATGAACTTCGAATCGAGGTGGGCGTAGAGCGTGATTTGTTTTGCTGTACCTGTTTCCTGGGCGCTGTGTCCGCTGCGGGTATCCGCCGTGTCGATGCGGGGATTGTCCCGGAATGTTTCGATGAAGCGCCGACGCTGCTCGCTACTCTTAACCGATCCCCGGAAAATCACCCGGTCGGCTTTCTCCGTAAACGGAATTTTGTCGTGCAGCCGGATATCTAAGCGGCAGCGGTCCAAGTTGAGCAATACGGAGTTATCTCCTTTGCCGGAAGCGGCTTCTCCCCCCCCCGGTCGATTTTTCGAGCCTTGATGATCGTCGGATGAAGCAGGTCGAAAACTCCGTCGCCGAAATAGGTCTGCCAACGCAGGGAATCGTCGAAAAAACGGGTGGTTTGGTAGGAGTCGAAAATATAGGCGCTGTGCCGGCCCCTGAACTTGTGTTCTTTCAGGGGTGTCGCTTCGGTCGGAGAGAGGCGCTCTGCGCCGGTCAAACGGTTGTAGTAATTGACGCGGTCGAGCACATAGTCCATGTCATAACGTTTCTCTCCGTCGCGCAGAATCTCTTCCAACCGGCTGCGGAGGAGCACCTTCGGTACGGCATAACGGGATAGCTGGGCGATGAAGTAGGGCAGCTTGATGTTCTTGCCGCCGTGCAGTCGGTTGAGAGCGGTCATTAATTCCATACTTGCGAATACGGTTTGTCAGGGATTGCGGAAAATACGGGGCATACCATAATTATAATAGGAATGACAGGTCGTCCCCGGCTTTCACCTCGTAGGGGGCGATGCCCTTCTTGAAAATACGCATCGGACGGCTGCCGATCAGTTCCAGTTTTCCGTTTTCATAATGAAGCATGCAGCCTTCGCGCAGGCCGACGACGTAGCGGCGCGGATTGGCCGTGATGTACTCCAGAATACGCTGCTCGCGGGTCTCTCCGGCGTGACCTTCGGGGTTGGCGTCCAGGTAGTGGGGGTTGATCTGGAACTTCACGGCCCCGATAGCCTTGAACGATTCCGGTTCGACGATGGGCATGTCGTTGGTGGTGCAGATCGTCGGGCAGCAGACGTTGCTGCCGGCCGACCAGCCGATGTAGGGCGTGCCGGCCTTGATCTTGCCGAGGATGGCTTTCAACAGCCCCTGCTCCTGCATTTTCTTGGTCAGGGCGAAGGTGTTGCCGCCGCCTACGCAGATGGCCTGTGCCTCGCGGATCATACGCCGGGGATCTTTCGAACGGTGTACGGAACGTACCTTGATGCCGTATTCCGCAAAACGGGCCTGCACTTTCGCTTCGTATTCGGCGTAGGAAAAGGTGATGCCTGCATAAGGGACGAAAACCACTTCGCGGACACTTCCGAGGAACTCGTCGATGCGGGGCATCGGGTATTTCAGATAGGGTTCTCCGGCGTTCGTGGAGTTGGAAATTAACAGTAGTTTCATAAAGTATTGATTTATATTGTGTTATATTGAATGCGCGACCGAAGAACGGCAATTTCTTTGGTTGTAATGTCAAAAGTAATAAAAAAAGTGTTATTTTTGTGCGATTGTTTGATAGAAAGAATTTCAATTTTAATAAATGATTGTTTAACTAAAAAATTAAAATTATGTCAGAAGTACAGTCAAAAGTTGTCGAGATCATCGTTGACAAATTGGGTGTTAAAGAGTCTGAGGAACCTGCGATAAAAAGGTTTACGTTCTGCTCCTAATAGTCCGGCAACGGATGCATTGTGCGTCGCATCGATAAATCGCTTTGCAACGGATAGCCTGTCTGCCCGAACGGTTTGCAATCACGACT
>ENA-OPYT01000657-OPYT01000657.1-human-gut-metagenome-genome-assembly--contig:-NODE-657-length-10481-cov-2.731408_pt1 | contig 10481 bp, 8 predicted proteins | sample MGYA00242636_ERZ504480 | MGnify/ENA primary metagenome ERZ504480 (study PRJEB26092, sample SAMD00036228) | human gut metagenome | host: Homo sapiens | study: EMG produced TPA metagenomics assembly of...
AATGCTTTCGGCGCTCATCGGTCGAGCGGTGGCTGCGGGATTGCGCTTTGAAGACGATCAGCGTCTTGCGGTTCTGGAAGAACGATCGACGATTGCACGCGAGCTTCACGATTCCATCGCACAGACGCTTTCTTTCTCTCGTATTCAAGTGCTTCGCCTGAGGCGTGCGGTTTCGGCTCAAGCGAGCTCGGCAGAGATCGAAGCGATTACCGGCGAAATCGATATGGGCATTTCGACTGCTTACAGGCAGTTGCGGGAGGTATTGACGGCGTTTCGCCTGCAAATTCATTCGAGCGGTTTTTCTGGTCTGGTCAATGAGACGGTGGAGGCATTTCGAGAGCGCACCGGCATCGCTGTCGAGGTCAAAAACGACCTGCTCGGACTTGCACTTTCACCCAACGAACAAGTGCATCTTGGTCACATTCTGAGTGAAAGGGCTCGGCTAATGTGGAAAACATGCCCGCGCCACGCACGTCATCGTTCGGGTAAGCCGTCGAGGCGAAGGCGCTTCAGCCTCGAGGTGCTTGACAACGGCGTCGGTTTGCCGGCACATGCGAAAAAGGCCAAGCATTTCGGACTGGGCATCATGAAGGAACGTGCGCAGGCGATCGGCGCGACAATTCGCATTGAGGGACTTGAGGCGCCTGAGCACGGTACCCGCATTTTCCTTGAGAGGCCCGACAACCAGGATCGATAGTTAGAATCGGGACTCGAAACATTTTCGGGACATCGACATGATGCAGGAATCCAAGCCGCAGAACGCCCAGCAGAAAGACATCCATACGGTGCTTGTCGTTGACGACCATCCGCTTTTTCGCCGGGGTGTTTGCGAATTGCTGGCGCTCGAACCGACCATCCGCGTCGTCGGGGAAGCGGGCACACGTGAAGAAGCACTCGAGCTTGTGCGTAAGTGCGAGCCCGATCTGACGGTGCTCGACCTCAACATCAAGGGCTCGTCAGGTGTTGAAATTCTGACGAAATTCAAGGAAGAGGATCCGTCACGGCGTGTCGTTATATTGACGGTGAGCGATTCGGGTGACGATCTGATGGCCTGCATCAAGGCCGGCGCAGACGGGTACTTCCTGAAGGACATGGAACCCGAACGCTTTCTCGAGAGTCTCAAGGAAACGCTCGAAGGACGCCTCATTGTGGATCAGTCGATGGTGCGCTACCTCACCGATCTCATCCGCGTCAAAAAGGTCGATGTCGAGCCTGTCCGTCTGACGGATCAGCGAAGAAGACGTGCTTGCGCTGATCGAGCGCGGCTTCACGAACAAGATGATCGCCAGAGAGCTGCACATCTCCGACGGTACCGTCAAGGGGCATGTCAAGCATCTACTTAAGAAGCTCGGCTTTCAGAGCCGCGTAGAAGCGGCAGTCTGGGCTTCTCAGCGCAAAAGCGCACGCCAGCGCTGAACCGCCGGTTCTTGATGAGCGAAGGTCGCCGCAAGCCGAGCAAAGGCCGCGCGACTTGGTTTTGTTTGCGAGTTGGATTGTCCGGCCCGCACGTTGACGACGTGAGGGCCGGCTGAAAGAGATCAGTGCAGCGCCGCGTTCGGATCAACGGGTGCGAGTTCGCTTGCCGTAGAACTCGGAGCGTGACAGAGCGTGCATTCGTAGCGTTCACCCGCGAGCTTGCCGTTCGCGAAGTGCGTGAGCGGAATTTCGCCCTTCTTCGCGGGCGTGGCCGTTGCCGGACGGTGGCAGGCTACGCACATGTTCTTTTCGATCGTGATCGGCAAATAGGATTCGACCGGATGCGGAATGACGCCTGGTGCGCCGATGATGTCGCCTTCGGGCGCACCCCAAGCGAGGCCGGAAATCAGAAGGAGGCTGCTCAGCGCAGCGGCGATGCGGGGAATTCGGGTCATGCTCAATCTCCTAAAGGGAAGAATGCGGTAAAAAATTTTCAAACTATCGGGCGTCTGGGTTTCGCTGGTCCGCCTGAGCTGCGGGCTGAGCTTTTGTGCAGAGCGTGAAGCGAAGCGCGTTCTCCGGACAAACGGCAATGCAGCGTCCGCAGCCGATGCATTCCGCGCTCGGGACACGTCCGATCGCTTCGAGTGTTTTGAAGCGGATGATCTGGCGCTCGGGGCAGACCTGCAGGCAGTCGCCGCATCGGGTGCAACTCGCGCGTTCAAAGGCAAGCTTCAAGAGCGGACGCTTCTGCACGTGTCCGACGCAGCCCCAAAAAGGCACCGAGCGGACAGAGGTGGCCGCACCAGCCGTCGCGCATGAGGACAAGCTCGATTGCGAACACGGCAAGAGCGCTTGTCAGAGCCGAGAGGCCAGTGCCCCAAACGAGATCGCGCCAGAGCATGGCCTGCGGGCTCAGGAACTCGAAGGCAGCGGAGCCTGTTGTCGCGCTCGCGAGCAGTACGCCGGCCAACACGACGTAGCGTGTCTTGCGCGAGAGTCTCACGAGGTCTGCCGAGAGGCCGAGCTTGCGGCGTAACCACTGCGCTGCGTCGACAACGATGTTCATCGGACAAACCCAGCCGCAGAAGATGCGCGCGCCGAGTGCGCCGTAAAGCGCGAGAACGATTGCCGCGCCCGTGAGCGCTGCGGCACTTGGCATCACGCCGGCGGCGAGGCGCTCGAGGAGTGCGAGCGGATCGGCAAGCGGTAGGGTTTCAAGAATGCGCGAAGCCGAAAGGTCGCCCGAGAGAATCGGTTTGCCGCCGATTTCCCAACCCCAGCGGGCCGTACCGAAGAAGAGTCCTAGAACAACCAACTGCGAGGCGCGTCGCGCGAGCGTAAAACGCATGCGGCGAATGCGCTCGCCGAGCGTTTTGGCAGGCTCGAGATGTCGAACGGTTTTGTTGTCCGGGTCCATCAGAATGCCTCCTCGCTATTGAGGTAGTCGAGCCCCGGCACCGCTTCTGACGTTGCGTCCGATTGGGTGGCGTCCAGTGCCTGCATTGGCACGCGATGCGTATTTTTGGGGTCTTCTTCGGAAAGCCAGCCGAGACGGTAGTGGGCGCCGATTGCTCCGAGCACTCGGTCGGGATCGACGATTCGAATGGCGGGTACATCCGTTGGACAACCCTTCTCGCAAAGACCGCAGCCCGTACACTTTTCCGGGTGCACTACCGGAATGAAGACCGCGTGCTTGGAGAGGCCGCGCGGATGAGGTTCAACCGTGAGTGCTCGGTTGGCTTCGGGGCACTCACGGAAGCAGACTTCGCAGCGCAACCCCTGCCAAGAGAGGCACGACTGCGGGTCGATCACAGCGACGCCCATGCGGGAGAGCGAAACGTCTTCGAGTGCCGGGTCGAGTGCACCCGTCGGGCACGCCTTGACGCACGGAAGATCCTTACACATGTAGCATGGAATCTCTCGAGGCACGAAAAAGGGTGTACCCGTCGGTGCGTCGTCCGTAATGCCTGCGAGCCGAAGCGTGTTGTAAGGACACGCAAGGACGCACTGTCCGCACCGAGCGCAGGCGGCGGTGAACCGGTCGCCCGCGAGCGCTCCGGGCGGTCGCGGTGTCCAAGCGGCGCGGCTTCGCATCGGAAGCGCACTTAGCGCGAGCGCACAAAGACGGTGCCGCCCACCGCACCGCGGCGCGCTCGAGGAACGCGCGGCGGGAGACGGGCTGCAGGTGCTCGCGGCGATCGTTTTTAAGCGGCTGCGGCATGGCAAATCAATCAAGCGGTCGCTTTCGTTACGAAAACAGCAGTTTTCTTGTAGTCGGGTTCGAGCGAGATCGGGTCCGTGCTGTCGATGACAACCGCGTTCGTGCGGACCTTTTCGTCAAAGAACGCGAGCCAGACGGAGCCGGCAGGCATGATGTTGCGCACTTGCGTTTCAACAACGGCGCGGCACGTGCCGTAACGGCTTTCGACGTGGGCCGTGTCACCGCGCTTGAGACCGCGTCGTTCGGCATCGCCCGGGTTCATGTAAAGGAGCGCCGAGGGCGCAGCGCGGTGCAGCTCCGGTACGCGACGCGTCATTGAGCCCGTGTGCCAGTGCTCGAGGATGCGGCCCGTGCAAAGCCACAGGTCGTACTTGCCGTCAGGTTGTTCGACCGGTGCGGCGTACGGACGGAAGAAAATCTTCGCCGTACCAGGGGCTGCCTTCGGTGTCTTGTCCGTTACGCCGCGCAGGTTGCCTGTCGGGATGTCCTTCATGAGTTTGCCGTAGAAAAGGTTGTCAGGCTTGGCATACGGGTCGTAGTCGACGTTGAATCGATAGGGTGTTTCCTGGCCGTTGACGACAGGCCAAAGCAGGCCGCGGCACTTCGGATCCATGTACGTATCGAAGTCCGCCAGGTCGTGCCCGTCGCCGAGAGTAAAGGCGCGATACTCAGTAAAGAGGGCCTTTTCCGGGAAGTAATCGAGGCCGAGCGCTTCCCCCGTTGCGTTGAGTTCGCCCGGGTACTTCGGATCGGGCCACACAGCCTTGGCTCGTACGTCCTTGGGCGAGAAGAGCACGTCAAAGAGCGAGTCTTCGGGCTTGATGCCCATAGCTTTGGCTGCTTCGAGTACGTCGGGGAGCATGTTGTCCTTCACGCCTGCGAGCGGTTGCGCCTTCCAGGTGTCGGCCACCTTAATGCGCTTGGCAAGTTCCATCATCATCCAGACGTCGGTGCGTGCCTGGCCCGGCGCCTTCACAAGCTGGTGCCAGCCCTGCGTGCGTCGTTCGGCGTTGCCGTAGAGCCCCCATTTTTCAAAATGCGCGGCTGCCGGGAGGATGAGGTCCGCTGCACGAGCCGAGTACGTCGGGTAGATGTCGGAGACGACCACAAAGGCGTCCGGACGGCGCATTGCTTCCACCCAGTGCGTGTTGTTCGGGGCCGACTGCAGAATGTTGACGACCTGCGTCCAGACGAAGTCGACAGAGCCGTCTTCAACGCCGCGCAGAATTTCCATGAGCGAAGCGCCGACCTTCGGGTTGAGCGTACCCTGCGGGATGTTCCAGATCTTTTCGGTCTTGGCGCGATGCTTCGGGTTCGCTACGAGCATGTCCGAGGGCAGACGGTGACAGAAGGCACCGACTTCGCGAGCGGACCCACAGGCCGAAGGTTGCCCCGTGAGCGAGAATGCGCCGCTGCCGGGCTTGCCGTGCTTGCCGAGCAAGAGATGCACGGAATAGATCTGTTCATTCACCCAAACACCGCGCTGATGCTGATTGACGCCCATGCACCAGAAGCTCAGCATCTTGCGTTCTTTTTCGCAGACGAGATCGGCAAGCTTCATGAGCTTCTGCTTGAAGGTGTCGATCGACTCGTCGTTGTCTCCTTTGGCGAGTTCGGCAACGAAGTCAAGCGTGTACGGTTCGAGCGCCTTGGCGTAGTCCTCAAAGGTGATGCGCCAGTGGTTGCCGGCGGTGCCGCCCGAGTTCTTCTGCTCGACGACTTCACCCGGCTTGCGGCCTTGTCCAATCGCTTCGTACTTGTCGAGTTTTACGACGAGCTGCTTGGCGAGCGTGTCCTTTTCGGCGGGGCGTGCGTACTTATCGGTGTTGCGCAGCCCGTAGCCGATGTCGGTGACGCCCGTCGAGAAGATGCAGTGCTTGTTCACGAAATCGTGGTCAACGACTCCGCGCTTGAGGATTTCGCGCTGCAGGAAATTGAGAATTGCGAGGTCTGCGTTCGGACGCATGATGATCACGAGGTCAGCCAAGTTCGACGAGGAACTGCGGTGCGTCGTTACCTGAACGATCTTGGTGCGCTTTTCCGTGAGTCGACGGTTGGCCACGCGCGACCAGAGGACCGGATGCGCTTCGGCCATGTTGTTGCCCCAGAGGATCATCAGATCCGAGAGCTCAATGTCGCTGTAGTTGTTGGCCGGTTCGTCAACGCCGAACGTCTGGTAGAAGCCTACGACGGCCGAGGCCATGCAAAGGCGCGCGTTCGGGTCGATGTTGTTCGAGCGCAGCCCCGCCTTCATGAACTTTGAAGCGGTGTAAGCCTCCGGAATCGTGTACTGACCAGAGCCGATGATCGAGACGCCCGCAGGCCCCTTGGCGCGATAGACGCGCAGGAGCTGCTTGGCCATTTCGTCAAGCGCCTCGTCCCAGGAGACGGGTTCGAACTTGCCCGTCTTGTCAAACTTGCCGTTGCGCCGGCGCATGAGCGGCGTCGTGAGACGATCCTTGCCGTACATGATCTTGGCGTTGAAGTAGCCCTTCACGCAGTTGAGGCCGCGATTAACGGGGGCATCGGGGTCGCCTTTGGTTGCAACGATGCGGCCGTCGCGCACGCCGACCAAAAGGCCGCAGCCGGTACCGCAGAAGCGGCAGACGCCCTTGTGCCAGGCAATGCCGTCTTCGACGGCGGCGGCAGCGGCTGATTCAGCGGCTGAAAACGGGCAGGCCGAGCGAAAGAGCGGCGCTCGCCGCCAGGCCGCTCTTCAGGAGGTCTCGACGGTGAATCTGAATGGTCTTGGTCATGGCGGATCTCTCCAATTTGAGTTTGTTCTGTTGGCCGGCCTCTCATTCGTCCGCTCCGGGGCGGTGTTCGAGAAGGCTCACGTCAAAAACGGCTTCCAGGTCGCGCAGGCTCGAGAAAATGCGGACTTCGTCGTCTACAGTCGCGGCTTCAATGGTGCAGACAGCTCGTTCGCCCTTGGGGTCGATTTGGTGAACATCGACCCCGGGCACCTGTGCGGCCTGCTCAATTGCCGCGTTGAGTGCGCCGGGTTTGGCGACAAGCAGAATCGCGGAATAATTCATGGGCTTGCTTTGTGGCAATCGGGTCGGTAATTGGACTTCCGATTTGATTTTTAAGCAAATGCTCGAGAGCGGCTAGCCCTCTGAACGGAGAGATCCACCGAAGGTCGATATCCTCCTGAGAGAGGGGGAATTACCCCTTAAGAGGTAGCTTTGAGAAGCTTGAATCGCACAATCGCCCAAAGGAAGGGAAAAGATGCGCTATTCCGTTTTGGAATGGTGAAATATCAGTTTTCCGGCAACGGAAAGCGAATGGTCAGAATGAAAGCGATCAGTACGATGAGTGCGCAGAGAAAATAGGGTGTCCCTGCGGCCAAGGCGTCGGGCGAAAAGGTTGAGGTGAAAAAGAGAAGCGGTGTGCCGATAAGCGGACTCACGGCGCCCGTGAAGCTGTTGATGGAGCTCATTGCGCCAAGTCGAACGCCTTGCGTATAGGGCGAGCCCGTGCGGCTGATAACGCCCTGCAGCGTCGGTCCAACGATGCCCATGAGAGAGACGGCGCATACAGCGACAGCGGCAGGCGCGGCGATTGGTGAGAGGCCGATGCAGGCGAAGGAGAGAATGCCGCAGACGAGGCCGCCCAGTACGAGACGGCGAGGCGAAAAGCGCGCGGCAAGCTTTGAAAGAAGCACGCCCTGAACGAGCGTGATCGAGCAGCCTAGCGCAAAGATGGAAAAGCCGATCGATGCGGGCGTCCAGCCGTAGCGGAACTCTGTATAAAGCGCCCAAGTGCACTGCATGAGGCTCTGCGAAAGCGTGTAGAGCATGACGACAAAGAGCAGCGGCAGAACCAGTTTTTCTTTGGAGAGCGAAGCCAAGGCGGCAAAAGGATTGATGCGCTTAAATGTAATCGGCGTCTGACTAGGCGCACTGAGGCTCTCAGGAAGCACGAAGAAGCCGTAGAGGAAGTTGAGCACGCAAATCGCGCTCGCAAAGAAAAAGGGCATGCGCGGGTCGCTCTCTCCCAAGAGTCCCCCGAGAGCGGGTCCGAGTATGAATGCGATGCCAAAAATGGCACCGATGCGCCCGAAGGCTGCCGTTCGGTCGCCTGCGGGGGTGACATCGGCAATGTAGGCTTGGGCCACTACGATGTTCGAGCTCATGGTACCCGCGAGGATGCGCGAGAGCAGAATGAGCCAGAGCGAATCGCAAACGGCTGGTGCAATCATCATGATGCCGAGACCGGCAATGCCAGCAAGCAGCACGGGACGGCGTCCTATGCGGTCGGAAATCGCGCCGATCACCGGTGCGGAGAAGAACTGCATCAGTCCGTAGCTCACCATGATGGCGCCGTACCAGACTGTCTGAAGCTCGGGTGAGCCAGCAAGCGTGCCGACCAGCCGCGGCAACACCGGAATGATGATTCCGATGCCGAGCGCGTCGAGGAATACGCTGGCGAGAACGAAGGCGACCGCGGGCTGGTGAGTCATGGTTTGAAACAGACGAAAACGGACTTTTGCGCGCAGCGCAAAAAACACGAGCGACGATGCAAATATTAACTGCTCGGACGTCAGGGTATTCGCGCCCGATGAGCAGGCTTCTCCGGAATGTTTTGTCCGTCCTGTACGGTGCATCGCCCTCGCCTAGCGCGCTTGAGTCTTGTCAAAGGTCGATCTCTCAGCGGCTGTTTTCGCTCGGGGTACGGAAAATTTCGGCCGTTTCACCCTGCAGAGGCGATTGAGCATTGCTAGTGTGAGAAAAGAATTGCTTTTTCGGGCGGACTCGGAAGCGCTCGCAAAGCAAAGCCCGGGCGCATAATTGTGCGCTCGACTCGCCAAAATTCGGAGAATACAAAAATGAATCGAGTATTCAAGTTCGCGATGCCTTTTCTCCAGGCCTCGCTCGTAAAGCAAATTCTTGTCGGCCTTATTTTGGGTGCCATTGTCGGCCTTGTTTTTCCCGAAGCGGGGAAAGCGCTCGGTTTTCTCGGTACGGTCTTTGTCAGCGCCCTGAAGGGCGTAGCGCCCATCCTTGTTTTCGTGCTCGTCATGAGCTCGATTGCCAACCAGAACGTGAGCGGCGACATTCATATTCGACCGATCATCACGCTTTATTTCCTCGGTACGTTCGGAGCAGCCGTGACGGCCGTGATTGCAAGCTTTATTTGGCCTGTTACCATTGCGCTTGCTATCCCCGAGCAGGCTGCCTCTACGCCGGGCGGCATTGTCGAAGTGCTTGAAAACTTAATCCTTCAGGTTGTCGACAACCCGGTAAACGCGATTGCCAAGGGTAATTACATCAGCATTCTCGCCTGGGCCATTGCAATGGGGCTTGTCATGCGCAAGGCCGCGGCCGCGACGCGCGAAGTGCTTCTTGACGTAGCCAAGGGCGTCGAATTCATCGTTCGTCTTGTCATCCGCTTTGCACCGGTGGGCATTTTCGGCCTGATCGCTTCGACTTTGGCGACCACGGGGCTTGAAGGCATGAAGGGCTACGTCGAGCTTCTTGTCGTGCTGCTCGGCACGATGTTCTTCGTGGCGCTCGTACTCAATCCATTGCTTGTCTGGTTCTGCATCCGTTCGAACCCGTATCCCTACACGTTGATGACGTTGCGCGAGTCGGGCGTTTCGGCCTTCTTCACGCGTTCGTCCGCGGCCAACATTCCCGTCAATCTCGAAATCTGCCGCCGTCTCAACTTGCCCGAATCGACTTACGCCATCTCGATTCCCGTGGGCGCTACCGTCAACATGGGGGGTGCCGCCATTACGATCACGGTGCTGACGCTTTCGGCTGCTTATTCACTTGGCATCGCGATCGATGTGCCGACCGCGATCTTCCTCTCGTTTGTTGCTGCGCTTTGTGCGGCAGGCGCTTCGGGTGTGCCGGGCGGCTCGCTCATGCTGATTCCGCTCGCTTGTGGGCTCTTTGGCATCGATCAGAACACGGCCATGCAGGTTGTGGCTGTCGGCTTCATCATCGGCGTGCTGCAGGACTCGTGCGAAACGGCGCTCAACTCGTCGTCGGACGCACTCTTTACGATTGCCGCTTGCAAGCGTGCGGAGCGCTTGAAATCGCAGGCCGGCTGACAGTCTGAACGGATAAACCGCCAAGCGGGTGCCGAATCACGAGGGTTCGGCACCCGTAACGTTTTGGCCGATTGAGGCGGGATAAAATGTGCGCGCCGTCGGGCGCGTTTTCAATGCCGTCCGTTCCGATTCCTCAACCGCGCTACCGCGCAACATCTTCCGCCCCTTCATGCATCGATTCGATACTCCCCAGGCCGCTCTGAAGCAGGTGTTCGGCTATGACAATTTCCGAGGCCAGCAGGAAGCGGCGGTCGAAACGGTTGTGGCGGGCGGCGACGCACTTGTGCTCATGCCGACGGGGGGCGGCAAAAGTCTTTGCTATCAGATTCCGGCCCTCTTGCGCGACGGTGTTGCCATCGTTGTTTCACCGCTCATTGCGCTCATGCAGGACCAGGTCGATGCGCTCGAAGAAGTGGGCGTTCGTGCTGCGTACCTCAATTCGACGCAGGCGCCGGAGGAGTCCGCGCGCGTGCGCGCCGCGCTGCGGCGCGGCGAAATGGATTTGCTCTATGTAGCACCCGAGCGGCTGCTTATGCCGGCGATGCTCGATTTTCTCGATTCGCTCGAGATAGCGCTTTTTGCAATCGACGAAGCGCATTGCGTGAGCATCTGGGGACACGACTTTCGACCGGAATACGGGGCGCTCTCGGTGCTGCGCGAGCGCTGGCCCGAGGTGCCTCGCATGGCGCTTACGGCGACTGCCGATCCGAAAACGAGGGAAGAAATCGTCGAGAAGCTCCTTCTCAATCCCAAGGAATTTGTTGCGAGTTTTGACCGTCC
>ENA-OPYT01000661-OPYT01000661.1-human-gut-metagenome-genome-assembly--contig:-NODE-661-length-10443-cov-4.049050_pt1 | contig 10443 bp, 14 predicted proteins | sample MGYA00242636_ERZ504480 | MGnify/ENA primary metagenome ERZ504480 (study PRJEB26092, sample SAMD00036228) | human gut metagenome | host: Homo sapiens | study: EMG produced TPA metagenomics assembly of...
TTCCATCGTATCCACCGGCCTTCCTTTTATCTTTATGGCATGCCGCCTTATCCGCTTCTTCCAGTATAAACATTTTCGTGGGCAGAGTAAACAAAAAGCGGGCAAATTTTTATAAAAACAGCCCGTGAGCATTCAAGAGCATTCAAGAGCAAAACAGAGCATTTTAAAGCGCTCGCTTTCTAAATCAAAAAAATGCAAAAAAGGGGTTGACGCGGCGCCGGGCATCCGCTATAATCAATCTTGCGCCTGTTTGCACGGGCCTTTCGATTGTTTGTAGAGACTATTAGGAGGAAAACACCATGAGCACAACTCTTGCTAAACCCGGCACGTGGAACGCAAGTGGTACATCATCGATGCCGCCGGCAAGCCCCTGGGCGCACCGCCGCCACTGCCGCCGTGCTGCTCCGCGGCAAAAATAAGGTCACCTTCACGCCCAATGTCGATTGCGGCGACCATGTGATCATCATCAACTGCGACCAGGCTGTCCTTACCGGCAGCAAGCTGGACAAGAAGTATTACTACCACCACAGCGGCTGGATCGGCGGCATGAAAGCCGTGCAGTACCGCACGCTGATGGCCGAAAAATCCGATAAGGCCATGATGCTGGCCGTGAAGGGCATGCTGCCCGGCAACACCCTGGGTGCCGCCGCGCTGAAGCGCCTGCGCGTCTACAAGGGCGCCGAGCACAACAACGCCGCCCAGAAGCCCGAAGCTTACACACTGTAATAGGAGGCAATGAGAATGTACGAGACGAAACCTTATTTCTACGGCACTGGCCGTCGTAAGAATTCCGTTGCCCGCGTTCGTGTGTACAACGGCACCGGCAAGATCACCATCAACGACCGTGATATCGACGATTATTTCGGTCTTGAGACCCTGAAGCTCATCGTGCGCCAGCCGCTGGCTGTCGCGGGCGTCGAGGGCAAATTCGACATCGTTGTGCGCGTTGCGGGCGGCGGTGTTTCCGGCCAGGCGGGCGCCATCCGCCACGGCCTGTCCCGCGCGCTGCTCGTTTATGACGAGAACCTGCGCGGCGAACTGAAGAAAGCCGGCTTCCTGACGCGCGATCCGCGCATGAAGGAGCGCAAGAAATACGGCCTCAAAGCCGCTCGTCGCGCACCTCAGTTCAGCAAGCGATAATCTACAGCTTAATAATGCTAAAAAAAGGCCCGGAATACGCCATTTTCCGGGCTTTTTCTATGCCTGAAATTGCCTGATTCCGATGGTGAAATTTAAGGAAATTTGACTTCAAATTAACCCATTTTGATGGGTTTACCATGGGTTTACGGCCTATTTTTGAGCCTAATGGGTGGGAAAATGGGTTTACGGAAGGCCATTTTGGAGGGGAAATTAGCCCCATATCCTTGACAGATTTTCGGCAAAAATCCGGCTGAAACGGAATGAAAAACAGTGTCAGGTTCGTTTGGCGAGTTCTGACGAATTCTGCAAAAAATTTAATATCAGGTATCCTGTTACATAGAGCCTTGGCTCATTCTTTGAAAACGAGAATGGGTCGAGGCTCTATTTTTTTTCGCCCGAAAATTCCGGCGAGACAAATTTGAGCAGGAGGTAATCAGGTATGACGGATTTCAATCAGAAGACCCATGACACCGATGTGGGCAGTCATGGCGGACAGTCAAGGCAGATGATGGAGGTGTTTGAGAACCAGGAGTTTGGTTCGATCCGCGTGTTGCAAGAGGCGGGCAAGACCTTCTTCTGTGCAAGCGATGTGGCGAAAGCGTTGGGGTATGTGAATCCCTACGCCGCAGTGAAACGCCATTGCAGAGGCCCCCTAACGAAACGCGAGGGGGTCGTTCAGAAGGTGAATCAGTATGGAGATGCTGGAGAGCAGGTCGTTGAAATCTCCTTTATCACAGAAGGCGATGTTTACCGGCTGATCGTTCACAGCAAGCTGCCATCGGCAGAACGATTTGAACACTGGGTGTTTGATGAAGTTCTTCCTTCCATTCGCAAGCATGGTGTGTATATGAGCGATTCCATTTTGGATCAGGTGATTCAGCATCCGGAGGTCATCTACACACTGGCACAGGAGCTTGTAGCCGAGAGAGAGCAGCTTGAGGGTATCCGCAAACAGCTGGATGCGGCACAGCCCAAGGCAGACTACTTCGACACCTTTGTAAATTCGGAAGATTGCACCTGTATCCGGAATTTCTGTAAGGAAATCGGAATCCCGGAGAAGACGGCAGTGGCTCTCTTACTGGATCACCGCTATCTGTACCGCAGTCCAAGCGGCTGGCTGATGCCTTTTGCAGACAAATCTGCAAGGGGCTATTTTATTGTCCGGGATTGCTACGGCAGAAGCGGAAAGCTGGTGCAGCAGACGAGAGTGACCTGCAAGGGAAAGAATCATCTCTTCAAGTTGTTTAAGAAATGGGGTGTGATCGAATGACGCTTTTTACAGAGGGACGCCTTCAGGCGTTTGAACGCATGATGCAGGATACCGGCAAATACCATCGCCGGGAGGACAGTGAAGATCGTCCGCGCAAATGTCCAAAGAAAAAAGCGGAGCCTGCGAAAAAGGATGGTGAGCACCATGCCGGTATTCAGGGTTGAGAAAAACAGCAATTACACAACGATGTGCAATTACCACCTGCGGGATCAGGGTCTCAGCCTGAAAGGAAAAGGACTTCTCTCTATGCTGCTTAGTTTACCGGACACATGGAACTATTCGGTACGGGGATTATCTTCGATTACACCGGATGGCGTAGATGGGGTGCTTACAGCTCTGAAAGAACTGGAACGTCTTGGATATCTGGAAAGGAACCAGCAGCGTGAGAGTAACGGTCGGATGGGCAGAGCGAGTATGTGATCTATGAGATGCCAAGGAAAAAGCCGTGTTCGGAATCACCGTGTACGGAAAAGCCGTATACGGTAAATCCGGATACGGACACACCGGTTACGGAAAATCCCGCGCAATTAAGTACTAATAGAACAAGTACTGAAACAATCAATAAAAGAGAGAAGAAGGAAATCCAGCACCGGTATGGCTCATACGAAAATGTCCTTCTCTCTGACACGGAATACGGCAAGCTCCGGCAGGAGTTCCCAGGAGATTATCAGATGCGGGTGGAACGGCTCTCTGAGTATATGGCTTCCACCGGCAGGAGCTACAAAAATCACCTTGCCACAATCCGGAGTTGGGCAAAGAGAGAAAAGCCGAAGTATAACCCGGCAGACTACACATTTGAGGAAGGAGACAGCCTATGAGCGACATGGTGCCTGAAGTATTGAATGCGGCGTTGGATTCGCTCTTTACGCCGAAAGAACCCGGAGAGCAGGAATACCAGGGCGTGGACGGACTGCTGTATTGCCGGAACTGTCATACTCCGGTGCAGTGCAGGGTAAAGCTCTGGGGCAGAGACAAGATTGTTCCCTGCCTTTGCAGATGCCAGCAGGAAGCGATGGCGGAAAAGAAACGCCAGGATGAACTGGTGGAGCGGCAGCGTAAAATCAGGCAGCTGAAAGCAACTGGGATTCAGGAAAAGCATCTTCTGGAATGGAATTTTGGCGTTGCAGAAGACAACAAGGACATCCAGATGGCAAAACGTTATGTGGAGCAGTGGAAAAAGGTCAAGGCTGAAAACCTTGGCCTTTTGTTATGGGGAGATGTCGGAACCGGAAAGTCCTTTGTGGCGGCGTGTATAGCAAATGCGCTGCTGGATCAGGGCATTCCGGTTTTGATGACGAACTTCTCCAAAATCCTGAACCAGATGGGTGCCATGTATTCGGAAGAACGATACCGGTATATCGCTTCGTTTTCCAACTATTCTTTGCTGATTCTGGATGATCTGGGAATTGAGCGCAGCACCGAATATGCGCTGGAGCAGGTCTACGCCGTTATTGATGAGCGGTACAAGTCCGGACTTCCGGTCATTATCACAACCAATCTGAAGATTGCTGAAATCCGCAATCCGGAGGATGTGGCATACGCCCGGATTTACAGCAGGATTTTGGAAATGTGTACGCCGGTGCGAATCAGCGGAGAGGACCGCAGAAAGAGCATTGGAAAAGAAAAACAGCAGGTCGTTAAGGAGGTACTTGAACTATGAAGTGCAAGGCAAAAAAGGCGTTTTTCGCAGGTAAGAATGACATCTATCACCGCTGGAAGGAGGTTAAGAAGCTGAATGGCAAAAGCAAAAACCAGTATTACAACAGAAAACCACAGTGGCTCAGCTCCCGACGCTGCGGCTAAGGAGCAGCGGACGGAGATGCCGCTTTCTGACCTGCATCCCTTTGAAGGTCATCCCTTTAAGGTGCTGGACGATGAGCTGATGGAACAGACCGTGGAGAGCATCAAGCAGATCGGTGTGGTATCACCGCTGATTGTCCGACCTGACCCGGAAGGCGGCTACGAAATCCTTTCGGGACACCGCAGACTTCATGCGGCGCAGCTGGCAGGTTTGGAGACAGTGCCGGTCATCGTTAAGGAAATGGATGATGATGCGGCAATCATCTTTATGGTGGACAGCAACTTGCAGCGGGAAAATATCCTTCCCAGTGAGAGAGCGTTTTCCTACAAGATGAAGTTGGAAGCGATGAAGCATCAGGGACAACGCGGAGATTTAACTTCTGACCAAGTTGGTCAGAAGTCGTGGGCTGTGAACCAGTTAGCTGATGATGCGAATGAAAGTAAAACGCAAGTTCAGCGGTTTATCCGCCTTACCAATCTGATTCCTGAAATTCTGGACATGGTGGATGAGAAGAAAATCGCCTTCAATCCGGCGGTAGAGCTGTCTTATCTGAAACCATCTGAACAGAAGAAATTTCTGGAGGCAATGGACTATGCACAGGCATCTCCATCCCTGTCGCAGGCACAGCGGCTGAAAAAGCTCTCGCAGGAGGGCGGCTGTACCTTGGATGCCATGTGTGAAGTGATGAATGAAATCAAAAAGGATGAGCTTGACCATGTGACGATTAAAAACGAGGTTCTTCGGAAGTATTTCCCGAAATCCTATACGCCGAAGCAGATGCAGGACACGATTATCCGGCTGCTGGAAAAATGGCAGCGAAGTAAACAACGAGATATGGAACGATGAGAAGGAGATTTTTATGATGATGAACTTTAAGAAGAATCAGAACAACGCAGTGTGCAGCATGGATTGCAAGAACTGCCCGCACGGTGCATCGCAGCCCAATCCGATGGATGATCCCATGTTTGAGAAGTCCATTGCGATGCTTCATAACTGGCTGATGCTGGAGGCAATCCGTGAAGATCACCCGAAGGAGCGCATTGTGATGGTGATCCTGCCGGGGGCTGGCGGCGAACTCCTGACCGAGGATGGCAGTCGAGACATCTTTGAGGATGTTTACGATGAGATGGAGGCTGATCTGGTGGCAGATGGGGAACTGCTTCTCCATTATGATAAGAGCGATGTGATCGAGACTGACAGAACCCGCTATCTGTTGGGAGCTGCGGAGGTTTCGGAAATCGACCAGAACGGCAACGAATGCAGCATCAATCTGTTTACGCTGGAACGCACCATCGACTATGTGAACGAGAACCTGACGGTGGTTTCCATTGGCGGCGAGTTGGTTCCGGCACTGCGCCTGATCTAAGGAGGTGCCTATGAAGAAATTTGATGTGGAGATTACAGAGACTCTCCAGAGAAAGGTTTCCGTGGAAGCTGCCTCACAGGAAGATGCGGAAAGCATGGTGACGCAGGCGTGGAACAATCAGGACTATGTTCTGGATTCCGGCGATTTCACCGGTGTGGATTTCAAGACCGTGGGAGAACATGAATTGGCAGAGACCAGGACAATGGATGTGCTGCTGGTACAGCCCAATGCCTATCCGAAGAAAATCAGTGTTGGCACGGAGCTGGAAGATTTGCAGGCCATGGTCGGCGGCGATATTGAAGTCACCTATCCATTTGAGGATGAAGTGGCCATTATTCTGAATGAATCCGGCAAAATCAATGGTCTGCCGCTGAACCGTGCGATTTACACCGAAGACGGGGATATGCAGGACATTTATGCCGGTGATTTTCTGGTGGTAGGGCTGACAGAGGATGACTTTGGTTCTCTGACTTCGGAGCAGATGCAGAAATTTGAGGAACAGTTCCATCAGCCCCAGATGTTCGTTCGTATGGGTCGCAGCATCATGGCGATTCCGGTTCCGGATGACATGGTGAAGAAGATGGAGGAAAAGGCTGCAAAGCCCCAAGAAAAGAGCAAACCTGCACCGGACCGGGACAGTTTGTAAGGAAGGAGGCGGAGATTCATGCAGGAAGAAGTTGAAAATCGTACCGTCAATCTGGCAATCAGCACCACGAAATTGACCTTTCGCACCATCGTGAATGGCTATAATGCGTGGAAACGGCACCATCAGGCAAAGGTGGCTCAGAAAACAGCGCAGCTGCCGGTTGGAAAGCAGAGCATCAAAGAACTGATCGGTCAGAATCAGGGAGTCAGCAGTATCCCCATTGAGAAAACGGATTTGAAAGGCTTTGAACAGGTGGCACGGAAATATGGTGTGGATTATGCCATTACGAAAGACCAAAATGTAATGCCACCCAAGTACACGGTGTTCTTTAAGGCGAAGGATGCGGATGCACTGACTTCCGCTTTTGAGGAATTCACCAACCGAAAGCTGAAAACAAAGGAAAAACCGAGTGTTCTGGAGCAGCTTAACAAGCTCAAAGAGCTGGTTGCTGCAATTCTTCCGGATAAGGTTCGCCACAAAAGTCAGGAGCGTGATCTATGAGTAATAAGACCAAGAAGCAGCTGCTCCTGAACCTGCCGTACTTCATTGCCGGTCTTGTATGTACCAATCTGGGAGAAGCGTGGAGAATTGCCGAGGGCGCAGACATGTCTGAAAAGCTCCTCGGCTTTCTTTCTGCCCTGGGTGCAGCCTTTTCCAATCCGATGCCAAGTCTGCATCCGATGGATTTGCTGATTGGTGTGTGCTGCGGAGCGGGTTTGCGGCTTGCTGTGTACCTGAAAGGCAAAAATGCCAAGAAATATCGCCATGGCATGGAGTATGGCTCTGCTCGTTGGGGTACGCAGAAAGACATCGAACCGTTTGAAGATCCAGTGTTTGCAAACAATGTGATTCTGACCCGGACGGAGCGGCTGATGATGGGCAACCGCCCGAAGAATCCGGCAAATGCCCGAAACAAAAACGTGCTGGTGGTGGGCGGCTCCGGCAGCGGCAAGACCCGGTTTTGGCTTAAACCCAATCTTTTACAATGCCACAGTTCCTATGTGGTCACTGACCCGAAAGGCGATATCGTAATCGACTGCGGCCAAGCCCTTTTGAAGAACGGATACAGTATCCGGATTTTCAATACTATCAATTTCAGAAAGTCGATGCATTATAATCCCTTCGCGTATATTCACAGCGAAAAGGATATTTTGAAGCTGACCACAACGCTCATTGCCAACACCAAAGGGGACGGCAAGGCCGGTGACGAATTCTGGACGAAGGCAGAGACCTTGCTGTATTGTGCTTTGATTGGTTATATCCACTATGAGGCACCGCTGGAAGAGCAGAACTTTGCAACACTGATTGAATTTCTGAATGCGATGGAAGTACGCGAGGATGATGAAACCTTTCAGAATCCAGTGGATCAGATGTTTGAAGCTCTGAAAAAGAAAAAACCGAACCACTTTGCTGTCCGCCAATATGCCAAGTTCAAGCTGGCGGCGGGCAAGACCTTAAAGTCGATTCTGGTGAGCTGCGGCGCACGTCTTGCTCCCTTCGATATTGAGGAAGTCCGTGATATCACTATGTACGATGAGCTGTCGCTGGATACGGTGGGAGATAAGAAAACGGCTCTGTTCCTCATTATGAGCGATACAGACCCGACTTTTAATTTCCTGATTTCCATGATTTACACACAGCTGTTTAACCTGCTGTGCGAAAAAGCGGATGATGTTTACGGCGGCAGACTGCCGGTGCATGTGCGCTGCCTGATTGATGAGTGTGCGAACATTGGTCAGATTCCGAATCTGGAAAAGCTGGTAGCCACCATCCGATCAAGAGAAATCTCGGCGTGTCTGGTGCTTCAGGCACAGAGCCAGTTGAAGGCAATCTACAAGGACAATGCCGATACCATCATCGGCAATATGGATTCCCGTATTTTTCTTGGCGGTTCGGAGCCGACTACGCTGAAAGAGCTGAATCAGGCACTGGGGAAAGAAACGATTGATCTGTACAACACTTCCGATACCAGAGGTAATAGCCCATCCTACGGCACCAATTACCAAAAAGTCGGGCATGACCTGGCCTCGGTGGATGAACTGTCTGTGTTGGATGGCGGTAAGTGCATTTTGCAACTGCGCGGTGTGAGACCGTTCAAGTCAGATAAATATGATCTGACCCAGCATCCGAACTACAAGCTCACTGCCGGTGCTGATAAGAAAAACACGTTCAGCATCGAGGCGTTTCTTGACCATCGGCTGAAACTCAAGCCCGGTGATAAGTACGAAGTGGTTGATGCAGATCATGCCAAGTAAGTTTGTTCCGGTGACGAAGATGTCATGGGTGCGCTGCTGACAACAGAATAAGAAGGGGCGGCGAGCTGCCGCCTCTTTACATAGCCAGGTTTCTGATTGGGATTGGAGACTTGGCTATATGTTTGCCCATTTGCAGGTGCACATGCAGATGGAAAATCACTATTCATCAGCCCATAAGGGCACAACGTACAAGGAGGAACACATTTATGGCATTTTTCAACAGCGCAGTAACCGTTCTTCAGACCCTCGTTATCGCACTGGGTGCCGGCCTCGGCATCTGGGGAGCGATCAACCTGTTGGAAGGCTACGGCAACGACAACCCTGGTGCCAATGCTCATGTGCGGTAGAGAAGCACAAAGCAAAACAAGGATAGCTAGCCCTGCCACTATTCCGAAGCAAGGCAACCACAAGGCATTTCCACCTCTTTTCCGTAGGATTATTCTGTGGTATAATTTGAAATATCGTGCCGTGAGAAAAACACTTGTGTAAGTGCGTTTTCCTGCCCGATAAAGATAGGCTACAACGAATTACCCACGAGGAACCTATTATGATGATACTCCTATTTGGCGTTTTGAATGATGAACAGCGGGCGCTGGTAGAGCGGATATTCCATGAGCATCGTGTACACTTCCAGCGCATTTCTTTCAAAATCGTAAAATCAGAGGAAGCCGCAGAAGATGTTGTGTCCACCGCATTTGTAAAGATTATGGACAACATCGAAAAAATTTCTGAATTAACCTGTCCCCAAATGACCGCTTTCTGCGTTACCATAGTGAAAAACGCTTCCATTGATGTGCTGCGTCATTCCCAGCAGAGCGTTCACCTTGACCGCTGGGACTGCGTTTCGGATGAAAGCTCCGATGACCTCGCAGACGAGTGTATTCACAATGCCGATGTGCGTAAGCTGACCGAGTTGATAGACCGGCTCGACCCTGATGATCGGCGCTTTGTCTATCTTCGGTACGCCGAGGAAATGGGACACAAAGAGATCGGAGAGCTACTGAACATTTCAGAGGATGCCGCTAAAAAACGCGGACAGCGGCTCGTCAAGAAGCTCAGAAAACTGTATGAGGGAGGGTAAAACTATGGATATGAGTTGGCAGGCTTTGCTTCAAGAAGCGGCGGCGACCAGCTTTGAAAAGACCGCAGACACCCTCGCGGCTGCTGAGAATGACAACTGCGCTTGTATTGATTTGCACCAACAACAGATCCATGAGTTGAGCAAGAAAATCTTGTTGCTGCCCCATCAGGGGCGCGTCCTGCTGTTGAGCAGATATTGTTTCCGCTTATCCCCGGAGGAGACAGAAATGTTTTTCCATCTGGAAAATGCCAAGGGGCGCTTTCGCTTCTACAAAGAACTGCTATCTTCAAGTATGGGCGTTGAGGCAGGCTGTATGATTCCCGATGATACTTTCGTGAAAGCCTGTCATATTGCCTTAAAGGGCTATTTGCACAACGAACTTGAAGAAGATGCGGATGATGAGGCGGCAGGAAACAACCGGACACATATTGCGTTCAGAAAGGTTTTGGAAAACCGTTGCGGTTGCGGCCATCACTTTGACCTTGCTATTCTCGACCTGCATGGTGGCAAATGCCCAATTCCGGGAAAGAGTCATTTCGTGGGTAATCGAAACCTTTGAAAAATACAGTATTTTTGAATTGCACGGTGACGAGCTGGACGAGCCGCAGGACTTGACCGAGTATCAGGCTGGCTATCTCCCGGACGGAGCAATTCTGCAAGATACGACTAAGCAGCCGAATACGGAACCGGGGATTGTTCTCTATAAATATGCCATCAACGAAGCCGAGAGCTTTGAAATTATGATTACCCAGTCAGACAATCTGGTTTATTTCGATACCGAAAATACAAAGATAGAGCCGTTTGATAAAGGCGGGGTGACGGGCTACTTCTTCCAGAAAGATGGTATGAGCTATATCTGCTTTGAGCGGGACGGCTGCTTCTTC
>ENA-OPYT01000664-OPYT01000664.1-human-gut-metagenome-genome-assembly--contig:-NODE-664-length-10409-cov-7.310251_pt1 | contig 10409 bp, 10 predicted proteins | sample MGYA00242636_ERZ504480 | MGnify/ENA primary metagenome ERZ504480 (study PRJEB26092, sample SAMD00036228) | human gut metagenome | host: Homo sapiens | study: EMG produced TPA metagenomics assembly of...
GGATTTCCACTGTTTCTCCTTCTTCCATTTACATTTCCTCCTTCCCAAAAGGATGCTGCCGAAGAACGTTCAGCAGCACCCTCAAAAATATCTTTTTCACTAGCATTCACCTGGTTTCGTTGTCATCAAACGGTACAGCTTCGTATTCTTTGGGGAAAGCTGTTCTCAAATGGCACAAGATTTCCGGAACACCGGATCAAACCCTTACCTGCGCCTACATTGGTGATATAGGATAACTGGTTCTCGGAAATGTTCAAAAAGAGATGCCAGTTCGTCCCGGTCTGTGGCAGCCTGGTTCAAAAGGATCAAAAACTCACTGTTTGCCAGCATCAGCCTTGCCGTATCCGATTTCAAAAGTTCCTCTACGTTCTGCGTTAAACTTGTGACAAACCCATGGTATTTACGGATTCTCTTATAGAGCCGGTAGAAAAAGTCCGCACTGTACTGATACCGGAACAACAGGTAAAACTCATCGGCAAAAACCCAGGTAGTCTTTCCTTTCTTCCAGTTTTGGATCACCCGGTTGAAGATGCTGTCCAAGGTGACCAGCATTCCCAGGGGCATGAGCTGCTCTCCCAGTTCCCGGATATCATAGGCAATGATACGGTTCTTCGTATCCACATTGGTTTTCTGGGCGAAGGTGTTCAGGCTTCCATTGATGAACAACTCTGAAGACAAGGCAAGCCCCCTGGCTTCCTCTTCCGGCTGGAGCATGAGCTGTCGGTACAGATCTTTCAAGGTCGGCACTTCGCTTTTATAACCGCTTCGGATATATTCCCGGTACACATCTGCGGTACAGCGGTCCAGGATGGACTTTTCCTTGGCAGACAAGTTGCCAGCCCCCACCAACTGTTCAAACAAGGACAGGATAAACTCCGACTTCTCGATCAGCGGATTCTTGTCATTTCCATAGGCGGAGTCCATATCCAGCGCGTTCAGATGGGTATGGGACGTTGCAGAAATGGAGATTACTTCCCCATTCAGCACTTCCACCAAAGAACCGAATTCCGACTCCGGATCTAAAATCAAGATGTCATCTTCCGTAGACAGGGCAAGGTCCACGATCTCTTCTTTTGCCGAGAAACTCTTTCCCGAACCGCTGACACCCAATCGGAAGGAGTTTCCATTCAATAACTTCCTCCGGTCTGCCACCAGCATATTTTTGCTCACCGCATTCTGTCCATAATAGATGCCACCCGGCTGCATGATCTCCTGGGTATGGAAAGGGATCAGCACAGCAGTGGATTCTGTGGTCAGGGTACGAAGGGCATTGATCTTACGGATGCCATAAGGCAGTACCGTATTGAGTCCATCCACTTGCTGCCATTTCAAGGTTGCCATCTGACATAAATGCTTTCTTACTACCGACAAGATGCTCTCCGTATCCGAATCCAACTGTTTCTTGCTGTCTGCCATATGCACCATGGTGAGGATGCCGAACATCATCCGCTGATCCCTGGTGGTCAGGTCATCCAGCATCTCTTTGGTTTCCTTTCTTTGCAGTTCCATATCATAAGGCACAATGGCAGAAAAGTTATTGTTGGCATTCTGGCGTCTCTGCCAGTTGGTCACATTGGTCTCCACGCCAAGCAGACGGTTCTGGATCTCACGCACCGCTTCGTCTGTGGGTACCGGGAGGATATCGATGGACAGCATCAAGTCCCGGCTTAGATCGCACAGCTCCGAGATCATGTCATCCTTGACATAACTGGCATAATCCTGCATATACAGCACCCGCCCAAACCGTTCATTAATCTTGAAGAAGTCTTTGGAAACTCCATGGACTGGGACAGATCCAATCCTTGAAGCTGCTCCCCTTTTTGGCAAATGCCTTCATATCGAAAGGAAAGCACTGGGGTTCATCTGCCCGAAAGAAATCCCGGAAGATCTGTAACCTCTGTTCCGCATCCAGTTCTTCCCCAATGGAGGACAGCTTGCTCAGATGGGTGATGATATCCGTTCCCACACGTGCAAAATAAGTCCTTGCCTCATCGATGTTCTTTTTATGGACACTGACCGTCAGATACCGTTCCTGATAGATGCTGTTGTTGGTGCCGCTGACCTTGGATAGCAGCATTTCGTTGTATTCCTTTCGGTATTCATCCAACCCGTCCTCTTTCATCGGCAGAAGCAGGGATGCTTCAAACTCTTCTTTATTGATTCTTCTGTTATTTAAAGTGATCTTTGCCGCCGCACCGGAATCTAAGGCATTTAACAGTTCACTGTAATCCAAGAACATTTCCGTCTTATCCTCTTTGCTTGCGATGGCATAGTTGATATCGGAAAACCGGAAGGTCTTGGAAAATTTTGTCCCGGACTGGAATACTCCATCCGGCCAGATCCGCTGGATCGGGATGGCCTGTTGGACAGACCTTGGGACTTTGAACTTCTCCCGGTCCATTTTCAATGCCTGTTGTAAGGTTTTAATCAAACGCACCACTCCTTCCCAGTTTTCTTTTTCTGTTTCATCCGTTTCTCTTTGCCCGCTGTCTCTTTTTTTCATAAGGGCTGCGCCATCCCCTTGAGACTTTTTCTCCCAAGGCCAGCGTTTCTTCCATGCAGGCATGGTACAGGTCCTCACTTTGAAACAGCAGGCGCTTGGGGTATAAAAATTCAGACTTGATATACGCCCAAGCAAACTGCTCCGCATTCATGCCATGGTACTGGAAGAAACCACAGGCTGCGAATGGGGCAGCCCCTAAGATGCACAGCCACCCGGTCATCTCCTGTCCCACATACTTTCCCAGGCCAAAATAAATCCCTACCGCCACAGCGATGGCAAGCAGGGAGAAAACTACACTGGCGCAGGTTCAGTCCCATAAACATGGACTCCTGATAGTTGCGGATCTCTTTGTTCATTTTACTTCCATATACTTCTATCTCTCTCTTTTCTCTTTTTCTTTTTTTCCTGTCGATCTCCCTTGGACTTTTTTCCTGTTCTTTTTGGAATGTCCAACCCCCATTGTCTGCAAAATTTCTTCCACCCCTTCCCGGTTCATACCGGGAGAGTCTTGAAAGATCAAATGCCACCGGGTGTAGGTGGCAAATCCTGAACGGGCTTGTCCTGGCAGCACCTTTCCCAGCCTGTTCTCTTGAATGAAGGCCAGCTTATCCCTGGTAAAATCACCGCTTACAAATGCCTCCTGCGTTTTCAGTCCATACCCGCCCGGAAGATTGACCGTCAAGTCACTAAATAATTCCAGCTCCCCTTCACTTTGACTATACATCAAAACCGCAAGCCCATTTCCATAGGCATAGCTGGACACTTTCAGGGTGATCTCTTCCTTACCAAATTCCCAATGGAAAGGCAGTGTATCGCTGCTTTCCTGATTTTCATATATTTCTTTACGCATGGTTCTTTCCTCCTACAATCCCATCATCTCTTTTACGATCCGGTCAGATGCTTTCACCGCACCCACCAGCACCAGCAGGTTGAATACCAATTCCCCTACATAGTTCCACACAATGGTCACTGCACTTAAGGACGTATCCCCAATGGCTGGCGGACTGGCAGAATAGACGGAGAAAATGATACAGGCCAGTGCAATGATCGCCCCTTCCAGACACACCCCTGCATAGGACTTGATGAAGTTCTTCCCCACCGACTGGGAGGGTTCTCCCGCAAAGGTGGAAATGGGGATGGGCGCAATGGCAGTATACATATACAGCTTGAACATCCTTCCATATACCGTAAGGATCATGATAAAAGACAGCACTGTGATCAAAAGGCTTCCCAGCAGCGTCACGATCCACAAGGGGATGGATTCCAGCATCCCTACCGCTTCGATCTTTTCCACGATCTCTGCCGGAAGCTCTGTCACACCCCCGTCTGCCATTCCCGACTGTGCCATGATGGTCGATACGATCCCCTGTACAATGGAAAACAGGGCGGTCATCAATTCCATGCCATACATGATGGCGCCTTGTGCCAGTGCAAACCGGATAAAGGCTTTGAGGGCATGTTCCGGCTTTTTCATGTCTGTAAAGCTGCCACAGGTCTTTACGATCCCGGCTGCAAAAAACAGTACCAAAAGTCCATATCCAATGGCAGTCAGCGCCCCGTTGATCCCGGTGATGACACTCCAGATCGTCCCGCCCTTAAAGGATTCCGGGCTTTGGGTAAGGAGCGTCCAGATTTCTGCCAGCTTCTCATTCCAGGTGTTCAGTGCAGAGTTTAGGTTCTGCACGATCCAGTTATCACTCAAACAGTCTCACCTCCTTTGCCGGGGCAGGAAGATGTCCTCCCTGCCCGCTTCTGTCTCTACCCACTACCCAACGATCAGGTCCAGGATCTCTTTTGCAAAGGTGATGATGACACCGCCTGCCAGCGTCAGAAACCCGTTGGCTCTCTGGCTGGGATCATGGCTCTTTAAGCTCAAACCTACCTGCACCACACCAAATCCCAGTAAGATCAAGCCGATGGCCCGGATCAGGGAGAAGATAAAGGTGGACAGGTTATTGATGACTGACAGGGGATCTCCGGCTGCAAGCACCGGGATACCACCTACCGTCATAGTAAGCACCAGCGCTGCATACGCGGCAAGGGTACGCTTTGGTCCTCTGCCCATAGGCATCGGTGCAGTAGCATGGTTTGCTGTCTGTCTCTTTGGCATTTCATTTCTTTTCTTCAATGGCATTCCTCCAATCAAAAAGACTGCTCCCTGCCGAGGATCTCCCCAGCCGAGAGCAGTTCATAATCATCCAGTCTCCTGGTATCAATGGTTACATCTTCATGGGACAGGGGAGCCTTCGCATAATCATAAGGCGGCGCCCCTCCATCCTCCGTATATTTCACATTCACATGTTTATGCAGATCATATTTCTCATCCAGAATGGGGCGTTCTCCACGCACCAGAAGCACTGCCTTCCGGTTATCCAAAAGGCGTACTTCATCGGGGGTCAAAAGTTCTTTGCCACAATGTCAAGTGATGAATTCAAATTACTTTGAGAATTTGGCACTTACGCATAAAGCAGCACGTGACAACGTTATGTGTTTGGATTATAATGATAGATGAAAATTGAATCATCATATCGCTCCATCCGCAAAGACGGAACATGGAATCGGGTGCAAGTCCCGGCGAGTCGATCACTGTGAAACTTTCCTGAGGGAAAGGTAAGTCAGATACGTGGGAGCGTATGGTGCTTCTGCCGGAACCGGAAGCACGTTTTTTAGGCGCAGGAAGCTGTGCTTTGTTGAGCGTGTCTGTTTGGATGCGCTTTTTTCTTACGGTTCCTATGTATAAAATAAATCCCTTTTTTGCAAGGAGTCTTTTCATGCGTAATCAGTATTGGGAAAATAAGCACTATGCTTATTTCTGCAACCGGGAATGTGAATATTTCCCCTGCCATAAGGGTGCCGACCCGGAAAATTTTAATTGCCTATTCTGCTATTGCCCTCTGTATGTATTGGGAGATCGCTGCGGCGGAAAGTTTGCCTACCTTCCCAACGGATACAAGGACTGCAGCCGCTGTCTGTTTCCCCATCTGCGGGAGAATTATGGTGTAATTACGGAACGCTATGGAGAAATCCTTGCGGCAATTCCATATCCAGATCAGGAGGATGACGAATGACCCTTTTACAACTGAAATACATTGTGACGGTTGCTGCGGCCGGAACGATCAGCGAGGCGGCAAAACAGCTTTATATCGCCCAGCCCAGCCTGACTTCCGCAATCAAGGAACTGGAAAATGAACTGGGAATTACTATTTTCAAACGTACCAATAAAGGCATCCTGCTTTCGGCGGAGGGAGAAGAATTTTTAGGATATGCCCGTCAAGTGATTGAACAGACAAATCTGATTGAAGAACGATACTTAGGGAAGACCCCTGTCAAGCATCAGTTCTGTGTGTCCACGCAGCATTATTCTTTTGCGGTAGAAGCATTTGTTGAGCTTTTGAAACAGTATGGCGGTGAAGAATACGACTTCCGCATCCGTGAAACGCAGACCTATGAGTTGATTGAAGATGTGGCAAAGCTGCGAAGCGAGGTGGGTGTGCTTTACCTTAATAGTTTCAATGAAGCTGTCCTGCGCAAGACCATGCGGGAAAATGATTTGAAATTTCATCGTTTATTTATCGCAAAGCCTCACGTTTTTGTCAGTACGTTCAGTCCTCTGGCAAAGAAGAAAATTGTTGAATTGGATGAGCTGGCAACCTATCCGAGATTGTCCTATGAGCAGGGAGAACACAATTCCTTCTACTTCTCTGAGGAAATTTTAAGTACGTTGGAAAGCAAGAAAGACATTATGGTTTCTGACCGGGCCACGCTGTTCAATCTCCTGATTGGTCTGAACGGGTACACCATTTGCAGCGGCGTTATCAACGAAGAACTAAATGGGAAAAATATTGTTGCTGTCCCCCTTGCTGTGGATGATTACATGGAAATCGGCTACATCACTCACAGCAAGGTCGGACCGGGTAAATTTGGAACTCTGTATATCGAAGCTCTGAAACGATATGCTTCCGCACAGGAATGACAGAACATAAAGTAGCGGTCTGCTATAGATTCAATCTATGGCAAACCGCTGCTTTTCCGTATTTTACAGAACCCTTTCCCGCAGGTATACTGAAAAAGAACGATCATACCCAAGGAGGACACATTATGGACTATTCAATTATTGGATTTCCGCGTATCGGGATCCACCGAGAATTAAAGTTCGCAACAGAAGCGTATTTTCGCAGCGAAATAGATGCCGATGAGTTGAAACGGGTTGTCTCTCAGCAGAGAATGGAGCAGTGGACACGCCAGAGGGACGCAGGTGCCGGCTTTATCCCGTCCAATGATTTTTCCCTTTATGACGGGATGCTGGACACCGCTTATATGCTGAACGCCATTCCAAGGCGGTATGCCGATCTGAGGCTTTCCGATATAGACACATACTTTGCCATGGCCCGTGGGTATCAGGGGGCGCAGGGAGATGTCAAAGCATTTACCATGAAAAAGTGGTTCAATACGAACTACCACTACATGGTACCAGAGCTGGATGATGATATGGAGTTGAAGCTCCGCTCAGATGCTTTTCTGGATGGCTTTCATCAGGCGCGTTCTCTGGGCATTCAGACAAAGCCCGTGGTCGCCGGACCGTTTACCTTTTTGAAGCTGGCCCGCTGTACCGGCAATAAATCCGCCACTGATTTTGTAGATGATATTCTGTTTGCCTATGCAGATATTTTGAAGCGGTGTGGAGAAAACGGCGTGGAATGGCTGCAAGTTGACGAGCCGTATCTGGTCATGGATTTAACAATGGGGGATGTTGCCCTTTTCCGCAAGCTGTACCAAACGCTGCTGGAACAAAAAGGCACAGTGAAGGTGCTGCTCCAAACTTATTTTGGCGATGTGCGGGATTGTTACCGGCAGCTATGTGAACTGCCCTTTGACGGCATTGGCCTTGACTTTGTGGAAGGAAAGCAGACCGCAGCACTTGTAGCAGCAAACGGTTTCCCGAAGGATAAAATCCTGTTTGCGGGACTTGTAAATGGGAAAAACATCTGGCGTACTAATTATAAAGACGTACTGGAGCGAATCGCCGGTTTGAAAAGCTGCTGTGACCACATTGTACTCAGTACATCCTGCTCCCTGCTCCATGTGCCGTATACTGTAAAGAATGAGCCGCAGCTTTCCACCGAAATTATCCGGCATTTTTCCTTTGCGTATGAAAAGCTGGATGAACTGCGTGAGCTTTGCTGCCTGGCTGAACTTGCAGACTATTCCTGTGACCGGCGCTATCTGCAAAATCAGGAACTGTTCCAAACCAGTGAGCTGAGAACCGACACAGAGGTACAGAAACAGGTTGCGGCACTTACTGAATCGGATTTTACCCGCAGGGTGCCCAGAAAGGAACGGCAGGCAACGCAGAAAGAACTGCTGAATCTCCCGCTGCTGCCCACGACAACGATTGGCTCTTTCCCGCAGACAAAGGAAGTCATGCAGAACCGAACAAAATTCCGAAAAGGCGAAATCAGCGAAGAAGAATACCGAAATAATGCAAAGGGATTCATCCGGGATTGCATCGCTTTACAGGAAAACATTGGTCTGGATGTCTTGGTGCATGGCGAATTTGAACGCAACGACATGGTGGAATTTTTTGGCGAAAATCTGTCTGGTTATGTGTTTACCATAGGCGGTTGGGTACAGTCTTACGGTACACGGGGCGTAAAGCCGCCGATTGTGTTCGGGGACGTCAAACGCAAGAAGTCCATTACTACCGATTATATCCGTTATGCCAATTCCCTGACGGATAAGGATGTGAAGGGAATGCTGACAGGACCAGTCACGATTTTGAACTGGTCGTTCCCCAGAGAAGATATTTCCACGCAGGAGATGATGTATCAGATCGGCCTTGCAATCCGGGAAGAGGTTCTGGAACTGGAAGCTGCAGGCGTCCGTATTATTCAGATTGACGAAGCCGCGCTCCGGGAAAAGCTGCCGCTCCGCCGCGCCGACTGGCATAGCGACTATCTGAACTTTGCGATCAAGGCATTCCGTCTCTGCCACGCAAAGGTAAAACCGGAAACGCAGATTCACACCCATATGTGCTACAGCGAGTTTGAGGACATTATCCCGGAAATCGACGCAATGGACGCCGATGTGATTACCTTTGAGGCGTCCCGTTCCAAACTTACGATTCTGGACAGCCTGATGGCGCATCATTTTGAAACGGAGGTGGGTCCCGGCGTCTACGACATCCATTCCCCCCGCATTCCGAGTGTAGAAGAAATTGAAGCCGCCCTCCGGCTGATGCTGGACAAGATCCCGGCAGATCATTTATGGGTCAACCCAGACTGCGGATTAAAAACCAGAGGGGAAACCGAAACCGTTGCCAGTTTGAAAAATATGGTCCAGGCGGCGAAAAATATAAGAAACGAATGCAAAGGAGACATTTGATATGAGTAATTTATACGCACCGTTCCGTTACGACTACGTGGGCAGCTTTCTTCGTCCGGCAGAACTGAAAAAGGCCCGCGCCGATTATGAAGCAGGAGCCATTACCGCCGATCAGCTCAAAGCTGTGGAGGATCAGTGCATTACCGAACTGGTGGCGAAGCAGAAAGCGGCCGGATACCATGTTATTACTGACGGCGAGTTCCGCCGCGCTACCTGGCATCTGGATTTTATGTGGGGATTCGACGGCGTCGGCCATAAGAAAACGAACACCGGCCTTCCCTTCCACGGAGAGGCGGCGATGATCGATGATACTTTTGTGACCGGCAGGATCGGATTGTCCGGTGAGCATCCCTTTGTGGATCATTTTCGGTATGTGAAGGCGCTGGAGGACGAAAAGACTATAGCAAAACAGACAATCCCCGCCCCTGCTCAGACGCTGGCACAATTCTGGATGCCCTTTGCCAGAAAACACACAGAGGCCTTTTACAGTTCTGCCAAGCCGCTGATGGACGACATTGCACAGGCTTACATTGCTGTACTGCATCAGCTGTACGATGCAGGCTGCAGGAATGTGCAGTTTGACGATTGCACATGGGGAATGCTGGCGGATAAAAATGGACAGGAAATGCACGCCGCAACGAAAGAAGGGCTTTTGGCCGTCCAGAATGCCTATAAAGATATTAACAACCAGGTGATTAACGGAGCGCCAGAGGGGATGAACATCACCACCCATGTCTGCAGGGGCAATTACCATTCAACTTATGCCAGCAGTGGCCCCTATGACTCCGTGGCCGACGTTTTGTTCGGCGAAGAAAATGTAAGTGCCTATTATCTGGAGTTTGATGATGAACGCTCCGGTGGCTTTGCGCCTCTTGCAAAAATCGGAAGCGGACAGAAAGTGGTTCTCGGACTGATTACCACAAAGCAGCCGCAGTTGGAGAATAAAGAGGCCGTGATTGCCCGAATCCATGAAGCTGCAAAGTACATCCCTCTTGACAGGTTGTATCTCAGCCCGCAGTGCGGTTTTGCTTCCTGCGAGATCGGCAATAAGCTGACTGAAGAAGAGCAATGGGCGAAACTGGCGCTGGTTAAAGAGATTGCTGAGGAAGTCTGGGGCTAAATTTTTCTGTAAAAATCGCGACGTCGGAGTTTTATTCATTCGACGCCGCGATTTAATTTGTTATTGAGAATCTTTATTATGCGGTGATTTCATAACCGATATATCTTCCCCGACCTGGTGACCTATATTCTTTATCTGCTTTTCAATGTCCCACAGATCTTTCTGTATCGTTTCTTCCTCGACGCTAATTTCCGGGTGTTCTTTCATTTCTTCTCTGATAAACATCAGGCAAAAACTGACCAATAGAAGCAGGCAGGAAAACCAGATCGTATGCGCTCCGAACAGAACAACAAATTGACCGCCGATTCCAGCGCCAACAGCAAATAGGAAAATGATTTCCCAATAGCGCAAAGCTTTCCCTAAAACATTTCTATCATGTGTTCTGATGTATGCAGAAAGTGCTTC
>ENA-OPYT01000665-OPYT01000665.1-human-gut-metagenome-genome-assembly--contig:-NODE-665-length-10408-cov-4.748857_pt1 | contig 10408 bp, 8 predicted proteins | sample MGYA00242636_ERZ504480 | MGnify/ENA primary metagenome ERZ504480 (study PRJEB26092, sample SAMD00036228) | human gut metagenome | host: Homo sapiens | study: EMG produced TPA metagenomics assembly of...
ATTTGGACAATACCACGCAGCTGGGAATTGCCAATTCCATCTGGATAAAGCAAGGGTTCGGTGTTCATGACGACTTGTAGCGTGAACAAAAGATGTATGACGCGCAAGTGCAGGAGCTGGATTTGCCTCTCCCAAAGCTCCGGGCATTATAAACAGTTGGTGTGCCGGGAAAACGAATAATTGCATCCCAAAGTCTTGAATGAGATTCCAGGAGACGGCGCGTCTTTATCTGTTGAAATGCGCTTTATTTCAAGGGGAATTTGGAAGAATCAATTCGAAAAAATCGGATACGGCAGAAGAGGCTTTTACGAATGCTGACGGAAGTAAATCGACTGTACACATGATGAATCTTCGTGACGAGAGATTCAACTATGCCGAGAATGAGTATTTCTCAATGGCAGAGTTGCCTTACGGCAATGAGGCTTTCAGTATGGTGGTGCTCTTGCCGGCAGAGGGAAAATCGTTGGATGAGTGCCTGCCGCAGCTGAATGACGAGCGCTGGGGGGAATGGAACAGTAGTTTATCAAGCTCTGCCTTGAACCTTAAGTTACCCCGGTTTGAAATGGAATATGATAAAGAACTCATTGACGATATGATGGCAATGGGAATGCAGGAGGCTTTTACTCCATCGGCCAATTTTTCCGGAATGGCGGATGAGGATTTGTTTATCAGTTTGCTGCAACAGTTCACTTATGTGAAAGTGAATGAAGAGGGGACGAAGCTGCGGCTGTAACTGTCGAGGAATGGACCTGGCCGTTCCCGGACCAAGTACGGTAATTCCGTTCTATGTGGACCGTCCTTTCATCTTCCTGATAAAGGAGAAGAGTACGGGAGATTATTCTGTTTATGGGTAAAGTCACAAAAACTATAACCACAATATATTTGAAATAGGAAGAGCTGTCTGCCAACCGTAGACAGCTCTTTCTATTTATAACCGGCTCTTGTATATCTGTGCCATTGCCTTCTGATACTGGTTTTCCAGTTGCAGAAGGTTTGTCTTGCTTTGATAGACAACCGATATTTCAACGAAGTATTCAATCATACTGATTTGTCCTCCCATAAGTGCTTGTTTCAGTAAAGAAAGGTCTTGCTGTTGATGGAAGGTGCGCTCGTATTCCTCCATGGAAGCGTGCAGGTTCTTGGCCTCTTCATAGAGTTGCCACAAGGCAGAGCTGGCTTGCAGTGCGGCGTTCTCCTTTTGGTAGTCAATGTTGAGCGCTTGTGTCTTGGCTATCTTGACCTTATTGCGGTTTTCGAAAAGCGGGAAAGAGAAGCCTACTACTACGCCGTTCAGCGGATGCCCCGATTCGGTATTTCTACGGTAACCCAGTTCCAGTTTGGGCAGCCAGCCTTGCTTGCTTGCCGAAATCTGTTTCCGGGCGGCAGAACTTTCACCTTGCAAGGATTGCAGGGTGGGGTCTGAAGCCAGCAGTTCGTCGGCCAGTGGGCGGAAGTCGGTTGGTAATGGCACTGCCGGATACTCTGTCAGTCCAAGTGCCTGGGCGTTAGGGGTTACACCGGGCATGGGACGTCCCGGTGTGAACGGCTGGTTTCCGTTGAGGACAAGCAGCTCTTTCAGTTTGTTGTTAAGTGCCGTCTGGTTCATGCGGGCTTCCGTGCGTACATTCAGCAACTCCAGATTAATCTTGTTGGTTTCCAGTGCATTGGCATCTCCCGTTTCCAAACGTCGGGTGTACATGGCCGACAGCTCCTCCGCATTCTTTAACCGTTCGTCGAGCAGGGCTTGCTGGCGTTGCAGCATGATGATGTCCAGGCATACTTCCTTCGCTTGCAGCAATATCTGCTGGCGGAAGGCGGTGGCTTGTGCATCCAGTGCATTTGTCTTGAGTCGGTTCATCTTCCCTCGGGTGGCGTAAAGCGTGGGGAAGTCGAAGCTTTGCGAGATGACCATTTCGCCGACTGTCTCGTCACTGTTCTTGGAGTCCCAAAGGTGGGCGTATGACAGTGTAGGGTCAGGGAGGTTGTTGTTTGTCTTGTTCTCCAGTTTTTGTGAGGAAATGAGGTGGGAGTTAGCCTGCAACTCCTTGTTGTTGGCCTCTATCTGCTGGAGCACGGCATCAATGCCGGACGTTTGTGCGCTCATCCCCGCAAAAGCGAGGATGGCGGCGCTGAATATGAAAAATCTTTTATTCATTGTCTGACGTTTTAGGTTGTTGGTTACGGTGCATCATTAGGTAAACAATCGGAATGATGAAACCGTTCAGGAACGTGGATGTTAAAAGGCCGCCCAAGATAACCTTTGCCATCGGGCTTTGTATCTCGTTGCCCGGCAGGTCGCCACTGAGAGCCAGCGGGATAAGTGCCAGTGCACTGGATAGGGCGGTCATCAGGATTGGATTCAGACGGTCGAGCGAACCGCGGATAACGCTGTCGTAGACGCCATAGCCTTCTTCCTGCTGCAAGTGGTTGTAATGGCTGATGAGCAGCATTCCGTTTCGGGTGGCGATACCGAACAGTGAGATGAAACCGATGATGGCGGGGATACTCACTTCTCCCGTTGTGATGAGCAGGGCGAATACACCGCCTATCAATGCCAGCGGCAGATTGATAAGGATGATGGCGCTCTCCTTCACACTGCGGAATTCATGGTAGAGGAGCAGGAATATCACCACGATGGACATGAACGAAGTAAGTGCCAGAGTGCGGCTTGCTGCCTGCTCGCTTTCGAATTGTCCGCCGTATTCGATGTGGTATCCTTCCGGCAGTTTGATTTGTGCGTCTATCTGGGCTTGTATATCATTGACTACACTTCGCAGGTCGCGGTCGGCCACGTTGGCGGAGATGACGATTTTACGCTTTACATTCTCGCGGCTGATGGTGTTCGGACCCATGGCCGAGCGGATTTCCGCTACATAGTTCAGTGGAATTTTCTGTCCGTCGCCCGTATCAATCATCAAGTTGCGTATTTTTTCCATTTTGTCGCGCAGGTCGTCTTTCACGCGTACGGTTAGGTCGAAGCTCTTTCCCTTTTCGTAAACTTGGGAAACGGCTTCACCGGCCAGACAGACATTGACAAATTCCGAAAATTCGGGCAGTGAAATGCCGTATTTGGCAAGCATTTCCCGTTTGGGCGAAATGACAAGTTGCGGACGCTCAATCTGCTGTTCCACGTTTAGGTCAGCAATACCGGGAATACCCTGGATGGCACTCTTGATTTCATTGCCCAGAGTGAACATGCGGTTCAGATCGTCGCCGAACAGTTTGATGGCGATGTTCGCCTTTGTACCGGATAGCATGGCGTCTATACGGTGGCTGATAGGCTGGCCTATTTCCACGTTTGCCCCTACAATGGTACCCAGTTTTTCGCGGACTTCTGCTACGAGCTCGCTGCGCGAGCGGTCTTTCAACTCAAACGGTGCCTCAATCTCAGAGACGTTTACTCCCAGAGCGTGTTCGTCCAGTTCTGCACGTCCCGTTTTACGGGCCACGGTCTGTATTTCGGGGATGGAGAGCAGCAGCTCCTCGGCACGGTGCCCCATCTTGTCGCTTTCTTCCAGGGAGATGCCCGGAAGCGAGGAGATATTGATGGTGAACGAACCTTCATTGAAAGGCGGCAGGAACGAGCGGCCCAGGGTGAAGAAACAGCCGAGCGCCACTACAAATAGTCCGACAGTACTTCCCAGTACCCCTTTCTTATGCCCCAATACGAAAGTCAGTGCAGAACCATACCATTGCTTCATCTTGCGTGCTACGGCAGAGTCGCTGTTTTCGTTGTTTTGTTTCTTTATTTTCTCTTTTCCCAATAGATAGGAGCAAAGTACAGGCGTTACGGTCAGTGCCACAACGGTAGAAGCGATCAATGCCACGATAAACGCAATGCCCAGTGGTACCAACATTCTACCCTCCATACCACTAAGGAAGAACAGAGGCACGAAACTGACAATGATTATCAGCGTTGAATTGAGGATAGGCATACGCACTTCTTTCGATGCATTGAACACCACTTCCAGAATAGGAAGTTGCTCGCCGGCAGGTTTCAGTCGGTTTTCGTGCAAACGCTTGTAGACATTCTCCACGTCCACGATGGCATCATCCACCAGCGAACCGATGGCGATAGCCATACCTCCCAGACTCATGGTGTTTATCGTAAAGCCCATATAGTGCAGGGCAAGGATGGAGGCAATCAGTGACAACGGCAGTGTCACCAGCGAGATGACTGTGGTACGTACGTTGGCAAGGAACAGGAAAAGCACGATGACAACGAAAATACCTCCCTCCAACAACGACTTCTGAACGTTTCCGATGGAACTTTCGATGAAACGGCTTTGACGGAAGATGTCTGTGGAAACCTTTACGTCCGCCGGTAGATTCTTCTGCAGGTCTTGCAGGGAAGCTTCCAGTTTGTCTGTAAGCTCCAGCGTGCTTGTGGCGGGTTGCTTGGTGACTGTCAGCAGTACGGCATGCTTACCGCGTTCCGAGGCGGTACCCAGTTTAGGAAGTTTGGCTCCGATTTGAACGTCGGCAATATCTTCCAGCAGGATAGGGGCGCCGGAGACTCCGTTGCTCCGCACCACGGCCTTGGCTATCTGGTCTACCTTGTCGGTAGAAAGTACGCCGCGTACGATATATTCATTGCCATATTCATAGAGCACTCCACCATTGGCATTCAGGTTCATTTCGCGGGTGATGTTCATCACTTCGCTCAATGTCACGCCGTAATGGCGCATCCGTTCCGGGTCCAGCTGCACTTGATATTCCTTGATGTCGCCGCCCAGTACGGCAACTTGTGCCACACCGCCCGTAGAGAGCAGGCGGGGACGTATGGTCCAGTCGGCAATGGTACGCAAATCCAGCATAGAGGTCGAATCTGCTGTCAGACCTACAATCAGCATCTCGCCCAAAATGGACGATTGTGGGCCCAGTGTCGGCTTGCCTACGTTGGCCGGTAAGGATTCGCTGACGACTGCCAGTTTCTCACTGACAATTTGCCGGGCAAGATAGATATCTGTATCCCAGTCGAATTCTACCCAGACTACAGAAAAACCGTTCGTTGAGGAAGAGCGTACACGGCGCACACCCGTTGCACCGTTTACAGCCGTTTCTACGGGAAAAGTGACCAGCTGTTCCACTTCCTCTGCTGCCATACCGTTTGCTTCGGTCATGATGACCACGGTCGGCGCATTGAGGTCAGGGAACACATCCACTTCCGTATGCATGGCGGTATAAGTACCGCCAATTAGCAACAGCACCGATGCTACCAGCACCAAGATGCGGTTCTGAAGAGAAAAACCAATTATTTTGTTTAACATCTTTCTATTTACTATTTACAATGTACAATTGGGCTGCGCAATGTCAGCCGCACTTGCTGTTTTATCTAATATTTCTTGTTTATCTGACTTTACACTCCCCATTCGTCACGTAACCCTTATACAGTCATAGCGAAATGGTACTTTGTAAATTGTCAAATTGTACATGAGATTAGTGTTCATGGCTATGTGCCGGAATAGCATTCGTTGCCGATGCCAGCTTCACTTGATAGGCTCCTTGGGTTACGACGCGATCGCCTGCTTTTATGCCGGAAAGGATTTGTACACTTTCGCCATTGTCGGCACCCAGGGTGACAAGCTGTTTTTTGTAGCCCTCTTCATCCAGTTGCAGGTAGACAAAGAAGCTACCTTGTTCCTCGGTCAGCGCACTGTGAGGAAGGGACAACACGTTCTCCATTGGTGAGGATAATAGGAATACTTCTACAAACGAGCCGGGAATAACGTCTCCCTTATTGTCGAATTCAAAAGTTACGGGTACATAATATCCGTTTTCACCCGAAGCCTTTCCATAAGAAAGCATGCGCCCGCCCAGTTCTTTCAATGTATATACCTTATTATTATAAGGAGTACGGAAGTTGGCGGAACCGATGCTGTTCAGGTAAGGATAGTACTTTTCGGATACGTCCGCACGCAGGAAAAGCTTGCGGTTCTGGGTGACACTTACCAACGGCTGGCCGACACTGACGTAGTCCCCTTCTTTCACCAACAGATTCTTCACATAACCGCTGATGGGAGAAACAACCGCCTGGCCGCTTGCCGAATGGTTCTTTGCGACTGCCTCGTAACTGATACGGGCATTTTCATAAATCTGTTCGGCTTGCGCGAATTCCTTTTCAGATACGATTTTGTTGCCTACGAGTGCTTTCATACGCTCATATTCCTTTTTGGAAACTTCGTAGGCTATCCGGGCTTTCTGCACCGGGTCTCCGTCGGCCATGTTTTTGGATGACAATACCACCAAAGGAGTACCTTTGCTGACACTCATTCCTTCGATAACTTTTCCCTTGAAGGAAACCACGCCTGCTACTGTAGCTACGGCTACGCTCTCGTCTCCCTGGGCTGCCATCACCTGGCCGCTGGTCTTGATGACTTGATGGAAACTACCCGGTTCAACAGTGCTGACCGCTACGCCGGCAGCTTGTGCCTTTGCCGGTGGCAGGATGATTTCATCACTTCCTCCGGCGTGGTTTTCCTGCTCTTCGTGCTCATGGTTGTGTCCCTCATGTTCGTGGTCATGTCCCTCGTGGTCATGTCCGTCATGATTGTGCTCTTCTGTTTCGTGATTATGTCCTTCGTGGCTGTCTCCGGACTTGCTGTTGCAGGAGCCTAAAAGGAATAATCCCAAGACTCCCATGAAAATAACTTTTTTCATGATGATATTTGTTCTTACTTTTTGATTTTGAATACAAAGTTAGGGCATAGGGCGTGCAACCAAATTGCATTGTTCCTTATGCCGGATAGAAATCTGTCCCGGTGATGTTCCGGTAACAGTTAAGCAAGAAGAGACGGAGGGGCACGAAGTCCCGTAGCACATATGATAAATGTGCTATGAAGAGATTCCAGATAGATACACTCCTGCCTGCTTATGTCAAACTCGGGTAGGATGAGTAACTTGGAAAAAGGTTCAATGAGTAGGGTAACTGCCCACAAGGCATCCGGATGTGAACACACATCATTGGAAGAGCTGGGCGTCTGTTGTACAAAGTGGGTTGTCATGCATCCCGTGTCGCAACAGCAGTGCTCGTTGCCCGGGCTATGACGGTGTCCGCAGCAATCGGCGGTGATATCATTCTTCATGCATATCATTCCGTCGGCATGATGATGGTGGGGAATGACGGGTATCACCAGCATTATCAAGCTGATGAAAAAAAGAATATAGGTTATGTACTGTTTCTTTTTCATTCCTCTATCTTTGGACGGATGCAAAGATAGAGGTTAAGGACTTAATTACCAAATAGAAAATGCTAAAAAGGTTTGAATAACATATTCAATCCCTCATTCATGCTGGGGTGGGTGAAAATGAAGTCCCGCAGGAAATGGTAACGCTGTCCCGTTTTCATGATTGATGCTACGGTATTGATTACTTCCGGTGCATCGGCACAAAGTAGGGTACAACCCAGAATCCGTCCGGTATGGATGTCTACAATGGCTTTGAGCATACCGTCTATGCTGTGTAGCGTACGGGCACGTGGAATCATGGCAGCAGGGATACGTGCCACATGTATGGAATAACCGTTCTTCATCGCTTCCTCTTCCGTCAGTCCTATATGTGCCAGCGGTGGGTCGGTGAAAATGGCAAAGGGGATTGGATACCGGTCTTTTGTACTCCTTTTTTTGTTTTCAAAGAGTTGATTACGGATGATACGGAAATCATCGATGGACAAGTAGTCGAACTGTTCGTCTCCTTTTACGTCCCCCAGGGCCCATACGTGTGGGGCTGTAGTCCGTAATTGGTTGTCGACAACGATGGCTCCCCGCTTGTCTGTTTGTATACCCGCTTTTTCCAGATTCAGCTCTGCAGTCATAGGCTTGCGGCCGATGGCTACCAGCAAGGCATCTCCTTTCAGGTAGTAGGGAGTGCCGTTTGCACTGTCCGTATAGGTCAGAGTTATTCCTTCGGCTGTGTCGTACACGGATTGGACACGGGCGTTCAACCGGACATTGATACGCTTTCGGTTCAATGCTTCCAGCATGGAGGCGGCAATGTCGCGGTCCACTTTAGGCAGAAAGCGGTTTCCCGCTTCCAGCAGTGTGACATGGCTTCCAAAGCCTGCATACATAGTGGCAAACTCCAATCCGACAGCACCGCCGCCGATGACGAGCAGGTGTGCGGGCAGTTTGTTCGATTGCAGCAAGGTCTCACTGGTATATACGTACTTGCTCTCCTTGAGTCCGTCGATGGCAGGCAGGATAGGGGTGGACCCGGTGTTGATGAATATCTCTTTTCCCTCAAGAATCGTTTCGTCCTTGCCGGAGACTATACGGATTGTATTTTCGGACAAGAAAGAAGCAGTTCCGTCATAGAGGGTTATATTAGGCTTGTTTTTTACATTTTCATAATTTTTCTCACGCAGGAAGGATACAAGCTTGTCTTTCCGCGCCACGGCAAGTGCATACAGTTTGGACTGGTTCTTATAATCGTCATAGTATCTCCTTTCCGCATATTCCGATTCGTGAATCAGAGTTTTGGTAGGGATACATCCTACGTTTACACATGTTCCTCCGTACATCTGAGGGGAACGTTCCACGATGGCTACTTTCCAATTCCGTTCGACCAGTTCGGCGGCCAATAACTTGCCGCCCTTGCCGAATCCTATTATGATGGCATCATATTGTTTCATTTTAATATCTCTTAGTTAAGTGTTTAGTAAAATGAAAACAATATGTATCGGCCATTTGTTCGGACGCCGGGTTTAGCAGATGCTTATCGTTCCAGTTCGCGGAGGGAGTCCATTTTCTTCTTTTCAAGGAATTCGTAGATGCCGCTCAAGTGCTCTTTCACTTGTTTGTTGCCGAATTCATATACCTTGCTTACCAGTCCGTCCAGGAAGTCACGGTCGTGGCTGACGAGGATAAGGGTACCGTCAAAATCCAGTAACGCTTGCTTCAGGATATCTTTGGTTTTCATGTCCAGATGGTTGGTCGGTTCGTCCAGTATCAGCAGATTCACCGGTTCGAGCAAAAGCTTTATCATGGCGAGGCGTGTGCGCTCTCCACCGGAAAGCACCTTGACCTTCTTCATGGACTCTTCGGGGCCACCGAACATGAAGGCACCCAGCAGGTCGCGTATCTTGTTGCGGATTTCCCCTTTTGCCACATCGTCGATGGTCTGGAATACGGTCAGGTTCTCATCCAACAATGAGGCCTGGTTTTGTGCGAAATATCCAATCTGCACGTTGTGTCCTATCGTGAGGGTGCCTTCATGTTCTATTTCCTTCATGATGCACTTCACTAACGTTGACTTTCCTTCACCGTTCTTACCAACGAAAGCAACCTTGTCTCCCCGTTCTATGGTGAGGTTGGCATTCTTGAAGACCACATGGTCACCGTAACTTTTCCCTACTCCCTCCATGATGACGGGATAATTGCCTGAGCGGGGAGAAGGAGGGAATTTGAGGCGTAACGCTGAAGTGTCTTCTTCATCCACTTCCAGCAGTTCCAGCTTCTCCAGCATTTTTACGCGGCTTTGCACTTGCAGGGTTTTTGGAGTAGGTGCCTTTGAACCGTTCGATGAATTCCTTGGTTTCGGCAATGAACTTCTGCTGGTCGTCGTAGGCTTTCTGTTGCTGTTCGCGGCGTTCCTTGCGGAGTTCCAGGTATTTGGAGTAGTTTACTTTGTAATCGTATATCCGTCCCATGGTCACTTCAATGGTACGGGTGGTGATGTTGTCTACGAATTTACGGTCGTGGCTGATGACGATGACAGCCTTTCCATTGCTGATAAGGAAATCTTCCAGCCATTGTATGGATTCTATGTCCAGATGGTTGGTAGGCTCGTCTAGCAACAGCACGTCAGGCTTTTGCAGCAACAGCTTGGCAAGCTCGATGCGCATGCGCCATCCGCCGCTGAAGTCACTGGTCTGGCGGTTGAAGTCTTCGCGTACAAACCCCAGTCCGAGCAGTGCTTTTTCCACATCCTCCTCGTAATTGGTGGAGTCGATGGCATAGAACTTTTCGCTTAAGGCGGAGACATTCTCGATAAGTTCCATGTAGCTGTCGCTTTCGTAATCGGTACGCGTTTCCAGTTCCTTGTTGAGGCGCTCTATTTCAGCTTCCATTTCATGCAGGTGGGCAAAGGCTTGCGCCGCTTCCTGGAATACGGTACGTCCGTCTTCCGTCATAAGGTGCTGTGGAAGGTAAGCTATGACACTGTCTTTGGGGGCTGAGATTTTTCCACGGGTAGGTTGTCTTACACCTGCCAGGATTTTCAATAATGTACTTTTCCCCGCTCCATTTTTACCCATCAGGGCGATACGGTCTTTTTCGTTGTATAACGAAAGATATGTCACTGAATAAAGTAGTTCCGCCGAATTCTACGGCCAGTCCGTCTATAGAAATCATTATATATTTTTTTAATGAGCTGCAAAGATAGTGCAAATCTATTATTTTTTATATCTTTG
>ENA-OPYT01000667-OPYT01000667.1-human-gut-metagenome-genome-assembly--contig:-NODE-667-length-10377-cov-1.885463_pt1 | contig 10377 bp, 11 predicted proteins | sample MGYA00242636_ERZ504480 | MGnify/ENA primary metagenome ERZ504480 (study PRJEB26092, sample SAMD00036228) | human gut metagenome | host: Homo sapiens | study: EMG produced TPA metagenomics assembly of...
GAGCTGGCCCGCGCCGGCATGAACACGGTGCACCTGCTGCCCACCTTCGACATCGCGACGATCCCCGAGAAGCGCGCCGAGCAGAAGACGCCAGCAATCCCCGAGGATGCTGGCCCGGCGTCCGAGGAACAGCAGGCCGCGGTGTCCGCAGTGGCGGACCAGGACGCCTACAACTGGGGTTTACGACCCGCTGCACTGGATGGCCCCCCGAGGGCTCCTACGCGACGTCCTCGCATCAGAACGGTGGCGCGCGCGTGCGTGAATTCCGCTCCATGGTGGGCGGGCTGCACTCGATCGGCATGCAGGTGGTCCTCGACCAGGTGTACAACCACACGCCCGCGGCGGGACAGTCGGCCACCTCCGTGCTTGACCGAGTCGTGCCCGGCTACTACCAGCGCCTCAATGCCTCTGGCGGTGTCGAGACCTCGACCTGCTGCTCGAACGTCGCGACCGAAAATGCGATGAGCGAGCACCTCATGATCGACTCGATGATCCACTGGGCGAAGTACTACCACGTCGATGGCTTCCGCTTTGATCTCATGGGCCACCACCCGGCCGCTGAGATGAAGCGCGCGCAGGAGGCTCTGAAGTCCCTGACGCTCGAGAAGGACGGTGTGGACGGTTCGCGCCTGTACATCTACGGCGAGGGCTGGAACTTCGGTGAGGTCGCGCAAGCAACGCGCTGTTCACCCAGGCCACCCAGGGTCAGCTGGACGGCACGGGCATCGGCGCGTTCAACGACCGTCTGCGTGACGCCGTGCACGGCGGCGGTCCCTTCGACGAGGACCACCGCGTCTTCCAGGGCTTCGGCTCGGGCGCGTTCTCGGACTTCAACGGCCTCGACACCCGCCCGGAGTCGGAGCGTCGCGCCGACTACCTGCACCGCGTGGACCTGGTGAAGCTGGGCCTGGCGGGCAACCTGAAGGACTACACGCTGACCACCTACGACGGCAAGACCGTCTCGGGTGCCCAGCTGGACTACAACGGTCAGGGCGCGGGGTTTGCCTCCCCAGCCTGCCGAGAACGTCAACTACGTGGATGCTCACGACAACGAGACGCTTTTCGACCTGGTCACCTACAAGATGCCGGCGGATGCTCCCATGGAGAACCGCGTGCGCATGTCGCTGATCAGCCAGGCCTCCGTGGCCCTGTCTCAGTCGCCCTCCTTCTGGGCATCGGGCACGGAGATGCTGCGCTCGAAGTCCCTGGACCGCGACTCCTACAACTCCGGCGATTACTACAACGCGATCGACTGGACCATGCACGACAACGGCTTTGGCCACGGCCTGCCCGTGAAGTCGAAGAACGGTGCGGCCTGGGATCACATGCGTCCGCTGCTGGAGAATCCCGATCTGAAGCCGAGCCCGGAGCAGATCGACACCTCCTCGGAGATTGCGATGGACTTCCTGCGCGTGCGTTCCTCCTCGCGCCTGTTCACGCTGGGCAGCGCCGATCTGATTCGTTCCAAGGTGACCTTCCCGAACTCGGGTGATGGGGGCCGTGGACGCACGATCGTCATGCTCATTAACGACGAGGCCGGGGCGGGCAGCGACGTTGACGCGGCGCTCGACGGTGCTCTCGTCGTCTTTAACGCGACGGATAAGACCATGACGACGGCTGTTGATGGCCTGGCAGGGCGCGTCTTCAAGCTGCACGAGGCTCAGGCGAATGGCTCTGACGCGGTCGTCAAGGACGCATCCTTCGACGCGAAGACGGGTTCCGTGACGGTTCCGGCTCGCACGGTTGCCGTCTTCACGCAGGCGGCGGGCGACCGCATTGATCCGAACGCCAACCCGGCTCCGGACCCGGAGACTGCCCAGTGGGTCGCTTCCGGTGACGGCCGCTGGTGGCTGCGGTACGCGGACGGAAGCTACCCTGCAGGTGAGCGTGTTGTGCGCGGTGGCGTGACCTACTCCTTCGATGCCAGCGGCTGGATGAAGACCGGCTGGCAGCTCGAGGACGGCGCATGGCGCTACTACGCCCCGTCCGGCGCGATGGCGACCGGCTGGACTACCGTGGGCGGCACCTGGTACTACCTGGATCCCGATACCGGGGCCATGGCGACCGGCTGGCTCAAGGATGGCAACATCTGGTACTACCTGAACGGAAGCGGTTCGATGGCCACCGGCTGGGTGAACCTGGGCGGTGCCTGGTACTACCTGAACGGTAACGGCACGATGGCCACCGGTTGGGCTGCCGTGGGCGGCTCCTGGGTACTACCTGACGGAGTCGGGCCAGATGGCGATCGGATGGGTCAAGGACGGCGACAGCTGGTACTTCTGCCAGGCGTCGGGCGCCATGGCGACCGGGCGTGTCGTCATCGGCGGCACGGCCTACACCTTCGACCGTTCTGGTCGCTGGGTCGCGTAGCGGGAGCCCTGAAACGGCGGGTGGGCCGGGACGATTCAATCGTCCCGGCCCACCCGTTTCTGTTGTCGGCGGTTGCGGCTTACAGGTCCGCGGCGTCTTCGACGGTGGAGAGGAACTCCGTGAGCCTGTTGGCGGCCGCCATGACGGAGGGGCCGTGCTGGCGTCCGGGCTGGCGACCCATGCGCTCGATGGGGCCGGAGATCGACAGGGCTGCCAGGACGCGGCCGGACGGGCCGCGCACGGGTGCGGAGACGGAGGCAACGCCCGGCTCGCGCTCGCCCACGGACTGTGCCCAGCCGCGGCGGCGCACCTCGGAGAGCATCGTGGCGTTGAAAGACGCACCGTATAGGCCACGGTGGAGACGGTCGGGCTCTTCCCAGGCCAGTAGAACCTGAGCGGCAGAACCGGCGCTCATGGAGAGCGTGGCGCCCACGGGGATCGAGTCGCGCAGGCCCATCTCGCGTTCGGACGCCGCCACGCACACGCGGTAATCTCCCTGGCGGCGGAAGAGCTGGGAGGATTCCTTCGTGTGGTCGCGCAGTGCCTGGAGGACCGGCATGGATGCCTGGAGGAGGCGGTCTTCGCCGGCGGCGGAGGAGAGTTCCTGGAGGCGGGGGCCGAGGATAAAACGTCCCTGCATGTCGCGGGCGACCATGCGGTGGTATTCGAGGGCAACGGCCAGTCGGTGGGCGGTGGGGCGTGCGAGCCCCGTGCTGGAAACGAGTTGGGCGAGGGTGGCGGGTCCTGCTTCAAGAGCGCTGAGAACCAGCGCAGCTTTGTCAAGAACGCCAACGCCACTGGATGTTTGCTCTTCCATACAACTATTTCAATATCTCAGCTTTTGAGATAGCAAATTGTCGGATAGTGAAACAGGTCAAAGGTGCGTCCGAGACGTGAGATCAGCGGGTCGCATGGCGGATAAGGCGGTTCCATAGGTTGCGAAGTATGAATGACACCGTGTCTCCAAAGTGGAGGCCAGAGGAGGAACAATGAGCGGAACCATGGCAGAAAAGGTGTGGCGAGACCACATCTGTCCAAGGGGGAAAACGGCGCCCCCGACCTGCTCTACATCGACCTCCACCTCGTGCACGAAGTGACGAGCCCCCCAGGCATTCGAGGGTCTGCGCCTCGCCGGACGACAGGTTCGCCGCCCCGATCTGACGATTGCGACCGAGGACCACAACACGCCCACGGTCAACATCGACCTGCCCATCGCAGACATCACGAGCCGCACCCAGATCGACACCCTGCGCAAGAACGCCGAGGAGTTCGGCATTCGCCTGCATTCCCTGGGGGACGCCGACCAGGGCATCGTTCACGTCGTCGGCCCTCAGCTGGGCCTGACCCCAGCCTGGCATGACCATCGTGTGCGGCGACTCCCACACCTCCACGCACGGCGCGTTCGGCGCACTGGCCTTCGGCATCGGCACCAGCCAGGTTGAGCACGTGCTCGCCACCCAGACCCTGCCGATGGCCCCCTTCAAGACCATGGCGATTACGGTGAACGGATCCCTGCCTGAGGGATCGACGGCCAAGGACATCATCCTCGCCGTCATCGCCAAGATCGGCACCGGCGGCGGCCAGGGTTACGTCCTGGAATACCGCGGTCAGGCGATCCGCGAGCTCTCCATGGAGGGCCGTATGACGATTTGCAACATGTCGATCGAGGCCGGTGCCCGCGCCGGCATGATCGCCCCCGATCAGACGACCTTCGACTACATCAAGGGCCGCCCCCACGCCCCCGAGGGCGAGGACTGGGATCGCGCCGTCGAATACTGGTCCTCCCTCGCCTCCGATGAGGACGCTGTCTTCGACGCCGAGGTCGTCCTCGAGGCTGCCGACATCGAGCCCTTCGTCACCTGGGGCACCAACCCCGGCCAGGGCGTGCCGCTCTCGGCCACCGTCCCCGCCCCCGAGGACTTCACTGACGAGACGGCCCGCGCGGCCGCCGAGCGTGCCCTCGAATACATGGACCTCACAGCCGGCACCCCGATGCGCGAGATCGCCGTGAACACGGTCTTCATCGGCAGCTGCACGAACGGGCGCATCGAAGACCTGCGCGCCGCCGCCAGCGTCGTCAAGGGCCGCCACAAGGCCGAGGGCGTGCGCGTCATGGTCGTGCCCGGCTCCGCCCGCGTGCGCCTGCAGGCCGAGGCTGAGGGCCTCGACAAGATCTTCACCGACTTCGGCGCGAATGGCGCAACGCCGGTTGCTCCATGTGCCTGGGCATGAACCCCGACACGATGAACGCGGGAGACCGCTCGGCCTCCACCTCCAACCGCAACTTCGAAGGCCGCCAGGGCAAGGGCAGCCGCACGCACCTGGTGTCCCCGCTCGTCGCGGCTGCCACCGCTGTGCGAGGCACCCTGTCCTCCCCGGCCGACCTCTGAGGCCCGCCCTCCGCCACCCGACAGCGGGGGAGGGCCCCGGCCTCGTCCCCCACGGAAGAAAAGACTGACGCACCCATGGAAAAGTTCATCACCCACACCGGCATCGGCGTCCCGCTGCGCCGCTCCAACGTCGACACCGACCAGATCATCCCCGCCGTCTACCTCAAGCGCGTGACCCGCACGGGCTTCGAGGACGCTCTCTTCGCCGCCTGGCGTGGCGACCCGGAGTTCGTCCTCAACCAGGACGCCTACAAGAACGGTTCCGTCCTCATTGCCGGCCCCGACTTCGGCACCGGCTCCTCGCGTGAGCACGCCGTGTGGGCGCTCAAGGACTACGGCTTCCGCGTCGTCCTGGCCCCCAAGTTCGCCGACATTTTCCGCGGAAACTCCGGCAAGCAGGGCCTGGTCACCGGCATCATTTCCCAGGAGGACTGCGAGTCCCTGTGGAAGCTCCTCGAGGCCGAGCCCGGCACCGAGGTCACCGTGTCGCTGGAGGATAAGACCTGGCGCGCCGGTGCGATCTCGGGCACCTTCCAGATCGACGACTACGTGCGCTGGACCCTCATGGAGGGACTGGACGACATCGCCCTGACCTTGCGCCACGAGGACGAGATCGCGGCTTACGAAGCGGCGCGCCCCTCCTTCAAGCCGCGCACGCTGCCGGCGAAATTCCTGCCCAAGGAAGACGTCGTCTCCGCTCGCGACTGAACGCACTGCGCATACTGGCCCCTACCTAGCTAGAGTAGGGGCCAGGTACGTCTTAGTGAGGAGCACTCATGTCATCGATCCTTCAGGTTGAGGGCGGCCATCCGCTGCGCGGTGAGATCACGGTGCGCGGCGCGAAAAACTTCGTCCCCAAGGCGATGGTCGCGTCGCTGCTCGCCGACACCCCCTCCGAGCTCTACAACGTGCCGCTGATCCGCGACACGGACGTGGTCTCGGACCTGCTGAGCCTGCACGGCGTCCAGATCGACTTCGATCAGGACCGCGGCACGCTGCGCATGGACCCCTCCAACGTCAAGATTGCGTCGCGCTCGGATATCGACACGCTTGCCGGTGCCTCGCGTATCCCGATCCTGTTCTGCGGCCCGCTGCTGCACCAGCTGGGCGAAGCGTTCATCCCCGAGCTGGGTGGCTGTGCGATCGGTGGCCGTCCCATCGACTTCCACCTGGAGACGCTGCGCAAGTTCGGCGCGATCGTCGACAAGCAGCCCGACGGCGTGCACATCACGCGGCCCGCCTCCGGCCTGCACGGCGCGATTATCGAGCTGCCCTTCCCGTCCGTGGGCGCGACCGAGCAGACTCTGCTCACGGCCGTGCGCAACGAGGGCATTACGACGCTGAAGGGCGCGGCGATCGAGCCGGAGATCCTCGACCTTATCAACGTCCTGCAGAAGATGGGCGCGATCATCTCGGTGGACACGGACCGTACGATCCGTATCGAAGGCGTCGCGAAGCTGACCGGCTACCGTCACACGGCTCTGCCGGACCGCATCGAGGCTGCCTCGTGGGCGGCGGCCGCCCTGGCTACCCGCGGCGACATCTACGTGCGCGGCGCTCACCAGCCCGACATGACGACATTCCTCAACACCTTCCGCAAGGTGGGCGGTGCCTTCGACATCGACGCTGATGGCATTCGCTTCTACCACCCGGGTGAGCCGCTGCACTCGATCGCCCTGGAGACCGCCGTGCACCCGGGCTTCATGACGGACTGGCAGCAGCCCCTCGTCGTGGCGCTCACCCAGGCTGAGGGCCTGTCGATCGTGCATGAGACCGTCTACGAGAATCGTTTCGGTTTCACCGAGGCGCTGCGCAAGATGGGCGCGAACATTCAGGTCTACCGCGAGTGCCTGGGTGGAACCCCCTGTCGTTTCGGTCAGAAGAACTACTACCACTCGGCCGTCATCTCGGGTCCGACCCCGCTGCACAGCGCGGATATTGAGGTCCCGGATCTGCGCGGTGGTTTCTCGCACCTGATCGCAGCCCTGACCGCGACGGGCACGTCCACCGTGTCGGGTATCGACGTGATTTCGCGCGGCTACGAGCACTTCACGCGCAAGCTCCATCAGCTGGATGCGCGCGTGCGTTACCTGGACGCCTGAGATCATGGGCGCATCGGGCGCGCGACGCAGCATTTTGTTGCTGGTCTCGTCGATGTCGGCGGGCGGGCGCAGTGTGCGCCTGGGCCCGCGCATCGTGCGCATCCTGCGTGGCGGCGGCTGGGAGGTCGCGGTTCGCCTGACGACTCCCGGTGACGACCCGGCGGCGATCGCTGGTGGGGTTGTGGCGGGTTCGATCGTCGCGGCCTTGGGCGGGGACGGGTACCTGAGCGCGGTTGCGCGCGGGTGCCACGAGTCCGACGCGATTTTCACCCCCATGCCGGGCGGGCGCGGTAACGACCTGTGCCGCGCGCTGGGCATCGGCACGGATCCGCTGGCCCGTGCGCGCTCCCTGGCGCGCCTCGGCTTCACGTCCGACGAGGCCGGGGCGCTCTCCTCCGATTCCCTGACCTCCCGGGTGCGTCCCCTGGACGGCATGTGGGTGCGCTCGCGTGAAGGCGTGCGCCTCGCCCTCGGCATCGTCTCGATCGGCCTGGATGCTCGCGCGAACATTCTCGCCAACGAGTCCTCGCTGACCTCGGGTCCGCTGGCGTACGGCTACGGGGCGTTCGCAGCCCTGGCCTCGCACGAACCTACCGACATTGTGGCGACTGTGGATGGGCGCGAGCGCAACATGAGCGGATGGATCGCGTCGGTGTCGAATTCCGGGCGTTTCGGCGGTGGCATCACCCTGGTGGAGTCCTCCGACATGAGCGACGGCGTCCTCGAGGTATGTCACGTGGGGCCCCTGCCGCTGTCTCGTGCCCTGCCCGTGCTCGCCCGCGTCGTCGCCGGCCGCGCGAAGGCACACCCAGCCATCGAGGTGGAAAGCGCCCGCGTCGTCTCCTTCGCCGCCCCCGTGGGAACCATCGCTATGGCGGATGGGGATCGCGTCGCCTCGATCCCCTTTACGGTGGACGTCGCTCCAGGAGTTGTTTCCGTCCTCGTGTGAGGTCGATGCGGGCGTGGGCGCCCAGGGAGCGGTCCCCGTAGAATGAAGCCATGAGTGCTGTCTCCGGCTTTTACACCTTCGCGAAGGGCGTGCTGACGCCCATCATGACGCCCTGGATCAAGTTCACCGTGAGCGGTGAAGAGAGTCTTCCCACCGAGGGCGGCTTTCTCCTGGTCCCCAACCACCTGTCCAACGTCGACCCGCTGTGCCTGTGCTGGTACTTCATGAAGCGCGACACCGCCGTGCGCTTCCTCGCGAAAAAGTCGATGTTCTCCGTGCCCGTGTTCGGCTGGATCATCAAGGGAATGGGACTGATCCCCGTCAACCGCGACTCCAACCCCTCGGCCGTCCTGGCACCCACCCGCGAGGCTCTGAAAGCCGGTGAGGTCGTCGGCATCTTCCCCGAAGGCACGCTCACGCGCGACCCCGACCAATGGCCGATGGAGTTCAAGTCCGGCGCCGCCCGCCTGGCCCTCGACACGGGTGTGCCCGTCATTCCCGTCTCGCAGTGGGGACCGCAGGACATCATGGCCCCCTACAACGCCAAGGGCATCGACATGCGCCCGGGTCGGCGCGTGTCCTACCACTTTGGTGAGCCGGTTGACCTCTCCGACCTGATGAGCCCCGCGGGCTCCGAGAACCACGAGGCCGTCAACGAGGCGACCAAGCGCATCAGCGACGCCGTTCGCGCGGGCGTGGGTAAGCTACGCGGCCTGCCCGTCCCCGAGAAGGTCTGGGACCCCGCCACGCAGGCCGGTCCCTGGTGGGAGGAAGAACTCGCCAAGAAGGCAAAGAAGACGAAGAAGGCCCGTAAGAAGGGCTAATCGCGGATATCGATCACCATGCGCACCGGGTTGGACAAGAATCCGATCTGAAAGTCGCGCGCTGCGGGTGCACCGATGACGACGTGCGTGTTGTCCTCGAAGGCGCCGTCCGAGACGATATCAAGGTCCCCGGCGCGCGTATGCGTCCCGCTCGGGTAGGGGGTGTCGGAGGCCGTCATGGGCGTGCCGTCGATGACCAGATCCAGGACCGCACCTCCCTCTACCTGGATGGGCAGGCCTCGGCCCTGTTCGACGGCCTCGTCCGTCCACGCGGCTGTGCGAACCCCGGGCGTGCCCTCGCCCGAAAACTCTAGGACGACGCGTGTGAATCCCTTGTGCACTGCGGCGCGGATCCCCGTCAGCGCCAGGGCCTTGGCCGGATCATCCGGGCGCACCGGCGGCAACCCCTCCACGCTCGACATCCAGTTGTCGGCGTTGATTGGCCGCGTGCTGTCAAGCCCCGGCTCGGCGCCCGACGAAGCGTCGCTCGCGGACGTGGACGCTGGCGCAGCGGGGGAGTGGGAGGCACCCGACGAGGCCGGAGCTGACTGAGGCGCATCGGTGCGGGCCCCGGGCGTACACGCGCCGAGCAGGAGGATGCAGGCCGCTGCGCTCGCGGCGAGGCTTCGGCGGTGAGACACAGTTCCTCCAGGTAACAGTCGGTTGATTCAATCCTAGTAGAATGGCCTTGACAAGGAGGTCTCGATGAGTATGACAACAGCAGCCATCCTGGGAACGGGCGCGTGGGGAACGACATTCGCGCAGGTGCTCGCCGACGCGGGTGTGGACGTGACCATGTGGGGGCGCAACGCCGACACCATCGCGTTCATCAACGGGGGAGAGAACCCGACGTACCTGCCGGGCATCACGCTGTCGGATCGCATCAGTGCGACCACCGAGATTGCCGAGGCCGTGGCCGGTCGCGAGCTCGTCGTCGTCGCCGTGCCCGTCAAGGCCGTGCGCGCCACCCTGAGCGCCGCCCGCGAGGCTTTTGCGCCCGGCGTCGCCCTACTGTCCCTCGCCAAGGGCCTCGAGCTCGGCTCCCTGAAGCGCGTGGACGAGATCATCGCCGAGGCCTCGGGCGTGCCCGAGAATCGTATTGCGGTCCTGTCCGGCCCGAACCTGTCGCGAGAGATTGCGGATCGCCAGCCCACGGCCACGGTTGTCGCCCGCATCTGACGTGGAGCTCGCCAAGGAGATCGCGCAAGGCCTGCCACAACCCCTACTTCCGCCCGTACGTGTCCACAGACGTCGTGGGTACCGAGATGGCCGGTGCCACCAAGAACGTCATCGCCGTCGCTATCGGCGCGGCCGAGGGCATGGGCCTGGGCATCAACACGCGCTCGACCCTCATCACCCGCGGCCTGGCGGAGATGACACGCCTGGGTACCGCACTCGGCGCGGACCCCGCGACCTTCGCGGGCCTGTCCGGCATCGGCGACCTCGTCGCCACGTGTTCGTCGCGACTGTCGCGTAACTTCTCCCTCGGCCACCGCCTCGGCTCCGGAATGGGCTTGGCTGAGGCCCTGGCGCTGTCGCCGGGCGTCGTCGAGGGCGTCGCCTCGGCCGCCCCGATCCTGCAGGTCGCGGAATCCGTGGGCAGTCGACATGCCGATCACGGGTGCCGTCGTCGAGGTGGTTGAGGGGCGCGCGAGTATCGAGGACATGGGCCGTATGCTGCTGGCGCGCCCGCAAAAGATGGACGGCTGGAAGATCGAGGCTCGTCTGAACCGTGTGCACGC
>ENA-OPYT01000668-OPYT01000668.1-human-gut-metagenome-genome-assembly--contig:-NODE-668-length-10364-cov-7.917945_pt1 | contig 10364 bp, 6 predicted proteins | sample MGYA00242636_ERZ504480 | MGnify/ENA primary metagenome ERZ504480 (study PRJEB26092, sample SAMD00036228) | human gut metagenome | host: Homo sapiens | study: EMG produced TPA metagenomics assembly of...
AGATTATCAGGATAAAAGTGGTATGTGGAATCAGTTGATTGATAAGGCTGACTGTTGGCCTGAAACATCTGGTTCTGCTATGTTTACCTATGCAATGATTATGGGAGTGAAGATGGGATGGTTAGAAGCTGAAGAGTATGGACCTATAGCTAGAAAAGCATGGATTGCTTTAGTCCCTTATATTAATAAGGACGGAGATGTGGAAGAAGTTTGTGTCGGTACTGGAAAGAAGAATGATCTTCAGTATTATTATGACCGTCCTCGGATTATTGGCGACTATCATGGACAGGCTCCGATGCTGTGGTGTACTTATGCATTGTTGTGTAAATAATGATTGTCGGAAAATTATTACAATAGTGATATCTGGACAATATTAGTGATATCTTCCCAATAATTTCCGTACTTTTGTATTCCATTTTAATGCAAAAGTATGAATTATACAATAAAGTCTCCTGATTCACTGAAAGCTTCCGTTAAGCTGCCCGCATCCAAGAGTATCTGTAATCGTGCGTTGATACTTAATGCGTTGAGCTATAGCCCGTATGAGATTCGGAATTTGTCGGATTGCGATGATACGGAGGTGATGGTGAAGGCGTTGAATTCGAATGACCGTGACTTTGATATAAAAGCCGCGGGAACTGCGATGCGGTTCCTGACGGCTTTTTTGTCTAAAGTGGTGGGCGAGTGGACGATTACCGGAACGGAGCGGATGAAGAACCGGCCGATTAAGATACTGGTGGATGCGCTGAATGCGCTGGGAGCACGGGTGGAATATATGGAGAAGGAGGGATATCCTCCTCTCCGCATTTTCGGAAGTGCGTTGCAGGGAGGCGAGATTTCGCTTGCCGGTGGGGTCAGTTCACAGTATATTTCGGCGTTGCTGATGATTGCCCCCCTGATGGAGAACGGGCTGACCTTGCATCTTGAAGGGGTTGTCATTTCGAAACCCTATATCAACCTGACATTGCAGCTGATGGAACAATATGGGGTAAAGGCGGAATGGAACGGGCAGACCATTAAGGTAAGACCGCAGGATTATCATCCGATACCCTTTACCGTTGAATCCGACTGGAGTGCTGCTTCCTACTGGTATTCCATGATGGCGTTGTCTAAAAATGCTGAGATCGAATTGCTGGGGCTGTTTAAGAACAGTTTGCAGGGAGATGCCGCCGGAGCCAAATTGTTTGCACAGCTTGGTGTGGGTACGACTTACACGGATCGGGGCGTTGTTTTGAAGCACAACGGGAATAGGACCAAAAAACTGAATTATAACTTCGTAAACGAGCCGGACCTGGCTCAAACCTTTGTCGTGACCTGTGTGTTATTGAATATCCCTTTCCGTTTTACCGGTTTGCAAAGTCTGAAGATAAAGGAAACCGACCGCATCGAAGCGCTTAAGACGGAGCTTCGCAAGTTAGGGTATCTTCTGGCAGATCGAGGCGACAGTATTTTGGAATGGAACGGCGAACGTTGTGAACCGCAAGCGCATCCTGTGATCGCGACCTACGAAGATCACCGTATGGCGATGGCATTTGCACCTGCCGCCCTCGTGTTGCCGGAAGGGATCGAGATAGCTGACCCGCAGGTGGTCAGCAAAAGTTATCCGCACTATTGGAGAGACTTGAGAACCGCAGGCTTTATTATAATTGACAATGAACAATAGGCAATTGACAATTAGTTGTCGGTGTCTGGAAGTCCATTGTCAATTGCTCATTGTTAATTGTCAATTATTATGTGGTATATTGTTATAGGTATTATCGTATTGGGTGTTGTTGCTGCCATTGCCGGTTATTTTCGGAACCGGAAATTGCAGAAGATGCTGGAACGTGGGGAGATTTCTGAAATCCCCGAGGCACAGGAACTTGTCACTGACGAATGTTGCGGACAGCATGAAACCTGTGAACGCGACAGTCTGTTGGCGGCAGTCAGCAAAAAAATCGAGTATTATGACGATGAAGAACTGGACCGTTTTCGGGGAGTCGAGGCCGATGCATACGATGAAGATGCCGTGAACGAGTTCCGTGATGTGCTTTATACGTTGCAGGAGATCGAAGTGGCTGGCTGGTTGCGTAGTCTGCAACTTCGTGCTATTAATTTACCGGATGAGCTGAAGGACGAAGCGTTCCTGATTGTCGGGGAGCGGCGCATACATTAAGTTTCATAACCATGAAACAAAAGTTCCCCTTGCATGGAACAACAGTTTCATAGGCATGGAACAGGAGTCCCCCTATAATGAAACAGAAGTTTCCTGCCGAGAAACCATAAAAAAGGATATAGGAGAATAGAAATGGATTTACTTCAATATGGTTTTTTCCAGCATGCCCTTTTGGGCAGCCTGCTGACCGCGATCGCTTGTGGTATCGTCGGGACATATATCGTGTCGCGGCGGCTTGTCTTTATCAGCGGAGGTATCACTCATGCTTCTTTCGGTGGATTGGGGTTGGGGTTCTATCTCGGGATGAATCCGATCTTGATGGCAATGTTGTTTTCCGTGCTCTCCGCATTCGGGGTGGAGTGGGCGAGCAAGACACAGAATGTGCGTGAAGACTCTGCTATTGCCGGGATATGGTCGTTAGGAATGGCATTGGGCGTTATCTTTATTTTCCTGACACCCGGATATGCACCGAATCTATCCGCCTACCTTTTTGGAAATATTCTGACTGTTTCGACGGGAGATATTATCTGGATAGCCGCTTTGGCGTTGTTGCTGGTTATCCTTTTCTCGCTTTTCCTGCGGGAGATCGTTTATGTGGCCTTCGATAGGGATTTTGCACTGACGCAATGGAGTGCCCGTCAAGTGCATAGAATATGTAATGATGTGCTGTATCGCCGTGACGATCGTCCTTTCGATCCGTCTGGTCGGGATCATGCTCCTGATGAGTTTGCTGACATTGCCTCAGATCACCGTAACCTTTTTACATCAGACTTCAAGAAGATCATTTTCGGAAGCATTGCCATCGGTTTCTTAGGATGTGTGTTCGGGCTCGTCCTTTCTTATCTTCTGAATGTGCCTTCCGGGGCGTTTATTATTCTTGTCCTAGTCCTTTTCTTTTTGATAGTGAAAGCAATAAAAGCGGTTTTAAAGCGTTAAAAGGGGAAATGAAAAAAGGTTTCTACTATATAATCGCATTATTGATTGTCTCTTTGTTTTGGTCTTGCAGTACGAAAAAGAATACCAAGGCAAGCCGCTTCTATCACGCTTTTAATTCCCGCTATAATATCTATTTCAACGGAAAAACATCGTTTGACGAAACGTTGCTTTCCATGCAGAACGGCTATAAGGAAAGCTATTCCGACATGATACTGATGTACCCGATCAGTGCGCAACCGAAAGACAAGCCCGAAACCGGAGGTCCTTTCGACCGGGCGATCGAGAAAAGCAATAAAGCGATCAAGCTCCACTCCATCAAAGCAAAGCCGCCTAAGAAACCGGGATGGCGCAATGATCCCAAACAACGTGCCTGGCAGGAACAGGAAGAATACAATCCGTTCCTCAAAAAGTGCTGGTTGATGATGGGGCAGGCGCAGTTCTATAATGCTGATTTCTTGCAGGCATCTGCCACTTTCTCTTACATAGCCCGTCATTATGCCCATGATGAAGAAGTGGTGGCCGAAGCCCGTCTTTGGCAGGCCCGCTGCTATTCCGAGATGGAATGGTTCTATGAAGCGGAAGATATTTTAGGAAAACTGAATACGAACGGTATCCCTCGCAAGAACCTGAACCAGTATGCGGCGGTATATGCCGACTACCTGGTGAAGAATAAGCAATATGAAGAAGCGGTCCCTTATTTCAAGACGGCGATCAAGGCGGAGAAGAATCGGCGCCAGCGTACCCGGATGAAGTATTTGTTGGGACAGATTTATGCCGAACAGGATCAGAACGGGCTTGCCTACCAGATGTTCGGACAGGTGATCAAAGCTAATCCTCCTTATGAACTGGAGTTTGCCGCCCGTATCCGCCAGACCGAAGTATTTACTGGCGGCAATTATCAGAAAGTGATCAAGATGTTGCAACGGATGGCGAAAAGCGATAAGAACAAGGACCTGCTCGATCAGGTCTATTATGCGTTGGGCAATGTCTATATGAGCCGTGAAGATACAGTCAATGCCATCAAAACTACGAGCTGGGTGTGGAGAAAAGCACACAGAACGGTTTGGACAAGGCGATCTGCCAGATCAAACTGGGTGATCTTTATTTCCAGAAGCGCGACTATGTCAAGGCACAACCGGAATTTCAGCGGTGCATTGTCCGGCATCCAGAAAGAATATAAAGACTATGAACGGGTATCCAAGCTGTCTGCTATCTTGGACGAGTTGGTCGTGCATGTGGAGGCGGTCCATTTGCAGGATAGTTTGCAAACTCTTGCCAAAATGCCGGAGTCGGAACGGCTTGCCGTGATCGACAAAATCATCGAGCAGGTGAAGAAAGAGGAGGAGGAAGCCAAGGCTCTGGCCGAGAAAGAAGCTTATCTGGCGGAACAGGAGGCAAAAGGGACTGGTATCGACCGTCCAGGAACAGAGACTGGCGGCATCACATTACCGACGACATCCGGAGGTTCCGGTTTCTATTTCTATAACCCGCAGGCAGTATCGCAGGGAAAAGCAGCTTTCCAACGTAAATGGGGACGGCGTGCGCTGGAAGATGACTGGCGTCGACGTAAGAAAGAAATGTCCACTTTCAATGAGAATATGGCAGACGAAACTGAGGATGCTTCCGAAGGAGAGGTGGGCGAACTGGCTACCGATTCGCTCGAGGCCGGACTGGAACCTGCTGCTTCCGATGACCCGAAAACACGTGAGTATTACATTCAGCAGCTTCCGTTGACACCCGAAGATATCCAGGCTTCCAATATTATCATAGAAGATGGTCTCTATAACATGGCTATGATTTATAAGGACAAACTCGAGGATATCCCGTTGGCAACCGAAGCCTTTGAGGAACTGGAACGCCGTTTCCCGAAGCATAGTCACCTTTTGGAAAGCTACTACCAGGTTTATCTGATGGCTCTTCGTTCCGGAAACCAAGCGCTCGCTGCTGCTTATAAGAATAAGTTGGTTACGACTTTCCCTGAATCGGATTATGCGGTTGCGATTGCCGATCCGAATTACGAATATAATATCCGGATGATGGACAAGGTGCAGGATTCGATCTACCAGGCGACCTATGCAAGTTACCTGGCGGAAGATACGGTCACCGTTCGTCGTAATTATCGCGATGTCAGTGCCAAGTATCCGTTGGCGGATCTGTTGCCTAAGTTCATGTTCCTCGAGGCGCTGACCTATGTGCAGGCTGGGGATGCTGAAGGTTTCAAAAACGCCTTGAAAGCATTGGTTGAGAAATATCCGACGGCTGATGTGACGGAACTGGCGGGTGAAATGCTGAAAGGTGTTCTGCGTGGGCGTATGATGGTTCAAGGTGGTATTAGGGGAATGAGTTGGAACTTGCGTTTCGGTGTGGGGGATGATGGTATGTTGTCGGCAGCCGACTCGGCACGTGTCTTCACGGCTGAATCTAACACGTCTTACCGGATGCTGTTAATGTTCCCGACCGGAACACTCGATCGTAACCAGTTGCTTTTTGCCGTTGCCGCCTATAACTTTGCCAATTTTATGGTGAAGGAGTTCGATTTGAGTTTTGAAGAAGCCGGTCCGATGAGCATGTTGACGATTCATGGCTTCTTTAATTTGGATGAGATCTTGCATTATTATAAGATGATCTACGGAGCGGATGGCTATGCAACTGCATTGGACAAAAATGTGGCTATTCTTCCGATCTCCGACGACAACTATGAAACCTTGATGCGGGGAAAGACGCTTGAGGAATATGTCGAATTCTTCCAGGAAAACTTCGGTGAGGCCGTTCCTGAACTGGCCGCTCGTTGGAAAGCCCGTATGGCTGCCGAACAGATCAAAGAGGAAGAGGCAAAAGCTGAAGAGGCCGAAGCACAGGATTCTGAAAATATTCCGGAAGAAAAGCCGGAACCTGTCAAGAAGACCGTCCGCCCGAAAGAACAACGCCAGCAGCAGGCTGTAGAAGAAGTTGTTGTACCGCCTGCCGTAAAAGACACGGTTCCGGTAGAACTTCCGGCGGTCGATACAATGACTGTTCGTGAAACAGAAATGCTCCTTCCGGCGGATGTAGATACTGTTTCTGTACAGCCGGTTGTAAAAGATACGGTTGTTCCGGCATCGTCCGACACCGTTTCCGCTGTTGTCACTCCTGTCGAACAACCGAAGGAACTCACGTTGAAAGAGATCGAAGAACTCCGCAAGCGCGAAGCCGATGAAGCTGAAGCTCGTAAGGAAGAAGCTCGTAAAGCTTTTGAAGCTCAACAGAAAGCCGAAAAAGAATTGCAGGAAAAGAAGGCAAAAGAAAACGAGGAACTTCTGAAGAAGCAAAAGGCTGAAGAAGAAGCGTTGCTGAAAGCAAAAGCCGAACGAGAAAAACAGCTTGAACGCGACCGCAAGGCCAAGCTGAAACAGGTCGAAGCCGACCGTAAGGCGAAACTCAAAGCCCGTGAAGAACTGCGTAAGCAGAAAGAACGTGAGTATAAGGAACGCCTGAAGCAAAAGGAAAAAGAACGTAAGCAAAAGGAACGCGAATACAAAGAAAAGCTGAAGGCCAAAGAAAAAGCCCGCCGCGAAGCCCAAAAGGCCAAAGAGGCGGCTGCCAAAGCGAAAAGAAAGAGGTAAAAAAACAAGGGCCGTGTCAAATCTTTGCTGACGCGGCCCTTTATAATTAAGGAAAGTTTCTTTTAGAACTTGAAATATCCTTTCGCATTATTGTAACTGATATCTTCGACCATCTTACCGATGAACGGCAGTTCGGATGCAGGCAGTAGACCGTCTTCCACTTCGCGGCCCAGGATGTTACACAGGATGCGGCGGAAGTATTCATGACGCGGGTAGGATAGGAAACTGCGTGAATCCGTGAGCATTCCGACGAAGCGGCTCAGCAATCCTAAGTCGGACAATGCGTTCATCTGCTTTTCCATGCCGTGAATCTGATCCAGGAACCACCAGCCGGAGCCATACTGCATCTTGCCCGGAACCGTGCCGTCGTTAAAGCTGTAGATCGTTGTCATCAGCAGTTCGTTATCGCGCGGGTTTAGGTTGTAGAAGATAGACTTTGCCAGTACGCCTTCTTCGTCCAAACGGCTCAGGAAGCGAGCTAGCGGAGCTGCGACTTCTGCATCTCCAATTGCATCGTAGCCTGTGTCGGGACCTAATTGCTTAAACATGCGGACGTTGTTGTTGCGGGTTGCACCATAGTGGAACTGTTGTACCCAGTCGCTTTTGGCATCCATAACCGCAAATTCGTACAACATGGCAGAACGGAATTTGTCGATTTCTTCGACTGTCAGTTCTTTCTTCATACGTGCTTTCAGGAATATGGCCTCGATTTCAGCATCCGTATAGGGTTCGGCATAGAATGTAAGTATTCCATGGTCGGACAGGCGGCAGCCTTGTGACGCGAAGAAGTCGTGACGTTTCTGCAAAGCGTCGATCAAGTCTTTGAAGTTGAGGATCGACATGTCGGCAGCTGCTTCCAACTTGGTCAGATATTCGTTATATGTATCGACATTCTCGATTGCCATAGCTTTGTCCGGTCGCCAGGCAGGAAGTACTTTGGTTTTCAGACTGCTTTGGCGGATCTGGGTATGATATTTCAAATCATCGATCGGATCGTCGGTCGTACATACGACTTCCACGTTCATACGTTCCATGATTGCCTGGGCACGGAACTCCGGTGTTTGCAATTTGGCTGTGCATTCGTCGTATATCTCGCGGGCGGTGGACGGATTCAGAACCTTGTCTATGCCGAAGATACGGCTCAGTTCAAGATGGGTCCAGTGATATAGAGGGTTGCGCATGGCATACTGCAGGGTTTCAGCCCATTTTTCAAATTTTTCATACGCTGGTTTATCCCCTGTGATGTATGTTTCAGGTACGCCGTTGGCACGCATCGCACGCCATTTATAATGGTCACCACCCAACCATATTTCCGTCAGGTCGGCAAACTGATAGTTGTCGGCTATCTGTTGCGGGATCAAGTGGCAGTGATAATCGATGATTGGCATTTTGGCTGCGTGTTCGTGATACAGTTTCTGAGCTGTCTCGGACTGGAGCAGGAAATTGGAATCGAGAAAGGATTTCATGATTTATGATTTTAGATTTATGATTTATAGATTTCTGAATTATGATTTATCATCGGCGCATAAATCATAATTCAGAAATCATTTAACGATATTTCTTGATAGTTGCCAGTGCATCGCGGCAAAGTGTGGATATTGCCTCCCAGTTGCCGGCTGCAATCATTTCTTTCGGGAACAGCTTGGAACCCATGCCTACGCAAGTCACGCCAGCTTTAAACCAGGCCGACAGATTTTCTTCCGTCGGTTCTACGGCGCCTGTAGCCATGATCATAGACCAAGGCATCGGAGCTTTGATGTTCTTCACGAACGATGGTCCGCCTACGTTTCCGGCAGGGAAAATCTTACACAGGTCACAACCTACTTCTTGGGCGAAACCGATTTCCGAAACGGAACCGCATCCTGGTGTATATGGGACCAAGCGACGGTTACAAACCTTCGCGATTTCCGGGTTGAACAATGGACCGACAACGAAGTTAGCACCCAATTGCAAGTATAGGGAAGCTGTTCCGGCATCCACGATAGATCCGACGCCTAATACCAGTTCGGGGCATTCTTTTGTAGCGAACTTGATCAGTTCGGCAAATACTTCATGAGCGAAGTCACCGCGATTGGTGAATTCGAATGCACGGACACCGCCTTCGTAGCAAGCTTTGACAACCTGCTTTGCGATTTCTACATCTTTATTGTAGTAAACAGGTACCATCCCTGTACTGACGATCGCATCGAGTACCTGCATTTTATTGAATCTTGCCATGATAAGATTTATGATTTCTGAATTATAATTTATGATTGAATTGTCACTTATCTTGAAACTCGTCCGGAAGCATCGCCACTCATCAACTTTTCAACTTCTTCGACTGTCACTTGGTTGAAGTCGCCGTAGATCGTGTGTTTCAAGCAAGATGCAGCGACAGCGAAATCGAGTGCTTTCTGGTCGTCTGTCGTATAAGTCAGCAGACCGTAGATCAAACCTCCCATGAAAGAGTCTCCACCACCTACACGGTCAACGATATGAGTAATGTCGTAACGACGAGACTGGTACAGTTTGCCTTTGGCATAGAGAACGCCGCCCCACGTATTGTGGTTTGCATTGATAGCGCCGCGCAGTGTGATGATCACTTTCTTTGCACGCGGGAATTTAGCCATCAATTGTGTGCAAACGGATTCGAATTCGGCAGCGTTTACTTCGCCGTTTGTGGCTGTTACGTCGAAACCTTCTGGTTTGATGCCGAATACCTTTTCCGCATCCTCTTCGTTACCAAGGATCACGTCACAACCTGCAACCAGTTCCGGCATCACTTCAGAGGCCATTTTGCCATATTTCCACAGATTTTTGCGGTAATTAAGGTCGCATGATACGGGGATACCCATACGGTTTGCCACTTGGATAGCTTCGAGGCAAGCATCTGCCGCACCCTGTGAAATGGCCGGTGTAATGCCTGTCCAGTGGAACCAGGATGCATCTTTGAATACTTCTTCCCAGTTTACCATTCCCGGTTGGATTTCGGAGATAGCCGAGTGAGCGCGGTCATAGACGACTTTGCTGGCACGGGCTACCGCACCTGTTTCCAGAAAATAGATACCCAAACGGTCGCCGCCGTAAACGATGTGAGAAGTCCCTACACCGTATTTACGCAGGTCCATTACGCAAGCACGCGCAATGTCGTTTTTAGGTAAACGGGTTACAAACTCGGTTGCAATACCATAGTTTGCCAGTGATACGGCAACATTAGCTTCACCGCCACCAAAGGTAGCATTCAATTTATCACTTTGACAAAAACGGAGATAGTCTGGAGTGGCCAGTCTAAGCATGATTTCTCCAAAGGTTATTACTTTCTTATCCATATCGATGGTTTATAATGTGTTCAGACCACAAAAGTAGAAGTTTACTTTTTAAATAAACATGGAGTGTGCGCGAAAACATAATTAATAATTGAAATTATTCCAGAAAACAGATGTATCATTTGTCCTCTTCTGCTCTTCAGCCATCTTTTCGCGAAGACGCTGGATTGTCTTTTCGTATTTCTTTTGTCCGCTGAGATCGTTTCTCTCCCAAGGATCGTTTTTCAGATTGAATAACTGGGTCGTGCGTTTCCCATTCACATGATATTCAATCAACTTCCAGGTTCCATCGGAAATGCCGCGTTGATTATCCATATAGCTGTAATATAGGTAGTCGCGGACAGGCTCTTTCCCATCCAAGGAAGA
>ENA-OPYT01000669-OPYT01000669.1-human-gut-metagenome-genome-assembly--contig:-NODE-669-length-10352-cov-3.099951_pt1 | contig 10352 bp, 8 predicted proteins | sample MGYA00242636_ERZ504480 | MGnify/ENA primary metagenome ERZ504480 (study PRJEB26092, sample SAMD00036228) | human gut metagenome | host: Homo sapiens | study: EMG produced TPA metagenomics assembly of...
TGTCCTTTGCCGTACGATAGACACCGGCCAGACTGGAATTGATCGCCGCTGTCGGTCCTCCGGACTGTCCTACAATTACATTTCCTTTCATATCCCTACCTCCGTATTCGTCTTAATCCAATACGTCTATTTTAGTATATTTGTACATAATTGTCTATCATTTTTCACTTTTTTCGTCAATTTTATTGTAACAGTTCGGCTATGCACTCTATTCTTCTTTTGCCCAGTCAAATGCATAGCGCACTGCTTTCTTCCAGCCTTTCATCTTCTCCTGACGCTTCTCCTCAGGAAGCGCCGGGGTGAATTCCCGGTCAATCTTCCAGTTTGCCCGGATTTCTTCGGTGTCCTTCCAGACGCCCGCCGCAAGTCCTGCCAGATAAGCCGCACCCATGGCCGTCGTCTCCACACATGCCGGACGCCGCACCGGAGCGGCATCAAAATCAGCCTGCACCTGCATCAGAAAATCATTGGCGCTTGCCCCGCCGTCCACTTTGAGCGAAGTCAGTGTGATACCGGAGTCCGCCTCCATGGCACGGATGACATCGTGAACCTGATAGGCCAAAGACTCCAGTGTCGCCCGGATGATGTGACACTTATTGACGCCCCGTGTGATGCCGACGATGGCGCCTCGTGCATACTGATCCCAGTACGGAGCGCCAAGACCGGTAAAGGCAGGAACCACATAACAGCCGTTTGTATCCGGCACTTTCTGCGCCATATATTCAGAGTCCGCCGCCGAATCAATCAGCCGCATCTCATCCCGAAGCCACTGGATCGCAGCCCCCGCCACGAAAATCGATCCTTCCAAGGCGTACTGCACCTTACCGTCCATTCCCCAGGCAATGGTCGTAACAAGTCCGTTTTTCGAAAATACCGGGGTCTCCCCCGTATTCATCAACAGAAAACAGCCTGTCCCGTACGTGTTCTTTGCTTCTCCCGGAGAAAAGCAGGTCTGTCCAAAAAGCGCCGCCTGCTGATCCCCTGCCGCTCCTCCAATCGGAATTTCCCCGCCAAAATATGCCGGGGACGTCGTTCCGTAAATACAGCTCGACGGCCGGACTTCCGGAAGCATACATTTCGGAATGTCTAAGACTTCCAAAATCTCGTCATCCCACTGAAGTGTATTGATATTGAACATCATCGTTCTGGAGGCATTGGAGTAATCCGTCGCGTGGACTTTTCCCTTTGTCAGTTTCCAGATGAGCCACGTCTCCACCGTACCAAAAAGCAGTTCCCCTCTCTTAGCCCGTTCTTTTGCTCCTTCTACATGTTCCAGAATCCAACGCACTTTCGTACCCGCAAAGTAGGCGTCAATGGTCAGTCCGGTTTTCATCCTGAACCACTCTTCCAGCCCCCGCTCTTTTAAACTGTCGCAGTATTTGGCTGTCCTTCTGCACTGCCATACGATCGCATGACACACCGGAACTCCGGTCTCCTTGTCCCATACGATGGCTGTCTCTCTCTGATTGGTGATGCCAATGGCAGCAATATCATCCGCCGACGCCCCGATCTTACTCATGGCCTCTACTGCCACACCAAGCTGAGTCGACCAGATCTCGTCCGCATCGTGTTCTACCCATCCCGGCTTCGGAAAATACTGGGTAAATTCTTTCTGTGCAAGACTGACAATCTTTCCCGCACGGTCAAACAGAATACAACGGTTACTCGTCGTCCCCGCATCCAGCGCCATAATATATTGTTTCACTCTCTTTTACCTCCTGTTTTCTTGTTTTATCATCCAGATTCCGGCAACAAGAATCACCGGAAATACGATTGCTGAAAAAAGTCCTGCTTTCAGTCCCCTCCCAGAAAGTTCTGAGATCATTCCTACAAGACCAGGTCCCGCAGAGCATCCCAGGTCCCCTGCCAATGCAAGGAAAGCAAACATGATGGTACCGCCCCTTCTTAATACTTTTGCCGCGGTACTAAAACTTCCAGGCCACATAATTCCGACCGAAAGACCGCACAGGGCACAGCCTGCCAGTCCCAGTACAGGGCTTTTTGACAGGCCTGCCAGCAGGTAGGCCGCCACACAGAGCAGGCCGCTTATCATCATAAAATTATGGAGCCGGATCTTCTCTGAAAACGCCCCATACCAGGCTCTTGCCGCACCCATACAGGCCGCAAACATACACGGCCCCGCCAGATCCCCTACTGTCTTGCTGACAGAAAGTCCCATTTCCGCAAAGGCGCTTGCCCACTGGCTCATGCCCTGCTCCGCTGCTCCCGCACAGACCATCACGATAAATAAAATCCAAAATACCCTTTCCCGAAAGATCTCACGAAGCCCCATGCTCTTTCCCTCCTCCACGAGGGAACGGATCGGCACATGAAAAAAGAGGCAGGTATTTAAAAAAAGGGGAATAACTGCCCCAGATACAGGCCAAAATCCACCAGGATCCGGTCCCGAATACTGCAAAATACAGGGTACTGATCAGTACCACTCCCACATGTCCCCAGCAGTAAAAAGAGTGCAGCGAGCTCATCACCGCCTCCTTGTTCTTTGTCGGGCACGCCTCCACAATCGGACTTAACATGACTTCTATCAGCCCTCCTCCGATGGCATAGCAGACAATTCCGATCAGAAGCCCGATATATGGAACTGGAAACAGCCACGGCAAAAAGGCAAGCAGTAAAAGTCCTGTCCCACTGCATAGATGGGCTGTAATCATCGTTTTTCTCTCTCCGACCTTCTCCACCAGTCCGGCCGCCAGAAGATCCACCAGAAGCTGGACCCCAAAATTGACGGAGATTAACAATCCAATCTTATCCAGCGCAATCCCGAACTGCTTTTGAAAGGTCACAAACAGCAGGGGGACAAAATTATTGACAATGGCCTGGGTAATATATCCGATGTAACATGCGACAATCGTCGCATTGTCATTGTCTTTGATTCGTTTCATTCTTCTGCCTCGTTCTTCTTGATTTCTTTTATTTTATCTTGATTTGCCTTCATCGTCAATGAACAAACGAGAGACGTAAAACCATTCGTACATACGCGATGCACGGTTGGTTTTCGTCTCTCGTTTTTATTTGTCCTCAAATCTCATTATAGATCAGGGTTAGAATCATCTGTGCCGTCTCTGTCATATTCCTCCCCGTGTCCATGCTGCTCTTCTGGATATAGCGGAAGCTTCTTCCTCCGTCATATGGTTGCGCTCCATGAGGACGGACTTGGCGTTTCGGATATAGTCTCTCTTCTCCCTGTGCGCCTTGGCTTTTTGCCCTTGCGTTTCACCACCTGACGGTCCAGATTCTGAAGCATCATATTGACTGTACCGACAAACTCCAGAACTCTCACCGGCATCGTCACTGCAATCAGTCCCGGCTGTCTTCTGTAACTGACATTCTGTGTTGTATCCAAAAGCAGCAGATCAAAATAACGCGGCAGGCAGTTCAGCAAATCCGTATAATCCATATCAGAAAGCTTTGTTCCACTGATGATAATTCCGTGGGATAAACGCCCGGTTTCCTGGAGTGCCGCAGCCGCCGTAGGCACAACCGCCACATCCCGGAAGCCATGGCGCAGAAGTATTTCTTTGATTTTTCCCGCGGTATCCTTCCGTGGAAGTGCGATGATAATACTTCCCATATATCCTCCCCCTGCCATCTGTTAAAATCTGTGCAGATACTCCTTAAGTTCCCAGTCTGTAACTTCCCGCGTATAGAACCCCCATTCCTTTCTTTTTCCTTTAAATAGGTTTCCACATATCGTTCTCCACACACCTGTTTTAAAAACGCATCTTGTTCCAGTGCATCCAGAGATTCCTTTAATGTCCCCGGAAGCTTTCCGGCCTTTTCATCCGCTTTTAACGGAACCATCCTTTCACGAATCCCGTTTAAACCGGCGGACACCACCAGTGCAATGAGCAGATACGGATTCGCCGCGCCGTCCGGCAGAGTCCATTCCATATGAATCTCACCCTCTCTTCCCGTCACCACACGGATCGGAGCCCGGTAGTCATTGAACGACCAGAATAGCTCTGTAGGCGCGTGAAATCCCGGTTTCAGCCGCTTATACGAATTGATAATCGGATTGGAAAACGCCGCCATTCCGTTCATATGAGTCAAAAGCCCCGCAATAAAGGAGTATGCCTCCCGGCTTAGTCCATTTTCCATTTCCTGATCCGCAAAGAGACTCCTCCCATTCCGGAATCCGGAAATATTTAGCGACAGGGCCGAGCCCGGAAGATCTGTCCGTGGCTTTGGCATGAAAGTTGCGTGCAGGCCGTGTCTCTGGGCTATGGTACGTACTGTGGAACGAAAGGTTATAATCTGATCCGCCACCTTGACGCCCCGGGCCTGTTTAAAGTCTACCTCATGCTGGGCCGGAGCGTCCTCGTGATGGGAGGATTCGATTTCAAATCCCATCTCCTCCAGTGTCAGAATCATATCTCTTCTCGCGTTTTCTCCCTGGTCAAGGGGCGCCACATCGAGGTACCCGGCTTTCTCCCTTGTCCTCGTTGTCGGATTGCCCTCTTCGTCAGTCTCAAACAGAAAAAATTCGCACTCCGGATCCAGATCAAAGCTGTATCCCTCCTGCCCTGCCTCATCCATCACTTTTTTCAGGATGTATCTGGAACTTTCCGGAACCTCTCGTCCCTCCTGATCCATCAGATCACAGAGGAAGCGCGCCACCTTACCCTGCTGCGGTCTCCACGGCAGTACCGTGAACGTATCGAGATCCGGTTTTAAGCAGACCTTATCATATCCCATGTCTTTCATCCGGCAATACTGTAGCCGTCTACCATACACTTTCCAGTCAGCGCCTTTTCCATCTGTCCGGCAGTCACGGCGATATTGCGGATCGTCCCGAAGATATCTACAAATTGCATACGGATAAATTTTACATCTTCCTCTTCCATCATCTGTAGAATTTCCCATGTCTCATATTTTGCCATCTTGATTTCCTCCATCTTTCGATTGCGTCGATTCCCTGATGTACTTATTATATTCCGCATCCGGAAGAAAGGGCAAGAACTATGTCCGATCTTTTCCTCTGTTCTTTCGTACTGTCCCATCCTTCTGATTCTATTCAGGAAAGATTCGTGTAGCCCATGAGAGAACGGTCAATCTCCCTTGCCGCTTCCCGGCCTTCCCGGATCGCCCAGACCACAAGGGATTGCCCCCGTCTCATATCACCTGCCACAAATACACGAGGAACACTGGCCGCAAAGTCCTGATCGTCTACCGTTCCTCGTCCGGACGTTTTAACCTGGAAAGCATCTATGACGTAATCTTCCGCTCCGGTAAATCCTGCCGCAATCAGCACCAGATCTGCCGGAATCGTTTCCTCGCTTCCTTTCACCGGCTGCATCTCCATCCGCCCGGTTTTCTCGTTTTTCTTCTGTTCTAACCGAATCGTCCGAATAGCACGCACATTCCCTTCCTTATTTTTCAGAAATTCCTTTACTGTCGTCTGGTAGCATCTTGGATCTTTTCCCGTCAGAGCGATCCTCTCTTGCTGCCCATAATCGGTCTTTTCCACCCTCGGCCACTCCGGCCACGGATTGTTCCCATCCCGTTCTTTTGGCGGCTTGGGCATCATCTCTAACTGGGTCACAGACTTCGCCTGTAAACGCAGGGAGGTTCCCACACAGTCATTTCCTGTATCTCCGCCGCCAATAATGACGACATGTTTTCCTTTTGCAAGCTCAGATGGGACGGTGGCAAATCCGGAATCCAGAAGTGTCTTTGTCACTTCCGAAAGAAAATCCACCGCAAAGCGGATCCCCCCGGCATCTCTTCCCGAAACGTTAATATCCCTTGGTCTTGAGGCGCCACAGGCAAGCAGCACTCGGTCAAAAGTGTCCAGAATCTCCGCTGCCTCTTTGTCCCGGCCCACATCGATGTTTGTACAAAAAACAACACCTTCCTCCTCCATAAGTGCTTTCCTTCGCTCAATCGAGCTTTTCTCTAACTTCATATTCGGGATGCCGTACATCAGCAGTCCTCCGATCCTGTCCTTCCGTTCAAAGACAGTCACACTGTGTCCTTGGCGGTTCAAAAGCAGTGCCGCCGTAAGTCCGGCAGGTCCGCTTCCGATCACCGCTACACGCTTTCCGGTGCGGTTTTCCGGTGGCTGGGGCTTTATCATCCCTTTTGCAAAGGCCCAGTCGATAATCGCACGCTCATTTTCTTTCGTTGTTACCGGATTCATGTTTACGTTGCAGGTACATGCCGCCTCACAGAGCGCCGGACAGACCCGGGATGTAAATTCCGGGAAACAGTTGGTCTTTTGCAATCGCTGATAGGCGGCTTCATACTGCCCGTGGTACAAAAGATCATTCCACTCTGGCACCAGGTTATTTAACGGGCATCCGGACGCCATTGTACCAATCATTCCTCCAAACTGACAGAACGGCACTCCGCATCCCATGCATCTTGCCCCCTGCTCTTTTTGTACTTCTGGCGGGAGCGGCTCATGGAATTCATGGAAATCTCCGATCCGCTCCTTGCAGGGGCGTTCACTTCCCGTCCGTCTTTCATATTCTAAAAATCCTGTCGGTTTTCCCATGTTGTTTTTATCCCTCCTGTCTTTCTGACCTACGCTCTCGTAGAACGCCTCAATCTGCGCCTCCTCGCTGTCAAACCCCATCGCTTCATACTTTCTGCTTAGTGTCAGCATCTTTTTATAATCATTTGGAATGATCTTTTTTAAATTTCGACAGATATTTCGTAAACTGCTCCAGAATCTCCTGTCCTTTCCGGGACCCGGTCTCCCGTACATGTTCCTCGATCATGGCTCGCAATTCGTCCGCATCCCCCTTCTGCGTGATTTCCTCCATAGAAATCATCTCCTTGTTGATGTTACGGTAGAGAGAATTCCACTCGTCCAACACGTAGGCGATTCCGCCGCTCATGCCGGCCGCAAAGTTCTTCCCGGTCTTACCGATGACAGCGATCCTGCCGCCTGTCATATACTCGCATCCGTGGTCTCCCACGCCTTCCACAACCGCTGTAGCTCCCGAATTCCGCACGCCGAAACGCTCTCCTGCCAGTCCGCAGATAAAGGCTTTTCCGTCAGTCGCCCCATAAAGGGCAACATTTCCGATAATCATATTGTCCTCTGCCCGGTAGGTACCTCCCTTGGGCGGCCGGATGACAAGTTTCCCCCCCGGAAAGTCCTTTTCCAAAGTAGTCGTTACAGTCTCCATCCAGGCGGATCGTCAGTCCTGCCGGGATGAAAGCTCCAAAACTCTGCCCTCCGTTTCCTGTACATGCTATCTGATACGTATCTTCCTGCACCCCTTCCGGATATCGTCTCGTAAGTTCGGATCCAAACATCGTTCCAAACGTCCGGTCCGTACTTTTTGACGTGAACCTGTATCTTGCCAGGTTCTCCGGCATCCAGCTTTTCTTGCAGTTCTTTGATGAGAACCGTCTGATCCAGTGTCCCGGAAAGTCCAAACTCATACTCTCCTTTGAGATTGCCTTTCCCCATATACGGCGAATTCAGGATAGCTCCAAGGTCTATCATCCTTCCTCTTTTGCTTTGTGGATTTTCCGCACTTTCAGAAGATCGGTGCGCCCTACCATCTCATCTATCGTCCTTACACCAAGCTTCGCCATATATTTCCCGGAGTTCCCGGGCAATAAACCGCATGAAATGAATCACATATTCTGGTTTTCCTTTGAAACATTTCCGAAGTTCTGGATTTTGTGTTGCCACTCCCATCGGACAGGTGTCCTGATTGCAGACCCGCATCATCACACAGCCAAGGGCTACCAGCGGAGCCGTCGCAAATCCAAATTCCTCTGCTCCCAGAAGAGCTGCGACGGCTACGTCCCGGCCGCTCATCAGCTTTCCGTCCGTCTCTATCCGAACTTTGTTTCTCAGTCCGTTTTTCAGAAGTGTCTGATGCGCCTCGGCAAGGCCCAGCTCCCACGGGAGTCCGGCATTGTGAATGGAACTTCCCGGTGCGGCTCCGGTGCCTCCGTCGTACCCGGAGATCAGGACCACCTGAGCTCCTGCCTTTGCCACACCAGCCGCAATCGTACCTACCCCGGCCTCTGACACCAGCTTCACAGAAATCCGTGCATTTGGATTTGCGTTTTTCAGATCGTAAATCAACTGCGCCAAATCCTCAATAGAATAGATGTCATGGTGCGGCGGCGGGGAAATCAGACTCACGCCTGGAGTAGAATACCGAGTTTTTGCAATCCACGGATACACTTTCTTTCCCGGCAGGTGGCCTCCTTCTCCCGGCTTTGCCCCCTGAGCCATCTTGATTTGAATCTCTTCGGCGCTTGCCAGATAACGGCTGGTGACACCAAAACGTCCGCTTGCCACCTGCTTGATGGCAGAACAGCGATTGTCCTTCGTCCCTTTTGTCAGTAGACGCTCCGGGGACTCACCTCCCTCTCCACTGTTGGATTTCCCGTGTATCTTATTCATAGCGACCGCCAGCGCTTCGTGGGCTTCCTGAGAAATAGAACCGTAGGACATGGCTCCGGTCTTAAATCGCCTTACAATGGAATCTACACTTTCTACCTCTTCGATGGGAACGCCTTCCTTCGGATATCGGAAGTCCATGAGACTTCTCAAATATCCGGTTTCCTCTTTATCAATCTGTCCTGTATACTCCTGAAACATTGTGTAATCGTCCTGCCAGACGGACTGCTGGAGAAGGTGAATCGTCGCCGGATTGTACCGGTGATGCTCTCCCTGACTACGAAAACTATGCCGCCCCACACTCTCCAATGTAAGATCCGTCTTTCGTCCCAATGGGTCAAATGCCTGACTGTGACGCAGTTCCACATCCTCCTCTATCTCTTTCATGGTAATCCCGCCCACCCGGCTGAGGGTGTGGGTAAAATACGGATCAATGACCTCTTTGGAGATGCCCACCGCCTCGAAGATCTGGGAACCCTGGTAAGATTGGATCGTGGAGATGCCCATCTTGGACGCAATCTTGACGATTCCGCCTAAGATGGCCTTATCATAATCATGGACCGCCGCATAATAGTCTTTTTCCAGCAAGCCATCCTCGACCATCTCCCGGATCGTCTCGTGAGCCAGATACGGGTTGACCGCGCTCGCCCCATATCCAAGGAGCGTTGCAAAATGATGGACTTCCCTTGGCTCTGCCGACTCTAGGATGATCGGCATAACCGTACTCTTTTTCGTCCGGACAAGGTAGTGATGGACGGCGGAGACCGCCAGCAACGATGGGATTGCTACATGAGTCTCATCTACACCCCGATCCGTAAGAATCAAGATGGACGCCCCGTCCTTATAAACCCGGTCCACCTCGATGAAAAGACGCTCCAGTGCTATCTTCAGAGACATATGTTTCATACAGGTGATCATTACCTCCGCCGGGTACAGCCCCGGCTGTCTCACGCCCTTGATTTTCAGAAGATCCGTATCTGACAGAATCGGATTGTTGACCTTCAGTACCTGGCAATTTTCTGGCTGTTCTTTTAGAATGTTGCCTTCTTTTCCGATGTACACACTGGTGTTGGTGACAATCTTCTCCCGCACTGCGTCAATCGGAGGGTTCGTCACCTGGGCAAACCGTTGCTTAAAATAGGAGAACAGCAATGGCTGCTTGTTGGAAAGTGCCGCAAGCGGGGTATCCACACCCATGGACGTAATCCCTTCCGTACCGTTTAATGCCATCGTACGAATGGAATCGTGGTACTCCTCGTAGGAATATCCAAATGCTTTCCTAAGCCTTGCGCACTCTTCCTTCGTATACTGCTCCACCTTTTTGTTCGGGATCTTGAGATCTTTTAATTCCATCATATGTTGATCCAGCCATTCCCCGTAAGGCTGTCTGGACGCATAAGTCTCTTTGATTTCATCATCTGTCAGAATTTTTTGTCTCACAGTATCCGCCACCAGCATCTTTCCCGGATGAATCCTTCCTTTTTCCAGGATCTGTTCTTCCCGGATTCCCTGAAGTACTCCCACTTCGGATGACAGATAGAGATAGCCGTCCCGGGTGATGTAGTACCTGGACGGACGCAGACCGTTCCGGTCCAGCACTGCCCCCAGGATATCACCGTCACTGAAAAGGACGGACGCCGGACCGTCCCAAGGTTCCATCATGGTTGCATAGTACTGATAGAAATCTCGTTTTTTCTGGCTCAGGGTATCATGATTCTCCCATGGTTCCGGAATCACACACGTCACTGCAAGAGGCAGATCCATTCCATTCATCACAAGAAATTCCAAAGTATTATATCGCCGAGCGCGAGCGTCTCCTCGCGCTCGATCCCCCAGGTGCTCGCAGAAGCGCGCGATGGCAACGCCCTTGTTGAGGCCGGCGGGATTGATGTTAAACGCGCGACCGTCCTCGACGCGATCGAGCTCGAGCGTCGTCGGCTTGGACAGATGCGTCAGG
>ENA-OPYT01000670-OPYT01000670.1-human-gut-metagenome-genome-assembly--contig:-NODE-670-length-10339-cov-5.953584_pt1 | contig 10339 bp, 8 predicted proteins | sample MGYA00242636_ERZ504480 | MGnify/ENA primary metagenome ERZ504480 (study PRJEB26092, sample SAMD00036228) | human gut metagenome | host: Homo sapiens | study: EMG produced TPA metagenomics assembly of...
TCGCATAATATGATGGATATTATAACGGGGATGAATCCCAGCGACATATTGAATCTTGATGATAGAATTCTTTGATGATCATTATCCGTATATGATTTGTCGTTTACATCATAACAACTGGGAGATTTAAATGTTCCTGTTTACTTCTTTTTTGTATAAAATGAATCTGTTTTTCTGCATGATAGGAGGAGCGTACCAATGGGGCGCTTTCCACTTGCTGAAAACCCTTTTTCCAATCCTTTCTCTTTGTAGAGTGCAAATTGTTCGGGAGTAATATATGCCGCTACCGGATAATGTTTGTGTGTGGGTTGAAGGTATTGCCCTATGGTCAGTATGTGACAGCCCACTTGGCGAAGGTCGTCCATCAGTTCTTCCACTTCTTCCGGAGTTTCGCCCAATCCCACCATAATGCCGGACTTGGTGGTGGTATTGCTTTCTGCAATCTGCCGCAACACTTCCAGGCTTGTCTCATACTTGGCGGCACTGCGCACGAGGGGGCTGATGCGGCGGACAGTCTCCATGTTGTGCGAAATGATTTCCGGTTGTGCATCGATAACTTGTGCCACGAGCTCCTTTCTTCCCTGGAAGTCGGGAATCAGCACTTCGACGGTGGTGTCCGGATTGAGCCGCTTGATTTCCCGGATGGTACGTACCCAGTGCGATGCGCCTAAGTCGGGCAGGTCGTCACGGTCTACAGAGGTGACGACTGCATGGGAGAGTTTCATCAAGGCGATGGATTCTGCCACATGTGTAGGCTCATCGGCATCCAGCGGCAAGGGCTTCCCGCTTGCTGTGTTGCAGAACTTACAGCACCGGGTGCAGATATTTCCCCCAATCATGAAGGTTGCGGTGCCTTTCCCCCAACATTCCCCCATATTGGGGCAACGGCCGCTGCTGCAGATGGTATGGAGGCAATGCGACTCGACAATGCGTTTGGTCTCGGTATAGCGCTCGTTGGCACCGATGCTTATTTTGAGCCATTCAGGCTTACGTACTCTTTCAGGCATTATTTCAATTCTTTGTTGAAAAAGTTGGTCAACCGCGTATATAGGTGTAACCGGGTATTTCCTCCGTAGATACTGTGGTTGCGGTTGGTGTAAACCTGCATATCGAACTGTTTGCCGAGCTGTACCAGTTGTTCGGCATATTCGGCACAGTTCTGGAAGTGTACATTGTCGTCTGCCATGCCGTGTACTAGCAGCAGGTTGCCGTGCAACTTGTCGGCACGGGTAAAGGCGGAACTGGCCTTATAGCCTTCGGCGTTTTCTTTCGGTGTGCGCATAAAGCGTTCGCCGTAAACGGTGTCGTAGTAGTTCCAGTCGGTAACGGCAGCTACGGCTACTCCGGCCTTGAATACCGGTGTTCCTTCACTCATACTCATAATGGTCATGTATCCACCGTAACTCCATCCCCAGATTCCGATGCGGTTTTTGTCCACATAAGGCTGGTTGCCCATGTAGAGGGCGGTTTCCACCTGGTCTTTGGCTTCCTTGATACCCAGGTTCAGATAGGTGCATTTGGCGAATTCGGCACCACGTCCTCCGGTGCCACGCCCGTCTACGCAGACCACGATATAACCTTGCGATGCCATGTAGGTTTCCCAGCTTACACTGAACTTGTCAAGCACTTGCTGTGAACCGGGGCCGCTGTACTGGTACATCAGTACCGGGTATTTCTTGCCGGCGGAGAAGTCGGCAGGTTTCATCATCCAGCCATTCAATGTGGTTCCGTCGGAAGTCTGGAAAGTGAAGAATTCCTTCCGTGGCATGTCATAGCCACTGATTTCCTGCTTCAATGCCGCATTGTCCATCAGGGTGGCAAGAGTCTTGCCCGTATTGTCGTTCAGTGTAATGACGGTCGGAGTATCCAGATTGGAATAACGGTTCATATAGTACTTCATGTTCGTACTGAACTGCGCACTGTTTGTTCCGGCTTGTGACGATAGCCTGGTCTTTTTGCCTTTCCGGTCAATCTTGTAGATGGCACTGCGCATGGGGCTTTCCTCGTTGCTGCTGAAGTAGAAGCTTCCTTCTTCGGGGTCATAACCCAGGAACTCCTGCACTTCATATGGTCCGGCTGTCACTTGTTTCAGCAGATTGCCACCTATGCTATACCAGTACAGATGGTTGTATCCGCTCTTTTCGCTGACAAAGCTGAAATTTTCCGGATAGAAGACGATGTTGTCGAATACATTCTCGCGGATATAGGTATCGCTTTCATCACGCAGAGCCAGTTTGGCTACCGTGCTGCGAGGGTCGGCAAAGTATAGGTCGAACCGGTTCTGATGGCGGTTCAGTGTCATGACGGCAAGCTTGTTGGGGTCTTGGGTAAAGCGGATGCGGGGAATATAGCCGTCTGCATCTACCGGCACGTTTATCTTGCGGGTCACTTTCGACTTGATATCGAAGGTGTGTACGGACACTTTGGAATTTACTTCTCCCGTTTTAGGATATTTGTAAGTATACTCTCCCGGATACTTCTCGAAAGGGGTGAAGTGGGGGGCTTGTCCGGCAAAAAGAGGGAAAGAGTAGGAGGGAACATCTTTCTCGTCGAAGCGGATGAAAGCCAGCATCTGGCTGTCGGCACTGAATTCCAGCGCACGGTTGAAGGAGAACTCCTCTTCGTAAACCCAATCGGGGATGCCGTTCAGCACCTCGTTCTGTTTTCCGTCTTCCGTCACCTGGCTTTCGCTGTTGCCATAGAGCAGTTTCACAAGGAAGATATTGTTGTCGCGTACAAAAGCCACCTGGTTGCCGTCCGGTGAAAATACGGGCACCTGCTGCGGGCCGCCGTCCGAAAGTTTTTCCACAATATTGTTGATTTTACCGTCCAGATTGCGCTTCAGGCTGTAGATGTAATGCACAGCCGTATAGGAATGGCGGTAGATGGGAGTTGTTTCGGTGGCAATGAGCAGTTTGCTGCCGTCCGGAGCAAAGCTGTAGCTGTCAAATGTCTTGAACGTGCATTCGCGTGCGGTAGCGGCATCAAACAGCACTTCCACGGGTTTTCCCGTTTTGAAGGAGTATTTGATGATTTGTGTCCTGTCCGCATTCATTTGCGAATAATGTTCTCCGTCTCCCGGGATGGGGATAACGCCGGAAATGTTCTTCGGAGTGAACTTGCCCGATATGATTTCTTTCAAATCGAGCGCCTTGCCACCTTGGGCGAAACCTGCCAGCGTACAGAGGCAGAGGAGAAGTGCGATGCTTATCTGTTTCATATCTATCTTTTATGCTTATCTGTTTCCATCTTTTTTCTGGGGAACAAATATACAACAAAGGGAAGATTTATCGAAGCAGTGGGCCGATTTTATTCTTTTTGAACAGAAAAAGCCCGTCCTGCTCCTTGGGGGCGAAGCAGGGACGGACGTCCGTCACTCATAGATGATGATTGGATGAGATGATGATTGGAATATCTTTCGTTACAAGCACTTGACTTTTCTTTGATATTCTGCAATGGCTGCATCCAGTCGTTCGTGGGCGGTTGTGTCACCCGGAACGTTGTGCGACGGATGGATGTACAAGTGTACGCCACGGTCGGCAAGGATTTCGGCAACGGTAGTGATGGTCATCCATACCATGGTGACGAAACTCAATGTAGACAACGGACCTACCTTGTCGAAGTGGTTCTTCAAAGGTACGGAGGCGTCTACCAGGGGAACGCAGGAATCCACTACGATATCTGCCAACTGGAAGAGGTTCTTTCCGCTGGAGTGGCGGCTGGCCTTGTCGCCCGTTTCGCTGGCCGAACCGTATACAATAACTTTCATGCCGCGCTTCTTGGCTTCCAATGCCATGTCTATATTGACGGCATTGATACCGGTATGTGAGAAAATCCACATACAGTCTTTGGAATCAAAATCATAGTTCTTCATAATTTCCTGGCCGTAGCCTTCTGCCCGTTCCAGGAAGAGGAACTGATGAATACCCATCTGGCCGATAATCTGCGTGAAGAATGTCAGAGGCAATTCGCAAAGCGGGTGGAATCCTACAAAGCTGCCGATACGCGGATACATTTCTTCTACGGGAATCGTTGCGTGGCCGCAACCAAACGTGTGGACCCAACGACCGGCTTCGATGGAGTCTGCCATAACAGTGGCTGCTTTTTTGATGTTTTCCAACTGGGTAGCTTCCAGCTTTTCCATAATGCCATGGGCATTCTTTAACCATTCGAGTGCTAACATAACTTTTTTGTTTTTTAAGAAGTTAATAAATTTATTTGAGTGAGCGTTTATACAAAAGGAGCATGACGGCAAGTGAGGCAATCATCAGATAAGGATAAAGCCCGATGCCATTGGTGTATTGGGAAACCATTCCCATCAGGCCATTCATTGCAGTCTGGCCAATGAGGGCTATGGCAAGCGCCACGCTGAATGCTGTTCCCGATAAGGACGGGTACCGGCTTCCAAGAATGCTGAGTATCACGGGATACGTGGCCGACAGCCCCATACCTACCAGCACCATGCCGACTGCTGCGCGTGCAAAACCCGGCGAGAACATAAGGAAACAGAATCCTATGGCAGTGAGCGTAAGGCTGTAGGGCAGTACGGTTTCCGGTTTTATCTTCTTGAATATCGCAACCTGCACCATACGTGCCACGGTCAGTCCCGCTACCATGCAGGTCAGTGCAATCAATGCCTGATTGGCCGGAATATCCGTCATCTGCCCAAAGTAACTTGTGGACCAATTGTTGCAGACACCCTCAATGCCGCTTTGGAAAAAAAGAATGAAGCTGAGTAGCAGTAAGCTGCTTTCTTTCAGCAGTCCCAATCCCTCTTTTACCGGGAAACCTTGTGCCTGCTTAGGGGCGGGGAAGCGTACGGGGATGCAGAATATAATGCCCGCAAGCATCACTACACCAATTCCCAGCAAGATGGTTTCGAATGAATAATGCTTGGAAAGGGAGCCCAGCAACATCGGTATGCCCAATGCGCCCAGTCCGTAGAACATGCCCAGAAAGCTGAGACGCGACCCTTTCTCGGATTCTCCCGAGATATCGGATACCAATGCATTGGTTTCTCCGTTGAGGATGCCTCCGCCCAAGCCGATGCCGACGATGGAAGCTTGCAGTAATGGCACACTTTCAAAGAAGGCAAGTCCTTCCATCCCCAGCAGTACGATGATGCAGCTGGGCACCAGCAGGGCTTTATGTCCGAACCGGTCTACGATGGGACCGAAAATCAGGGAACCGGCCAGCATGCCCAGCGGCAGGAAAGTGGCCAGTGAGGTTGTCTGCAACCCGCTCAGATTCAGCTTGGCTATGAGGGATGGCAACACTGCTCCCAATGTAATCATGGAGACTCCGAAGAAACACATCCCGATGCACGCTGCCGTGAATACGAGATTCTTGTGATAACTGTTACTCATACAAGTGATTTTTGATGGCAAGAAACGCTGCTCCTATCAGTCCGGCATTACCGGACAACTGAGAAGGTACAAATTCCACCTGCTTGATGCTGAGCGGCTGCGCCCATTTGCAGGCTTCCTTATAAATGTCATCTATAAAGATACCGGCAGGGCCGAAGACGCCTCCGCCCCAAATTATCTTCTGCGGGTTGAGCAGGCTGACCAGATTTGCGGAAGCCATGCCCCACATCTCGACGGCTTTGTGCAATACGGAGATGGCGATAGGGTCTTTTTCATTATAGGCACTGAACACATCATAGGCCGATATGCGGCAGATGGGTTTCTGGCGCAGTTTCCCTTTGTATGCCTTGTTGGCGCGTACGGCATCGCGTACCCGTGCCCCGATACCATTGCCGGAAGCGTAATATTCGAAACATCCGCATGCGTCATACTCTTCCCGGTAGGGAGGTTGCAGGGCCATCCAGCCGGTGGCGCCGATAATGTCGTTGGCTCCGTGCAACACGTGCCCGTCGATGATGATGCCGGCACCGATACCGGTTCCCACGGCAATGAATATGGCACTGTGACATTCTTTGGCGGCACCTTGCCACATCTCTCCATACATATAGCAGGTACGGTCGCTGTCGATGTATATCTCGATGCCCGGAGGCGTTACACTGCGCAGCTCCTCATAGAGGGGGTAGTTATCCCAGCCCGGTATGTTGGGGGCCCATACCCGGTTGGTTTGGGAGTAAACGATACCGGGGATGCAGACACCTATTCCGTCGATGTGTATACGGCTTCTGCGTGCTACGGTAAGAAGTTTGGCGAGGATATCCGCGGCGAGCTTGCCCACTTCGTGACCGGTTCTTCCTTTCAGGAGCCGTTTGCGGTTAAACATCATGCTTCCGTCCGGAAAGAAAATGGCGCTGGCTATTTTTGTGCCGCCTATGTCCAATGCGATTGTTGCCATGGTGTTATAGTATTTATAGGTTGATTCATTAAGGTTGTATGCAAAGCTATGAATTTATTTCATTCTTGAGGAGTATAAACTGAGGAAATTGTGTGTAAAAAGAGTGTCTAATCACTAAATTGTGTTTAATTTAATTGAGCTTGGATGTACTCTTTCTCAATTAATTAGTTATATATCAGTAGATGAAACATTTTTTAGTGCAGGCGGAAATTCTTTGTTTTATGTTCGTTAACAAATCAAGTGGAAAGTATTCTTGTTTTTGCAGGTTCATCCCACGGAAAAATCCTATATTTGCCACTTACATAAGGAATATGTATGGAAACCAAATCTACGCTCTATAATGAGTTCCCTTTTTTTCTGAAGCGATATTTTCCCTATAAGGTACAGAAAATATCGCTGCATGCCGGTTTTACGTGCCCCAACCGGGATGGAAACAAAGGAGTCGGCGGTTGCACCTATTGCAACAACCAGACCTTCAACCCCGATTATTGCCGTACGGAGAAATCCATTACCCGCCAGCTGGAAGAGGGCAAGCAGTTCTTTGCACACAAATATCCGGAGATGAAGTATCTCGCCTATTTCCAGGCCTATACCAATACGTATGGCGAATTGGAAGACCTGAAGCGGAAATACGAGGAGGCCTTGTCGGCAGACGGAGTGGTGGGCCTGGTTATCGGCACCCGTCCGGACTGTATGCCCGACAGCTTGCTGGACTATCTGGAGGAGATGAACCGGCATACATTCCTCTTAGTGGAGTACGGCATAGAGAGTACCGACGACAAGACACTTTGCCGCATCAACCGCGGGCATACTTTCCATGCCGCCGCCGATGCGGTGGAAAGAACCGCTTCACGCGGAATCCTGACCGGTGGGCATGTCATCCTCGGACTGCCGGGCGAGACGCACGAAAGTATCGTAGCACAAGCCGGTGTATTGTCCCGCCTGCCACTCACTACCTTGAAGATGCACCAGTTGCAACTGATAAGGGGTACCCGCATGGCTCTGGAGTACCGGCAGTATCCTGAAGATTTTCATCTGTTTGATGTGGAGGAATATATCGACCTCGTGATAGACTATATCGAGCATCTGCGGCCGGACTTGGTGCTGGAGCGTTTCGTCTCCCAGTCTCCTAAGGAACTGCTCATTGCACCTGACTGGGGACTGAAAAATTATGAATTTAATCATCGGGTTCAAAAAAGAATGAAAGAACTCGGTGCATATCAGGGAAAGAAGTATGAAATGTGAGAAAAAAGAATTATTTTTGCCGCAACTTTAAATATGGAATCAATCTAAATAAAGAATAATTATGAACCCAAAAACAGTGATAAAAGGAAAAATCCACTACGTGGGAGTGAATGACCGCAATAAGCATTTGTTTGAAGGTATGTGGCCGTTGCCGTATGGGGTTTCCTACAACTCTTACCTGATAGACGACGAAATGGTCGCTTTGGTCGATACGGTAGACATCTGCTACTTCGAGGTGTATCTGCGCAAGATAAAGAGTATCATCGGCGAGCGCCCCATCCAATATCTCATCATCAACCACATGGAACCGGACCATTCGGGTTCTATCCGTCTGATAAAGCAGCATTACCCCGACATCATCATCGTGGGCAACAAGCAGACTTTCGGCATGATAGAGGGCTTTTATGGCGTGACGGGCGAACAGTACATGGTGAAGGACGAGGATTTTCTGGCTTTGGGACATCATAAACTCCGTTTCTATATGACCCCGATGGTGCACTGGCCCGAGACGATGATGACTTTTGACGAAACGGAAGGAGTTCTTTTCGCCGGTGACGGTTTCGGCTGTTTCGGCACGTTGGACGGAGGGTTCCTGGATACCCGCATCAATCTGGACAGATACTGGGATGAGATGGTTCGCTACTATTCTAACATCGTAGGCAAGTACGGCTCTCCAGTGCAGAAGGCGTTGGCTAAGCTGGGCGGTCTGCCCGTTTCCACTATCTGCTCCACGCACGGACCGGTGTGGACGGAAAACATAGCCAAGGTTATCGGCATCTACGACAAGTTGAGCCGTTACGCTGCTGACGAAGGTGTGGTCATTGCTTACGGTTCCATGTACGGCAACACGGAGCAGATGGCGGAAGCCATTGCGGCGGAACTTTCTGCACAAGGCATCAAGAACATCGTGATGCACAATGTGAGCAAGAGCAATCCTTCTTATATCATTGCCGATATCTTCAAGTATCGCGGACTTATCATCGGCAGCCCCACCTACAGCAACCAGATTTATCCTGAGATAGAATCCTTGCTTTCCAAGATTCTGGTACGCGAAGTGAAGGGACGTTATCTGGGATACTTCGGATCCTTCTGCTGGGCAGGTGCTGCCGTGAAGCGTATGGGCGAGTTTGCCGAAAAGAGCAAGTTCGAGATTGTGGGCGACCCGGTAGAGATGAAGCAGGCCATGAAGGACATTACTTACGAACAATGCGAAAACCTGGCACGTGCCATGGCAGAGCGTTTGAAGAAGGATAGAAGTAATTAAAGTTGAATTACCCCTAATTTATTAACCTAATAAAAACAATCACAATGAGACTTATCATTCAATCGGATTATCAGTCCGTATCAAAGTGGGCGGCACATTATGTGGCTGCCAAAATCAAGGCCGCTCATCCGACACCTGAAAAACCGTTTGTATTGGGATGCCCCACCGGTTCTTCTCCGTTGGGCATGTACAAGGAACTTATCGACCTGAACAAGAAAGGCATCGTGTCTTTCCAGAACGTAGTGACTTTCAATATGGACGAGTATGTAGGTTTGCCCAAGGAACATCCCGAAAGCTACTATTCCTTTATGTGGAACAACTTCTTCAGCCATATAGACATCAAGCCGGAGAACACCAATATCCTGAACGGCAACGCTGCCGACCTGGATGCCGAGTGTACACGCTATGAAGAGAAAATCAAGTCCTACGGCGGCATTGACCTCTTCATGGGCGGTATCGGCCCCGACGGACATATTGCTTTCAACGAGCCAGGTTCTTCCCTTGCGTCACGCACCCGCCAGAAGACATTGACTACCGATACCATCATTGCCAACTCCCGTTTCTTTGACAACGACGTGAACAAGGTTCCCAAGACTGCCCTGACCGTCGGTGTGGGTACTGTGCTCAGCGCCCGCGAGGTAATGATTATCGTAAACGGACACAACAAGGCACGTGCCCTCTATCATGCAGTCGAGGGTCCCGTGATGCAGATGTGGACCATCAGCGCCTTGCAGATGCACGAAAAGGGTATCATCGTTTGTGACGATGCGGCTACCGAAGAATTGAAGGTGGGTACTTACCGCTACTTCAAGGATATTGAGGCGGAGCACCTGGATGCGGAAAGTTTGCTGAAGTAAGCAGATAATTATTGTATAATATGGATTAGCGCAGCTTGTTTGATTATGAAAAACAAGTTGCGCTTTCTTTTTGTACTTCGGAACGGCATGATTATCTTGGAAAATGATTACTTTTGCTCGATTTTGTAACCTGAATGGATACTTGAATTTTAAATATGGAAAGTGCGGAGTACTCTTTGGATGAGCTATTATGTCAGTCTCTTCTGTTGTTTCGTCAGTATCGGTTTTATGATGCTCCGGAATGTGGAGAAAAAAGCATTCCGGATGTTGGAGGAAGCCCATGTATGGATGGGGCGTACGCAAGAGTGTGTGGATATAGCGAAATGGGGGTGCGTGATAGAGTGTCTTGCGCAGAAATACTACATAGAAGATGATACGGATGCGATTCTGGAAGAAATTGATGCTGCCTTGGTTGTGCATCGGAAGAGAAGAAAATCCATGCAGAAGTCACCGCCGTTTATTTGTGGCTGGGGTACTATTTCCTGCTACGTTTCAGAAACCGGGAATCCCGTTCCCATTCCCGTTGTAAACAGATAATGTCCAGCTTGTTGTGTGCTTTGGTCGAAATCTTCCGTAAGGTGGAGAAGGGGGGAGCCCCGACAGAAGTCTTGTCACATCTTTCGGTAGATGTTTGGAGAGAGATCGTCTGCTGGAT
>ENA-OPYT01000672-OPYT01000672.1-human-gut-metagenome-genome-assembly--contig:-NODE-672-length-10323-cov-3.462829_pt1 | contig 10323 bp, 11 predicted proteins | sample MGYA00242636_ERZ504480 | MGnify/ENA primary metagenome ERZ504480 (study PRJEB26092, sample SAMD00036228) | human gut metagenome | host: Homo sapiens | study: EMG produced TPA metagenomics assembly of...
ACAGGAAGAAAACGTCGAAGCCTTGAAGAAGGGCTTTGAAAACCTCGCCGAAACACATCGAAAACATGCGCCTCTTCGACGTTCCCGTCGTCGTCGGCATCAATAAATTCATCAGCGATACCGACGCTGAAATCAAGGCTCTTCGCGACCTCTGCGCCGACTACGGCGTCGAAGCAGCTCTCAATAACTGCTGGGCCGAAGGCGGCAAGGGCGGCGTCGAAATGGGCGAAAAAGTCCTCCAGATGCTGGAACAGCCCAAGACGCCGTACAAACCGATTTACGACGTCAATGCCTCCATTCCGGAAAAACTGACGGCCATCGTCCAGAAAGTCTACGGCGGCGACGGCGTCGTCTTTGAAGGCAATGCCAAGAAACAGATCCAGGAACTGGAAGCCTTCGGTCTCGACCACATGCCGATCTGCGTGGCCAAGACCCAGTACTCCCTGTCGGACAATCCGGCCCTCCTCGGTGCACCCAAGGGCTTTACGGTCACCGTCAAAGACGTCCGCGTCTGCACCGGTGCCGGATTCATCGTCTGCCAGACGAGCAATATCATGACCATGCCGGGCCTGCCGAAGGTCCCGGCGGCCAACCGCATGGACATCGACGAAAACGGCGTCATCACAGGTCTTTTCTAAGATGGATTATAATCAATTCCAATCGATGCCCCTCGACGAGCTCCTGACCGTGACGGCGTCTAAGGAGCCCATTCCCGGCGGCGGCGGCATCGCTGCCATGACGGCTGCATCGGCAGCAGCCTTAGTCGAAATGGTGGCCAACCTGACCATCGGCAAAAAAGGGTATGAAGAAATCGAAAAGCTCATGATCTCCATTCGCGACAAGGCGCAAAGCCTTCGTCAGCGCTATCTCGACGGCATCGCCGAAGACGCGGCGGCCTTCGACAACGTCATCCGTTCCGTCCGCCTGCCCAAGGACACGCCCGATCGAACGGCCATCGTACAGCAGGCCTTTAAGGATGCGGCGACGTCGCCCTTTGAACTGGGGAAGGACATCTTTGCCCTTCTGCAGCTGGCCGAACAAGCCGTCCGCTACGGCAACGCCTGGGTCATCACCGACGGAGCCATCGCTGCCATGAACGCCCGGGCCGCCATGCGCTCGGCCTTCTACAGCGTCCGCATCAACCTGCGGTCCATTACCGACGAGGCCTTCGTGGCCCGGATGATCGCCCAGATTCGCGAAATCGAAGAAAAAGCCGTCATCGTCGAACAGAATGTAGAATACGAATATCGTCAGCGGTAATCAAAATAGAATAACCAGAGAGAGATGTCGTACCCCCCTGTGCGGCAGCCTCTCTTGTTATATAGGGCAAGATACCGTATAATATAAAGTATACGAAAGGAGAATAGAATACAATGTTTGACTTCAATATACTCGCGATTATCGCCGGCATTCCCGGCCTGCTCATTGCCCTGGTCATTCACGAATATGCCCACGCCCAAGTTGCAGACTGGATGGGCGATGATACGCCGCGGATGATGGGGCGCCTGACCTTAAATCCCGTAGCCCATATCGATCCTGTCGGCCTGATCATGCTCCTCGTCGCCCGCTTCGGCTGGGCCAAGCCGGTCATGATCAATCCCGGCAACTTCCGCAACTGGCGAAAAGGGGAGGTCTGCGTCGCCTTAGCCGGTCCCGTATCCAATTTGATCACGGCTTTTGTGGCCCTCGTCGTCCAACTGGTATTTGCCAAACTCCAGCTCTTTTCGTCGACGGCCTGCCCATGGTGCTGCAGCTCATCGTCTTGTACAACGTCAACTTCGCCATCTTCAACATGCTGCCCCTGCGCCCCTCGACGGCTCGCGGGTCCTGATGTGCTTCTTGCCGACGGAATGGACGTATAAGCTGGCCAGCATCGAACGCTACAGCTTTTGATCCTCATCGCCTTGATGATGACGCCGTTTTTCACCTATATTTTAATTCCCTTGCAGCGCCTGGTCTTTACGCTATTCTCGCTGCTCTTGGCTCCCTTTTGGTAAGGAGGGGTTACTATGATGTATAAGAAAATGATCGCTGCCGGTTTATTGTGGACGGCCCTGACGGCCTCGGCCGGCGCCTTTGACTATAACCAGTCTGTCGATGAAATCGCGGCCAATCCTTTGACGGTCCTATGCAGACCGTGTATCTCGGCATGCCGAGAGCCGACTTTGACGGCAACTTCTCGGTCTTGTCGGACTGGACCTTCTACGGCAGCACCGTGTCCTTTACGGAAAAGGCCGAACGGACGTCTGTCGAAAAAGGGATTTCCGTCACCGAAGGCATTGAAATCTTTTCCGCCGATACGTCGGCCAAGGGAAAGGTCTTAGCCTTTGACAACTACTTCAAGACCAAGGACAAGGCGACGGCCAAGTCGATTTACAGCCGCCTGGTGGCGACGATTTATTCCAATATGGAAAACTTCCCGGTCAAACAGAGCGACAAAGAAGTCGAATGGAAACAGGACGACGTCTCGATCACCGTCGCCTTTGACGGCCAGAAGGACCGTAACGGCGACTACATCGTCTACATCCGCCGCTACAACAATAAAATCCTGAAATAAGCCCTTTGTTGACAATGAACCTGAGAACGTATATAATAAGGTCATGATATATTTAACCTTTTGACCTTTAGATTTTTTTGAAGAGGGTGAGCTTTATGAACAGTGTGAAAACGGTATTCCTCATGACGGCCCTGGCCTGTATCCTCATGGCCCTGGGCGGCATCTTCGGCGGCCGCAACGGCGTCATGATTATGTTTATTATCGCCATGGGTATGAATTTCTTTTCCTATTGGTTCAGCGATACCATGGTACTTAGGGCTTACAAGGCCCAACAAGTCGGAGAGGACCACTATCTGTACCGCATCGTAGCCGATCTCGCGCAGCGGGCCGATCTGCCCATGCCCAAGGTCTACATCATCCCGACCGATGTGCCCAATGCCTTTGCGACCGGACGAAATCCGTCCCACGCAGCCGTGGCTGCGACGGAAGGCATCCTGCGCCTCCTCGATGAAGATGAAATCCGCGGCGTCCTGGCCCATGAAATGAGCCACGTCCTTCACCGCGACATCCTCATCAGCACCATCGTCGCCAGCTTTGCCAGCGCCATTGCCATGATCGCCAATATGGCCCAGTGGGCCGCTATCTTCGGCGGCGGCCGCGATAACGACGGCGAAGGCGGCAATCCCATCGCCCTCATCGCGACAGCGCTCTTAGCGCCTCTGGCGGCGTCGGTCATCCAAATGGGTATCTCGCGGACGCGGGAATACATGGCCGATGAAGAAGGAGGCCGCATGATTGACGATCCCATCGCCCTGGCCCGTGCCCTGGCGAAAATCGACAACTACGCCCACTATCAGGTATTGCCCGGTGCTAGCAAGGCCACGGCCCACATGTGCATCATCAATCCCTTTGCCGGTGTCCGCGGCACGCTGATGAACCTGTTCAGCACTCACCCGCCCACAGAAGACCGCATTGCCCGTCTTGAAGACTTAGACAGAAAATTACACGGATAAGCTTACACAGCCGCTCCTCGGAAATTCTTTCCGGCGAGCGGCTTTTTCCGTTTTCCGGTGTTTGCATTTTTTTGCAGAAACGATATAATTAAACCATTGCAGCCATACCGTTTTTTTAGGACAGGAGGGGATAAGGGGTGGCACAATATATCATGCTGCAGGGGACGAGTTCTCATGTCGGCAAGAGCATCCTTACGACGGCATTATGCCGTATTTTTTTACAAGACGGGCAGCGCGTCGTGCCCTTTAAGGCCCAGAATATGGCCCTCAATTCTTATGTGACCGCCGATGGCCTGGAAATGGGCCGGGCTCAGGTCGCCCAGGCCGAAGCCGCGGGCTTACTTCCCATGGTCGACATGAATCCCGTCCTCTTGAAGCCGACGGGCAACGCCTGCTCCCAGGTCATCTTAAACGGCCGTCCCGTAGGCAACATGTCGGCCCGGGAATACCATAAGGGTTACGCCATCAAGGCCTTTGACGCCGTAAAAGAAGCCCTTTCGCGCCTCGATAAGGCCTATGACACGCTGGTCATCGAAGGGGCCGGAAGTCCTGCTGAAATCAACCTCAAAGACCATGACATCGTCAATATGCGCGTCGCCAAACACCTGGGCGCTCCGGTCCTCCTCGTGGCCGACATCGACCGCGGCGGATCCTTAGCGGCCTTGGTCGGGACCTTGGAACTTCTCGACGAAGAAGAGCGGGCTCACGTAAAGGGCCTGATCATCAATAAATTCCGCGGCGACGTATCCCTCTTTACGCCGGCCATCGACTTTTTGGAAGAAAAGACGGGAAAGCCCGTCTTAGGCGTCATCCCTTATATCGGCGACCTCGGCATCGACGACGAAGATTCCGTCTCCCTCGAAGAGAAGGGGACGGGACCCTCTTCCGATAAGGTCAACATCGCCGTCGTTCAGGTCCCCAAGATTTCCAATTTCACCGACTTTGACAGCCTGTCGCGAGAAAAGGATGCGGTCCTCTATTACGCCCGCCGGCCGGAAGAACTAGACGGCGCCGACGCCGTCATCCTGCCGGGAAGTAAGAATACGACAGAAGATTTATTATTCCTCAAAGAACAAGGCTGGGACAAGGCACTTGCGGCCTTTATGAAAAAGGGGAAACCGGTCATCGGCATCTGCGGCGGCTACCAGATGATGGGCGATGCCGTCGTCGATCCCGACGGCAGTGAATCGGACTTAGGATCCGTCGAAGGCCTGCACATCCTTCAGGGTACGACGACCTTTAATCGCGAGAAGCTGACCTTTCAGGTAACGGCCGAATGCCAAGACCTGCCCTTTGTTGGCGGTTCTATCGATGCCCGAAACTTGACGGGCTATGAGATCCACATGGGCCGGACGGACGCTACGGGAAACGACCTTCATCCCTTCGTCGTCACCCGCCGCTCCGAGAAACCCTGTGAGGTCACGGTCGGGGCTGCCCGCCGGGATGGCCTGGCCTGGGGTACCTACATTCACGGCATCTTTGATAACGACGACTTCCGCCGTCAATTTATAAACGGTCTGCGCCGCCAAAAGGGTTGGCAGGCCCTGCCCGTAAGCCTCCATTACCGGGAGGAAAAAGAAGAGAAATATGATAGACTGGCTGCCGTCGTGAGAGAAGCCCTCGACATGCCGACACTTACGCGCATTATAGAGGAGGGGATACGATGATTACGGTCATCACAGCCTTTATTATCGATTTTATTATCGGCGATCCACGGACGACGCTTCATCCCGTCGCCCGGATGGGGGCCTTTATCAGTATGCTTGAGAGACTTTTTTATAATGAAAAATCGTCGAAGTGGGAGCATTTCATCTTAGGCGGCCTGTTGGTATTCATCACCCTGTTATTTTTCTATAATCTGACCCTGGCCATCGTCCTGATCCTGGAATTTCTGCCTCACGAAGGGGCCAATTACGTCATCCAGGGCCTGATCCTGTCCTTTATGATCTGCCCTCACAGCCTGGCCAAGGCCGGCCGCGATATCTATAACTATCTCCTGCGCCACCACCTGCGCATGGCCCGCATCAAAGTCGGCCAGATCGTCGGCCGGGATACGAAGCACCTCGACAGTCCGGAAGTGACGAGAGCGACGGTGGAAACGATCGCTGAAAATACCGTCGATGGCATCATTTCGCCCTTATTTTTCTTCGCCCTCGGCGGATTGCCCCTGGCCGTCGTCTATCGGGCAGCCAACACCCTCGATTCCATGATCGGTTATAAGAACGACCGCTACCTCTATTTTGGCCGCGTCGCCGCCCGCGTCGACGACGTCTTAAACTACATCCCGGCAAGACTGACAGGCCTCTTATTGATCGCCGTCGCGGCCATCCTCGGTTACGACGCCAAACAGGCTTGGGCCATCATGCGCCGCGATGCGAAAAAGCACCCCAGCCCCAACGGCGGCTACGCCGAAGCGACGGTAGCCGGGGCCCTGGGCATCCGCCTCGGCGGTCACAACCGCTATTTTGGCAAGGACACCTTTCGGGAATACATGGGCGATGCCGGCCGCGAATTGGAACCGATCCATATCAAGCAGACCATTCGCCTGATGTACGGGTCGTCCCTTTTGGCAGGGGCCCTGACGGCCCTCTTGTCCTGGGCACGGTACGGCCTATGGAGCTGATCGTCCGCGTTCCCGGTTCCTGCGGTGAAATCATGCAGGGGTCTTGGCAGGGCGAGCCCTTTTTAGTGACCTGCCCCATCGACCGCTACAGTACGGTCACGATCCGGCCGGGGACGGGACAGCTCCTGGGCGGCGGGACGAAGGCCGAAACGGCTTTTGCCCTGGCCAAGACGTACTGTAGGGCAGCGAATCTAGCCTACGACTTCATCCTGACCTCAGCTCTTCCGCAAGGGAAGGGCATGGCCTCGAGTTCTGCCGATGTCTGCGCCGTCTTGGCGGCTGTGGGCCTCGTCTCGGGACGCCAGTTAAGTGAACAAGAGATTGGCCGCCTGGCCGCTTCTATCGAGCCGACCGACGGCATTTTTTGTCGGGGTTTGGCCGTCATCAACCCCGATACGGGCATCATCAAGACCGTCCTCGGGCCGGTTCCAAAGCTCTCCATCGCCGTCTTTGATGCCGGCGGCACGGTGGATACCGTCGCCTTCCATGAAAGGGGGCGGCGAGGGCTGTCCGATTCCAAGGCCATCGAAGCCGGCATGGCCCTCCTACAACAGCCTTTGACGCCGGAAAGGGTCGGCAAGGCGGCGACGTGCAGTGCCCTGGCCAACCAGGTCCTCCTCGAAAAGCCCAATTTTCCGGCCTTCGTCAAGGCGGCCTTTGAAAAGCCCGGCGTCGTCGGCGTCAATACGGCTCACAGCGGGACCGTTGCCGGCGTCTTTTTACCGAAGGGGAAGGCCTTGATGTCGAAGAAGGCCTCGTCCGCCCTTTGGCCGCCGCCTTTCCCGGCTGGACTTACGTCGATACGGTCCATCTTCAAGAGGGCGGCATCTTTATGGAAAGGAGGTGATATGTTGTGATCAAACGATTTGAACATGGCGGCAACATTTATGAGGCCCCGCCGCCGGGGAAGGTCTGGCTCGATTTCAGTGCCAACATCAATCCCCTGGGGCTTTCGCCGGCCGTCAAAGAAGCCATGACGGCTCACATCGGCGACGTCGTCCACTATCCCGACCCCAAGGGGACGGCCCTTCGGGAAGCCCTTGGAAAAGCTTACGGCGTCAATCCCGATGCGCTCATCCTGGGAAATGGGGCAGCTGAACTCTTTTATCTCTATATGCATACCTTTCGCCCCCGTCGGGTACTCATTCCCGTTCCGTCTTTTAGTGAGTACGAACGGGCGGCCCGGGCCGGCGGGGCTGCCGTCGACTACTGCCATCTGCAGGCGAAAGAAAACTTTGCCTATCCCTGGGACACCTTGAGGCGGGCCTGCGGCCGTGTCGACTGCATCGTCATCGGCAACCCCAATAACCCGACAGGGACCCTGGCCTTAGCCGATGAACTGGAAGCCTTGGCAGCCCTTGCGGCACGGAAGGGGACGGACATCATCGTCGACGAGTCTTTTCTCGATTTTCTCCCATCGGAAGAGGCTTATTCCGTCCGTCGTCTGGCACAGAACATGGATTCCCTGTTCGTCATCCGGTCCCTGACCAAATTTTATGCCCTGCCGGGCCTGCGCCTTGGCTTTGGCGTGACGACGCCCTTTCGGCGGGGCCTCATGGAAGGCCATAAAGACGTCTGGAACGTCAACGTCCTGGCCCAGTATGCCGGCGTCGCCGCCTTGGGCGATGGGGAATACCAGGATGCGTCGCGCCGCCTCGTCGCCGCTGAAGGCATCCATCTGTATGAAGCCCTGCAAAACATGGCTGGCCTTGAAGTATTCCGGCCCTGCGTCAATTTCCTCCTATGGCGCCTGGTCGAGGAACACCTGGCCGAACCCTTGATCGCCGCCCTTCGGGGCGAGGGAATTTTGGTTCGCTCCTGTGCCAATTATGTCGGTTTATCGCCGTCATATATAAGGACAGCCGTCCGTTCTCCTTTGGACAACAAATCGTTTATACAGATTTTACAAGAAAAACTAACGAATTTACGGAAACTACAAAAAAGTATTAAACGGTAGACATTTGTCTATTAGAATTAGATTAAATGTTGATGAGTTTTTGTGATTTTTTCCTTTTTTTCATGATAGAATAAATTCAAGATTAAATTATTTAATTTAATCGATTCAGCGTCCTTATTATTTATTGACACGATTAATTGTTAGGAGGAGTGTTATTATGGGAGAAAATAAGGGAAACAGAACGGTAGCCATCGGGCTTATGCTGTTCGCGCTGTTTTTCGGTGCTGGGAACCTGATCTTCCCGGCAGCCATGGGTCAGGCCGCAGGCATCAACGTCTGGTGGGCTGTCCTGGGCTTCGTCGTCACCGGTGTCGGCTTGCCGCTCGCGGGTGTCCTGGCCATGGGTTACTCGGGCTGTAAGAACCTGCAGGAACTGGCTGGCCGCGTTCATCCGGCATACGGCCTCTTCTTTACGGTCATCAGCTATCTGACCATTGGGCCGTTCTTCGCCATTCCTCGTACGGGCAGCGTTTCTTATGAAATCGCCGTTCGTCCGTTCTTACAGAGTGGCGGCAGCGAAGCCATCATGACCGGCTTCTTGGTTTTATTCTTCCTCATTTCTTTATGGTTATCCATTTCGCCGCAGAAATTAGTCGACCGCATCGGCAAAATCTTAACGCCGGCCCTGCTGCTCGCTATTTTACTGCTCATCGCAAAATCCTTCATCACGCCTCTGGGCTCGCCGCAGGAACCGATTGCCGCTTACGGCACGGCCAGCATCGCAGCGGTACAGGGGATCCTCGACGGTTACAATACGATGGACGCTATCGCTTCCTTAGTATTTGCCATCCTGGTTATTGAATTCGTCATGGAAGACGGGGCAACGACGCCGTCGGCCATTACGAGAGAAGTTTTTAAAGCCGGTGCTATCGCCGTTGGCTGCTTAGGCTTCGTCTACATCTTCGTAGCGAAGATCGGCGCTGACAGCGTGGCTGCATTTGGGATTCAGGAAACCGGTGCTCCCGTTCTTTCGAAGAGTGCTATGATCCTCTTTGGTAACGCCGGGGCAGTTATCTTGGCCATCATCGTTCTTCTGGCCTGCTTATCCACAGCGATCGGCCTGATTACGTCTTGCGCATCGTACTTCAATGAACTGATTAAGATCGGCTATAAGAAATGGGTCGTTATCTTTACCCTCATTTCCTTCTTCGTCGCTATGTTCGGTTTGAAGACGATCATCACCGCCGCCATTCCGGTTCTGATGTTCATCTATCCGCTGGTCGTTGCCATCATCATCTTGGCCTTCCTGCACAATGCTTTTGGCGGACGCCAGTGCGTCTATGCATGGACCATCGGCCTGACCTTGATTCCGGCTATCGTTACGGGTCTTCAGACTGCTGAATTCTCGCTTGGACATATTGATACTATCTTTGCTACTATGGTACCGCTCCACTCGTTGGGGATGGGCTGGGTATGCTTTACCATCGCCGGCTTCGTCATCGGCTTTATCTGGAAAAGCATTTTCTCCTCTTCGTCTAACGGTGTGACAGCGAAATAACAGACAGGGGATGAGCTTATGGACATATTACGCCGTAAATCCTTCGATGATTTGCTGGCCCACACGAAAGAAAAGAAGTTGAATGGAAGATCAAGAGGCAAGGCTGGTGCAGAACATCCTCAATCTGACCGAGGAGGAGACGAAGATGATTACCCGCTTCCGCCGGGGGGAAGGTCTGCTCTGTATTGGTCATAACCATGTCCCCATCGCCGTCCATGTGTCCCCCAGGGAATATGAGGCCATTACACCTCGCCCACTGACCTGCGAGCAAGGCAACAAGCAAGGGTGGAATAGTTCTCTCATGGCAAGAAAATGCCGGTAAAACGATAGCGTTTTACCGGCATTTCTCTACTGCTTTAAGTGCTCCCTTGCTCGTTCAGCCAATTCTCCATAAGCTGTTCCCTTTTTCAAATACTGCTGAACAAGGGCGGAAAAGTCGTTGTCAAGTTCAGCTTTAAGATAAGAGCGGATTCTATGATCGAGCGTTTCTTTATCCATCTTGGCTTGACCAAAATTGAGCCCGACCAAAAATTCCCGCGCCCCATAGCTGCCGACGGAGAAAAACAACTCCAGGAAGTAATAGTCATCCTGTTTGCGGAAATCGGGGTTTTTACTACACTCGGCGTATAAGTAAATGCGCTCCTCAAACGCTTTGGAGGATAGTGAAAAATGGGTGGAATAGAATTCATCGTCTATGATGTCGATAGTGTATGGCTCGTTCATATCGTATCCCCT
>ENA-OPYT01000673-OPYT01000673.1-human-gut-metagenome-genome-assembly--contig:-NODE-673-length-10316-cov-2.366474_pt1 | contig 10316 bp, 8 predicted proteins | sample MGYA00242636_ERZ504480 | MGnify/ENA primary metagenome ERZ504480 (study PRJEB26092, sample SAMD00036228) | human gut metagenome | host: Homo sapiens | study: EMG produced TPA metagenomics assembly of...
GCTACAGAGGAGGAGATGATCCAGGCGGCCAAGGACGCCCAGGCCTATGACTTCATCCCATGTCGTTCCCCGACGGCTTCGACACCAGCCTGTCCCAGGGCGGCGTCAACGTGTCCGGCGGCCAGAAGCAGCGACTGTGCATCGCCCGGGCCATGCTCCGCAAGCCGGCGGTGCTCATCCTGGACGACTCCACCTCTGCCGTGGACTCAGCCACAGAGGCGGCCATTCGGGAGTCCTTCGCCGCCAACCTGAAGGACACCACTGTCATCATCATTGCCCAGCGGATCTCCTCGGTGCAGTACGCCGATGAGATCCTCATTCTGGAGGATGACCACATTGCGGCCCGGGGCACCCATGAGGAGCTGCTGGCTACCAGTCCCATCTATCAGGAGATCTATCAGTCTCAGCAGGAAGGAGTTGGTGAATAATGCCGGGACCCAATCGCGCCCCCCGGGGGGGCTATCAGAAGCCCAAGGATCTGGGCAAGACCATATCCAGGCTGCTGGGTTATCTCACCCGCAGCAAGCTGCCCCTGATGGCCGTGTTCGGATGCCTGCTGATCTCGGTGTTCACCAACATCGGCGGCTCCTACATGATGCGGGGCATCATCAACGACTTCATCTGGTCGGGCTGCACCGACTTCGCCGGCCTGGGCCGGGCCATCCTGGTCCTGGTAGGAATCTACCTCATCGGCTGCGCGGCCACCTACGGACAGTCCGCCGTCATGGTGCGGCTGGCCCAGCGGGGGATCAACCGGCTGCGCAAGGACCTGTTCGACAAATTGCAGGATCTGCCGCTGTCCTACTTTGACAAGCACCCCCACGGCGAGCTGATGAGCCGCTTCACCAACGACGCGGACAACGTGCAGCTGGCCCTGGAGCAGAGCGTGGTCTCCATGTGCTCCAGCTGCCTGATGTTCGTGGGCCTGGTGGCCATGATGCTTTTCATCAACTGGAAGCTGTTCCTGGTCACCGCCCTGGTGCTGGCGCTCACCATGGTGCTGTTCAACAAGCTGGGCGGGCGCAGCCGCCGCTTCTATCAGAAGCAGCAGGCAGCCCTGGGCGACGTGAACGGCGACATCCAGGAGATCATCGAGGGGCTGAAGGTGGTCAAGGCCTTTACCCACGAGGAGCAGGCCAAGGCTGACTTCCGCGCGCTGAACACCGCCTACCGGGACGCCGCTCAGAAGGCGAATTTCTACTCTATTATGATCATGCCCGTCTCCGGCAACCTGATGAACATCAGCTATGCCCTCACCGCGGCCTTTGGCGGACTGCTGTCTGTCCTCCAGGGCTTTGACCTGGGCGGTCTGGTCGTTTACCTGAATTACTCGAAACAGGTGGGCCAGCCCCTGAACCAGATCTCCCAGCAGATGACCACCCTGCTCTCCGCCCTGGCCGGAGCTGAGCGTATTTTTGACGTCATGGACACCCAGCCTGAGGTGGACCAGGGACAGGTCACCCTGGTGGAGGCAGAGAAGGACGCCAACGGCACGCTGACCCCGTTCTCCGGCACAGGACATTCCCACACCTGGGCCTGGAAGACGCCCCGGTCCAGCGGCATGGCCCTGGTCCCTGTACTGGCCGAGGGCGAGACCCTCACCGAGCTGGGGCAGGCCGTCCGGGAGCAGGACGGGTGGAAGCTGCTCCCGCCCGGAACAGATTCCGACGAGGGCATCTGGGTCAAAGTGGCTCCGGACGGCACGCTGACCCAGGTGGAGGACCTGTCCGCCCTGGCCGGACACGGCTGGGCCTGGAAGTATCCGGACCACACGGGCGCGTCCTCCCTCCATCTCATCCGGGCACGGTGCGCAATGTGCCCGGTGAAGATTATTACCTTACAGAACTGCGGGGCGCGGTGCGCTTCAACCATGTGGACTTCTCCTATGTGCCTGGAAAACGCATTCTGAAGGATGTGTCCGTCTACGCCAATCCGGGGCAGAAGATCGCCTTTGTCGGCTCCACTGGGGCGGGCAAGACCACCATCACCAACCTCATCAACCGCTTTTACGAGATCGAGGGCGGTCTGATCACCTATGACGGCCTCGATGTCAAGGCCATCCGGAAGGACGACCTGCGCCGCTCCCTGGGGGCGGTGCTCCAGGATACCCATCTGTTTACCGGCACCATTCTGGACAATATCCGATACGGACGGCTGGACGCCACGGATGAGGAGTGCATCGCCGCGGCCAAGAGCGCCAACGCCCACTCCTTCATCCGCCGCCTGCCCCAGGGGTACCAGACGATGGTATCCGGAGACGGCGGCAACCTGAGCCAGGGCCAGCGGCAGCTGCTGGCCATTGCCCGGGCTGCGGTGGCCGATCCCCCGGTGATGATCCTGGACGAGGCCACCTCCTCTATCGATACCCGTACAGAGGCGCTCATCCAGAAGGGAATGGATACCCTGATGGAGGGCAGGACCGTGTTTGTCATCGCCCACCGCCTCTCCACCGTCCGTAACTCCAACTGCATCGTGGTCATTGAGCACGGACAGATCGAGGAGAAGGGCAGCCACGACCAGCTGCTGGAGAAAAAAGGACGCTACTACCATCTGTACACCGGACAATTCCAGCTCTCCTGAGCCAGGCCCCGTTTCCAGCCCGGCGGTCTGTTGGGCCTTTAACCATACCAACTCCCGGATGCCTTACAAGGTAAGGCATCCGGGAGTTTTCATCTTCTGAGTTTTAAGATTCGCCAAGCTGTTCCTCTACCGAGCAGGTGCAAGCTTCTATCTTGCGGAAATTTTTCTTTCAGCGGGAATCAGGGTGGTATTTTCCCTAAAATCCTGATATAATAGTTCAGATTTTGCAAAACAGGCCGCAGTGACAAAACTTTTTAAAAGTTTCGGGAACCTTTTTCCCGCTCCTGCGTCAAATCTTTTGAAACCGATTCCGGCACACAGAACATTTTGATGATAAAGGAGTTTTTCAGATGAAATACCGTACCTACACTCGCCTTTTGGCTCTGGCCCTCTCCCTGACCCTGCTGACCGCCTGCGGCCCCAAGGGGGAGAGCGGCTCTCAGTCCAATCCAGACGGCTCCGTCTCCTCCAGCCAGGGGAGCGTCTCCACCCCCGACGCGTCCCAGCCCGACCTCTCCCTGCCTGAGTCCTCCCAGCCCGATGCCTCTCAGCCCGACGCGTCCCAGCCGAACAAGGATCAGGGGGACAGCTCCAAGCCCCAGGTGGAGGAGCCAGCGGTAAAAAAGAGCCTGTCCCTGAATTCCTCCGACTTCTCTCTGTTCAAGGCAGGCGCCGCCTATCAGCTGAAGGCCGAGTCCAAGCCTGAGAAGGGGACCTACACCTGGACCTCTGACAATGAGGCGGTAGCCACAGTCTCCAACAAGGGGTTGGTCACCGCTGTGGCCCCCGGCACCGCCACCGTCACAGTCACCGACAGCAAGACCGGCCTGTCCGCCTCCTGCATCGTCCGCTGTAAGTTCGAGGCGGACAAGCCCGCCTCCGGCGGCGGCTCCTCCTCCGGGAGCGGCAGCTCCTCCAGCGGCGGAAGCAGCGCTTCCGGCTCCGGCTCTGCCAGCACCCCGGGACAGCAGCGTGGATCTGTCCGCTTTTTACAGCACCGTCACCACCAATCATCAGTTCGGAATGCTCTCCCTGGCGATGCAACTATGATCAAGGACGTCTATCCCGGCCTGTCTGACATCAACGACCAACCAGTGCCTGCCCTACATCAATATGATGACCATGAACTCCGGCGAGATCGCCCTGGTGGAAGTGGCTGACAGCAGTGATGTGGACACGGTGAAGGGCATCTTCCAGGACCGCATCGACGCTCAGGTAGCCGGCGGCGCCTGGTACCCCAGCGCCATCGAGGCCTGGCAGAACAATTCCCGGGTGGTCTCCAATGGCAGCTATGTGATGATGGTGGTCCACGAGGACTGTGACGCCATCGTGAACGAATTCAACGCGCTGTTCTAAGCCAATGCCCTTCCTGCAAGGCTGGCTGGCCGCCCCTTGCGCTCCCATAGTTCTTGATCCGGAACTGCCATACAGACTGCGCATGGGAGTTCAACTGCCGTGAGTTGGGCGGGGCCTCCCGCCCAACTCTGATTTCTGTAAAGCTGATTTGAGGAGGACGCCACATGGTCTTTTCCACCCCCATTTTCTTATTTTATTTCCCTGGTGCTGACGCTGTTGGTCTACTACCTAGTGCCCCGGAAGCTGCGCAACGGCGTGCTGCTGATCTCCTCCCTGTTTTTCTACTACTGGGGCGAGCAGCTGTATGTGTCCATCATGTTCCTCTCCACCGCCATCGACTATGTCCACGGCCTTCTGGTGGAACGGTGCAGGCCCGGGGCAACGACCGGGGCGCGCGGATGGCAGTGGCCTCCTCTATCGTGTTCAACCTGGCCCTGCTGCTGTTCTTCAAGTACTGGGACTTCCTGGCCGCCTCCCTCCAGGCGGTGGGCCTGAACTTTATGCCGGTGCTGAACATCCACCTGCCCATCGGCATCTCGTTCTACACCTTCCAGACCATGAGCTACACCATCGACGTCTACCGGGGCGATACCAGGGCTCAGCGGTCCATCATCAACTTCGGCACCTTCGTCACCCTGTTCCCCCAGCTGATCGCCGGGCCGATCATCAAGTACAAGGACCTGGGGGATCAGATCGACCAGCGGACCTGCTCCACGGACAAATTCGCCTCCGGTGTGCAGACCTTTATGGTTGGCATGGCGAAAAAGGTGCTCATCGCCAACAATGTGGGGATGCTGTGGGAGAGCTATAAGGCCATGGCGCTGGGTGAGCTGACGGTGGCGGGCTCCTGGCTGGGTGTGCTGGCTTTCACCTTCCAGATCTATTTCGACTTCTCCGGCTACTCAGATATGGCCATCGGACTGGGCCGGATGCTGGGCTTTGAGTTCCTTCCCAATTTCAACTACCCCTATATCTCCAAAAGCATCACTGAGTTCTGGCGGCGCTGGCACATTTCCCTGTCCACCTGGTTTCGGGAGTATCTGTATATCCCCCTGGGGGGGCCAACCGCTGCTCCAAGTCCCGGTGGATGTTTAACCTGCTGGTGGTGTGGGCGGCCACCGGAATTTGGCACGGAGCCAGCTGGAACTATCTGATCTGGGGCCTGTATTTCTTCGTCCTGCTGATGGTAGAGAAGTTCTTCCTGCTGGACCGGCTGAGCCGGGCTCCCGCTGCCGTGGGCCATGTTTACACCATGTTTTTTCGTCCTGGTGAGCTGGGCCATTTTCGCCATTGAGGATGCCGGGCATCTGGCCGGCTATCTGAGGGTCATGTTCGGACTGGGCGGCGTCCCTCTGGCAGACCCCGCCTTCGGCTACTATCTCACCAGTTATCTGCCCATTCTCTGCGTCGCTGGGCTGGCCTCCACTCCCCTGGGAGCCTCCCTGTACCGCCGCCTGAAGCCCCGGACCGCCCAGGCAGTGTGCGCAGTACTGGTGCTGGCGGGACTGGTGGTATGTACTGCGTACCTGGTGGATGGGACATACAATCCCTTCCTGTATTTTCCGTTTCTAAGGAGGCTGCCCTATGACCAAAGCATACAGCATCTTTTTTGACCGGCCTGTTCTCCCTCTTCATCGGCGGGATCCTGGTGGGCAGCCTGCTGCTCCCCGACCGGACCTTCTCCCCCATGGAGAACCGCAATCTGGCCAAGCCGCCCAAGCTCTCTTGGGAAAATGTAGAGAGTGGGAAATTCATGTCTGACGCGGAGAGCTATGTCAACGATCAGATCATGGGCCGGGACTTCTGGGTCGCCATGAAGGCGTGGAGCGAGCGCCTCTCCGGCAAACAGGAGAACAACGGCATCTATTTTGCCAAGGACGGCACCCTGATCCGCCATCTGGACACCCCTTCACAAGAGACCTTGGCCCAGAACGCCGGCTATATCAACCAGCTGGTGGAGAATGTGTCTGTCCCGGTCTATTTTGGACTGATCCCCTCGGCGGCTGAGGTGTGGGCGGACCGCCTCCCGGCTGGCGCGCCCACTGCCGACGAGCAGGCCATCATTGAGGAGATGTACAGTGCGGTCCAGGCCCAGACCGTGGACCTCTGCACTCCGCTGAATGCCCACCGGGATGAGGACCTCTATTACCGCACGGACCACCACTGGACCAGCTTGGGCGCCTACTACGGCTACACCGCGCTGATGGACGCTATGGGGCTGGAGGCTGAGCCCCTGGATCAGTCGGGCAAGACCACCGTGTCCGACTCCTTCTATGGCACGCTGTTCTCCCGGTCCGGAGTCCGCTGGGTCGCCCCGGACCAGATCGACCGCTATATCTCCGGGGATGGGGTGGAAGTGACGTCTTATCCCGAGGGTTCCCCTGTAGAGGGCAGCCTCTATGTGGACAGATTTTTGCAGGAAAAGGACCAGTATTCCTCCTTTCTGGGCGGGAACCAGCCCCTGTGTGTGATTCGGACGGAGCACACGGACGCCCCCCGGGTGCTTGTCATTCGGGACTCCTATACCGACAGCCTGGCTCCCTTCCTCACGCAGAATTTTTCTGAGATCCACCTGTTCGATCCCCGTATGAATCTGACCAGCGTAAAGGGCTATGTGGAGGAGAATCAGATCGACTCCGTCGTGGTGCTGTACAGCATCGCCAACTTTACGGCAGAGGGAAACCAGATGTTCGTCTTGGGCTGGTAGACCGCGGCGGTCTACCAAATGTCTACCAGACACAGCCCCCGGAAGCCTTGCGGCGCAAGGCTTCCGGGGTTTTTTCTTTTGCCCGTTTTTGTGGCCGGTCTACCAGAGGTCTACCAAGGTGATTTTTAGGACGGAAAAGCGGCAGGTTTTTTCGGATTTTCTCCTGTTTTTCGCACGTTTTCAGAGGTGCAAGGGGCGTTATGCTCCCACAGAATGGGTGCTTCTCTGATCGTTGGTACTCTATACCTGACATTTGGGAAATACGATCCAACTTCTGGAAGAGGATGACCCGCCCCTACAGCTTGAAAAATCAAGGAGGAATTCCAATGAGAAACCTGAAGCGTGCTCTCAGCCTGGGCCTCACCGCGACCATGATCTCTGGTCTGATGGTGATGGGCAGCAGCGCCGCGAGCTATGCGGACGTGACTTCCGAGCAGAATCAGGAAGCCATTGAGGTGCTCAAGGCCGTTGACATCATGGTCGGCGACGAGAAGGGCAACTTCAATCCTGAGGCCAAGGTCACCCGTAACGAGATGGCCGTTGTCATGTCCAACCTGATGGCTTACAACGTGGCCAGCTACAAGGACACCAGCCCCTTCACCGACGTGCCCGAGTGGGCTGAGCCCTATGTGGCCGCCTGCTACACCAACGGCATCACCAGCGGCTACGACGCCAAGACCTACGGCGGCAACGATTCCGTTACCACCGCTCAGGCCGCTCTGATGGTCATGAAGGCTCTGGGCTACTTCCAGTATCAGTCCGACTTCGGCGCTGACTGGCAGCTGTCCACTGTCGCCCAGGGCAACAAGATCGACCTGTTCGACGATGTTGACTCCGGCGTCAAGGAGGCCATGACCCGCAACGACCTGGCTCAGCTGGTTCTGAACGCTCTGGAGTCCGGCACCGTTGAGGCCGACGATGACACCATCAAGTTCGAGAACGGCGATACCACCGTCACCGCCGGCAAGGTGAAGTACAACTTCATCACCAGCGGCAAGGACTATGCCTATGCCATCAACGACAAGCTGGCCACCGACAACAACGGTGAGTACTCCAAGGGCTCCATCGTGGAGCTGGGCGAGAAGCTGTACTCCGGCGACCTGACCAAGGAAGACGGCTATGACGATTTCGGCCGTCCCGCCACCGTGTGGGATTACCAGGCCAAGGAGATCGGCACCTTCGCTGAGAAGGCCGACCACACCTTCACTGCCAAGGTGACCAGCAAGGAGCTGTACAACGAGGTCGGCAAGACCGCCACTGACAGCTACAAGTGGACCGTTTCCTTCAACGGCGAGACCGTGAAGTACGACGGCGACAAGCTGAACGCCAACAAGAGCGACGACGACAAGGACTTCTTCGCGAAGGCCACCGGCGAGAAGGCTCTGACCGGCAACGGCGTGGTCACCGAGGTCTTCGTGGACGGCACCGACAAGACCGTGGACGTGGCCATCATCGAGTACTATGCCGCTGAGGTCCTGAAGGTCGACGAGGACGACAAGACCATCACCCTGTCCGACTTGGACGAGGGTCCCGCTCTGACCACCGACGAGTTCGACTCCACCCTCTTTGAGGAGGACGAGATCGTCATCTACTCCTATGCCAATGGCGACATCCAGGATGTCTATGCCGCTGAGAAGATGGAGGGCGAGGTCACCCGCGTCCGCGCTGTCACTGATGACAGCAACGGCGACAACTTCGTCGTGGGCGGCACCACCTATAAGTACAACAAGACCGCTCTGGCCAACCGTCTGACCACCGACAACGTGGACAACGACGTGGTTGCCTATCTGGACGCCAACGGCTATGTGGCCTACATCGATGAGTCCGCCGTGACTTACGATTACGCCTATGTCCTGTCCATGGGCACTGACGACGATCAGTACGGCAAGGGCGATAACAAGGGTACCACCGTGTACGCCCGCCTGGTCCTGACCGACGGCACCATGGTCAAGGTTGAGACCGATGTTAAGAATGGTGACACCAGCCTGAACAACCACCTCGTGTCCTACACTGTGGACAAGAACGATGTCTACTCCCTGTCCGACCGCAGCAGCGCCAAGATCAGCACTGATACGGATCTGAAGATCGAGAACGGCGTGGCTGGCATGAACATCTCCTTCAACAGCAAGGAGCGCTATACCGCCAACTCCAACACCATCTTCGTGGTGGCTGATACCGACGAGGACAGCTACGATGACTATGACTTCACTGTCTACACCGGCGTGAAGAACGTTCCTGACATTGACGGCCGTGCTGAGACCGAGGTTGTTGTTGCTACCGAGAAGGACAGCAACGTGGCCAAGGTGGTCTACATCGAGAACGCCAACGTGGACGGCGACGACGAGGTCATCTTCGTGGTGGGCGACACCGGCGCCAAGGCCCAGAAGGACAACGAGACCAACACCAAGTACTATGAGTACCAGGCCATGGTCGGCGGCGAGATCGTCAAGCTGAAGGTCCGCGACGGCGACGCCTATGACTTCTTCAAGACCATCAAGACTGATGAGATCCAGGTGCTCAGCGGCCTGACCTACAACAAGGACGGCTTTGTCACCGACTATGACAAGAACTTCACCGATTGGACTGTGAAGACCGGTATCGGCACCGAGGGCGAGGACGATGAGGTCATCGGCATCGGCGATGCCGCCGGCAAGAACTATGCGACCTACGCCTATGACGAGGACGTGGTGGTTGCCCGCTTCGACGGCGACGACCTGACCAAGTCCACCATCGGCCGCATCAAGGACGACGGCAACGACAAGGTCACCTATGTCCTGGACGGCAAGGTGCTGATGGGCGTGTGCATTACTGAGGTCAAGGGCACCGACGCCCCCGTTGCCTACACCGTGAAGGTGGACAATGCCACCAATGTGGACTACACCATCACCGATGAGAACAACAACAGCAAGACCAATGAGAGCCTGGTCCTGGCCGAGAAGAACCTGGATGTCACCGTGAAGATGACTCCCAAGACCGGCTATCAGTGGGCTGACAACAAGGGCACTGAGACCCGCACCGTGACTCTGACCAAGGTCACCGAGGACAAGACGGTTACCGCTGATGCGGTTGAGGCCGTTGCCGCCACTCAGGCGACCCTGACCCTGAATCTGGACGGCGCCTATCTGAACATCAACAACAAGGCCTACTGGGATGGCGACACCATCTCTGCTGACTTTGACAGTGTTCTGACCGCCACCGTGGTGCCCACCAGCGCCTCCACTGAGGAGAACAAGGTCATGGCGAAGCCCACTATCACCGGGACCAAGAACGACGTTTCTGTCGCTGGCCAGACTCTGACCATTGTTCTGGGTGAGAATGGTGAACTGACTGTGGCTTATGTCTACGATAAGTATGATCTGACTGGTACTGACTCTGTCAGCAATTCCACTTATAACGTGGAGAATGTGAACGGTAAGTATCAGGCCGGCGCTGACGTGACGCTCAAGCTCACCCAGAAGACCGGGGCTGACCTGGCTACCGACGCTCAGGTCACTGTCACCATCAATGACGGGGCCATTAAGGCTAACGCCCAGGTGACCAAGGCTGGTCAGACTGCCGCCTCGGCTCAGTGGGACGGCCCGAAGACTTACGCGAGCGCTCAGGAACTCCAGAATGCCATTGATGGCCTGCCCGAGGGCCAGACCATGTGGAACTCTGCGAAGAATACCCAGGT
>ENA-OPYT01000674-OPYT01000674.1-human-gut-metagenome-genome-assembly--contig:-NODE-674-length-10308-cov-3.380611_pt1 | contig 10308 bp, 15 predicted proteins | sample MGYA00242636_ERZ504480 | MGnify/ENA primary metagenome ERZ504480 (study PRJEB26092, sample SAMD00036228) | human gut metagenome | host: Homo sapiens | study: EMG produced TPA metagenomics assembly of...
ACGCTTGCTGAGATACCTTCCTTGCTCTCCACTTGTTCTTTTGTAGCCTTCCCTCGAAAATATCGGGCATTGACGTTGTCGAAGTTTAAATCTGGCTAGGGATAAATGTGGTTTTGACAGCCTCTTTGCGTTAAATCCATCAATTCCTTTTTAGATTTTCCTGCGGCTTCGGCTATACGCACTTCAAAAATTCCACATCATTGGCGATCTGCTCAATGGATGTCTTTGTCTTTTTCTATTTCTGCATTTAATGCGCGTTGTTCTCTCTCCGCATTCTTCGTGTATTTGTTCCAAAGGACAATCAGAGCAGTTATTGCTACGGAAAGCCCCAAAGTCATTGTAGCCATCAATGCCTGTGCGGCTATCTTTGATATGCCCAGCGACACCGCCAGCCGTGTATTTGCCATCGTCAGCATATCCTTGCCTTTCGTCAGCAGCACATGGGTAAAGTAACTGTCCTTGTTCAATGTGTTGGCCACCTGCTGCACGCCCATGGTTATCGCCATTACTGCCTGCAATTTGGTCTGTATCTTTGCCAATTTCTCCTCTTCCATACCGAAGAGGGACGCTACACCCACACCTGCCGTCATTACCCCAGTCAGCCCAGAGATGGCATTCATGGTGGCTTTGATATTTTTATTGTCATCGGAAAAGATACGTCCCTGGGTATTAATATCTCCCATACGGTCCTGCATTCTGCCAAGACGCTCCATGGCAGCGGCATACTCCGCAGTGCCTTCCGTCATTCCTGCCATCTGCTCTTTCAGGTTGCGGATTTCGGTGCGGAGCATGATATGTTTCTGTGCCGACTGCTCCACCTGCTTTTCAAGCAATGCCAGTTCGCCCTTTTCTTCCGCCAGCACTTTCTTTGCCGCGTTCAGTTCGGCGGTGAGTTCCATCTTTGCCTTGCCGGGAGCTACTTTGCCCAGTTGCTTTTCCAGCGAGGCAATATCCTTTTCCACCTGCTTCACAGCATCAGCCTGTTCCTTCATGCGCGCCTTGAAATTCGCCGCCACTTCCTCCACGGTGCGTCCGGTCTTGTCCAAATCCTTGTTGATTTCAGCAAGTCCTTCCTTTGTCTTGTTGCGGGTGATGATGGTGAGTTCTACAGGTTCCATGTGTTTCTTTTGATTGGTTAGTTTTCCGATATGTGCGTCTGGAAAAAGGCGACCGGGTCAGCGGCTGTCCTGTCCTTCGCTTTCTTGTCGGCTATCATTTTTTGTAAATTCCTTTTCTGTGCTTCCTCGGCACTGATATAGCGTGGCGTGTCCGAGGTCATTGCCAGCAGCGTGGTGTATGGCACTTTCCAAAGGATGTAATGCAGGCTCCACCCCGTAGCGGTCGCTATCTGCCATACCAGTCCGAACGGGCTATGAGGGCCGTCAGTATATCCCTTTGACTCCCGTTTCCTTAGTGGCTCAAATTGGGCTTCATCAGATTCATCTTCTGTGCCAATTTGATAGTGTTCGGAAAATCCTCCTTGTTCAGCATGGCCAGCATCTGGAACATGGCTTCCTGCATCATCATGGGATGCACGCGCCATCTCAGCCACCATGCTACTAGCCGGTTCAACAAGCGTCCTGCCAACCATCCCCGTACCAGCGTATAAGCTACCATGCGGCTGATTGTTTTTCCATGTTTTGATATAAAATCGGCATTCTGCTCGTAAGAGTATTCCTTCAGTTCCTCGTAGGTGACTCCGAGGCTGAGATAAAGCCTGTCGATGCGCATGATGGTTCCTGCATAGGGAGTGCGCATTATTATGCGGCAGGGTTTCTTCTTCCGGTGCAGATACTTGAGGGGACGGACGGGTATCGCCACGCCCATGTCAAGCATCAGTCTGCACGCTTTCAGTTCTTCCTGTGCCATAGGTTATCCGGCAACTTCGGCTTGCGGAGGAATAATGCGGTAACGTTTCTTTCCCGTTTCGGTGGGCTTGAGACATTTCACCGTGCAGGCAAAACCCAGTACGCCGCTCATGTTGATGTTGTTGGTCATCTTGCCGCTGATTTTCCCGCGGGGGATTTCAATCTTGTGGCCGCTGACGCAATCCACCACGAACGGGCCTTCCAGATTGGTAAAGCTCTCGGGAGGTTCGTATGCCCCGTCCTTCGCGCTGACTTCGCCGCCAAGCAAGTCCACGCAACTCTGCGCGTTGAGCTGGATAAGGGTAAAGGTGAACGCCGTGCTTCCGGGACTGGTCACCAGTTCGTCCACCGGGCCGTCCGTAACCTGCGCGGCATAGATGGGAGTTGTCTGTACATCTTCACCGGCAGGTGCCAGCCCGTCCTGGCTGATCCAACCGATTTCCTTGCCGCAAAAGGACAGTTTGCCGATGCCGTATATCAAGCCGTTATTTTCTTTTACTGCCATAATTGTTTCCTTTTTAAATGTTGTTTGATGATAATTCCAATGATGATTAAACAGCACACCGTCCGCCCGGTGTGAATCCAGAACCATTGCCAGCCGGTAGGTCCGATGTCAGGGGGCTGCATTTCCTTTTCCTGCCATTCGTTGCGGATGCGGGTAATTTCTTCCTCCAGGTACCAGCAGCGACGCTGGATGCTGTCGCAGGCGGATTCTACCACGAGGTTGTTCTGCGAATCGCGCCCCACTTTGACGGATGCCTGTCCTTGCTTTTCCGCATACCATGCGCCGACTGGAAGTTTAAATACACTGTCCATCGGTACCTTCAGACTCACCCTGCTTCCGGGGATTGTCTCTAGCCATGCGGCGGTCCTTTTTACGCCTTGCAGACTGTCGGACCGGACGCTGGTCTGTTGTATTATCGGCTGCCTGCTCCTGCAGCTCGCTGCGCATAGGGCAATCCCTATAATGAGGGCAGGTAGTAGCCTTCTGAATGGTGCGGTTGAGGTCGCGCACTGCCTTGTATAATTTGATATTTTCATTCTGTAATTCGATTAGTGTGCCGGACAGGTTGTCGTACATCTGTTTGTAGGCGTTGTCCCTTTCTTCGGATGCCAATGCCTTCCGGTTGTCCTTGTTCTTTCTCCATACCCAGTAGGCGGCAATGCAGCCCGGGCCGAATAGGAACTGGAGTATCTGCAATATGCTGTCTACTGTCATGGCTCTTGTTTCCTTTTACCTTAAATCAGATTCCACCCGGCTTCAATGTCTCGCATCATTGCCGGTACTCCGTTCTCCACTCGGCTCATGGCTGCTGCCAACGCACACATCACTTGTTTGTCCGCCACATCCGGCTCGTAGGTGGTAGGCACCTGCAATTCGTTGCATACCCTTGACAGGTAGCTGGAAGTGTTGTTTTCCGTAGCCGGTGCATAACGTTTGATGATGCTTGCCACGCTGCGGCATCCGTGTTTGCGGCGGTAGTTCTGCAAGGTGATGAGCATGGCGCGGTAGCCATGCGGCATATCCACGAACTGGAAGAAGTCCTTGTCCGCCTGCACCGGGCGGAGTCCCTTCCACTTGTCTTTGGACAGGCGGAGGTTGCCCGGGTTGTTGTTTCTTAGCCCTCTGCTCATGCGTCTTTCTTTTTAAATGCCGGTGCGACACGTTTGTCCAGTACCACGAACTCTTCACCGAACGCGATATTGGTATCCGCCTTCATCAGCATCTTGAAGAAATAGAGTTCTGAAGCGGCACTTACCTTGTCTATCTGAATCACATCTTCGTCATCGCTCAGGTTTACGGCTGCGAATAGGTTGGATGTGGAAGCGTTCGGAGAGCAAAGGGTTGCTACAATCAGGTCATCAGGCCATGATGAAAGGGTTTCGATAGTGATGCCCTTGTAGCGCATAGCGTTTACATCCGTTTCGCTGGCATTCTTGCTTTCGCGCTCGGTCAGTTCGTCATCGTATTTGTCAAAGTCGTCAATGGACATGATGAAACGCAGGGCGGGATTGTTACGGATAGTCTTTGGAATAGCTTTGCGGACTGCCTTCAGCCTGCCTATCATGGTTGTTTCCGTACTTTCCGCGATAATGACATCGCTGTCCTTGGCTGCCTGAGTCAATATACCGTTCATCAGGTGTTCGTCATCGTTTCCGAAAGTGCCGTTGATGTAATGGTCGCCCAGTTCGAAAGTCACTTGTTTGCTCAGTTCTTCCAGCAGCTTGTTCTGTACTTCGGCAGGCAGCTCCTGGAATACGAGGTTGCCTTTCGGCTGGTAGGGACGCCATACGGCCTCGAAAGCCGAAGGATCAAAGACAGTGAACGCCATCATATCATTGGGTGACAGTTGCTTTTCACTGTAGTCAAAATCCCCTTTGCTGTCGGTTATCAACGGATTTTTCTTGCGCTTTTGCAACATCTTGCCCGACTTGACGCGGGGATGGAAACACTTTTTTGGATATTGGGAATGACGCAGAGCAATCCTTTCTCCACGATTTCATTGCCGGTGGCGGCAAGGGTCAGCAAGGTCTGTAGTACCTCACCGCTGTAATTGGTGTTCTTTACGTTTAAAGCCATATCTTTGGATTAAAAATTATAAATTAAAACTACGCATGGGGCGGTGTCACATCTTGATGTTCTGACAGCCGCGGATGTATGCGCCTGTATTCTTGCCGGAAGATACCGTACTGCCGATGCGCACTCCTTTCGGGGGTTGTGTTTTCATACGCCTATCCCTTCTTGCCGTTATAGCGGTTGCGGATTTCCGCCTGTTTCTTCTCCCATGGGTTACCTTCCGTACCCGGCTGCGGTTTGTTCAGTTCGTTTTTCAAGAGGCGTTTCGGTCTCAGGGCGTTCAGTGCGGCCGTACCGTTCTTGAAGTCGGCCTTCAGCAGATTCTTATAAGTCTCTTTCTGACCTGCCTCGATGCGTCCATCCGTTACGGCTGCATCCACTGCTGCATCTATGCGCTCGGTCTCCATTGCCTGCACTGCCATTTTCAGCATACTGTTCTCCGTTTCCAGTTCATCTGCCTTGTCGGCACGTACGACTGTTTCACCCAATAAGGTCATGGCTGCCGTTTCATCGGCACAGTTGGCGAAGCGTGGAATCTTCTTTAAATCTTCTAATTTCATGTCATTATCTGATTGTGGCTGTTGCCGGAAAGACTCCAGCCGGTTAGTAAATATGCGGTAAATATCATCGGTGGTGCTGCCGTCGGGCACGGATTCCTCCACGTCATAGATGGCATCCACCAATCCCATGTCCAGTGCTTCATCGGCTTTCAACCAATGGTCCTTTCCGTCAAAGTACTCTGCCTTCACTTCGTCCGGACTCTTCCTGCAACGGTTGGAAATGATTTCGCCGATGGTGCTTTCTAGACTCTCCAATTCGCGTATCATGTCCCTCAAGTCGTCCTTGTTGCCATAACAGCCACCTGAAACATTATGCAGCATGATACGTGCGTATCGGCTCATCTCCACCTTTTTCCCGCCAAGGGCTATCACCCCGGCTATGCTAGCAGCGATGCCGTCTATATAGATGGTAACGTTTGACTTGCATTGTCGGATGGCATTGAAAATGGCAATGCCGGGATAGACATCACCACCCACCGAATTGATGCGGATACTCAGGCTCCGGTAATTGCTGTCCAGATACATCAGTTCGTTCACAATGTCGCGGCAGGAGATTTTCCCCTCACCGCCTTCATCGCTCACCTCGCCGTAAAGCAGTAGGCAGGCGGTATCTTCATTCAATATGGATTTGAAAGCTGTCATCGGTCTGTCATTCTTTTCCGGCGAAGTTAGGGCGACCGGCGCAGCCGCACAAAAAAGTGTGTAACCCTTTCACACAAGTATGTAAGCGGTGTGTATAACCCTGCAAGCTTTTCACGGTTTTTTCCGTACCCCACCGATTCTACGAAACTTTGTGGATACATAAAGCAAAGAATTATGGCAGATTTAACCTCACAGCAGAAAAAGGAATGGGCAGGAATGCTCTACCTCAAGGACAACCTCACCCAGCAGGAGATAGCCGAAAAGGTAGGTGTGTCCCGGCAGACCATCGCCCGATGGGCGAAGGAAGACAAATGGGAAGAACTCAAGGTGGGCATTACTATGAGCCGCGAACAGCAGATAGCGGGCCTGCATCGGCAGATAGCGGAGATAAACAAGGTGGTGACATCGCGCCCGGAAGGGCAGCGTTTTACCAATGCCGCTGAAGCGGACACCATCAACAAACTGACCTCCGCCATCAAGAAATTGGAAACCGATGTAGGCATATCGGATATTATCAGCGTGGGAATGAAGTTCGTCAACTGGCTGCGTCCGTATGACCTGGACCGCAGCAAGGAGTATCTGAAATTATGGGACGCATTCATCAAGGACAGCCTATGAAACTGACACAGAAAGACCGGGATGCCCTGAAGGAATGGGCGATGTACTATGAAGCCGGGATGCACCGTACCAATCAGGATGTGAACCTCACGCAGGCGGAAATCGCCAGAGAGCGTGAACGGCTGGAACATAACCCGGTGGAGTGGATTAAATTCTTTTTCCCCGAATATTGTACCTACGAATTCGCTCCTTTCCATCTTCGCGCTATCCGCCGTTGCATCCGGCATGATGAATGGTTCGAAGTGCTCAGCTGGGCGCGGAGTCTTGCTAAAAGTACCACGGTGATGTTCATCGTTCTATACTTGGCGCTGACCGGGAAGAAACGCAATGTGATGATGGCGAGTGCTACGCAAGATAGTGCCGTCCGGCTGCTTGCCCCTTACAAGGAGATGCTGGAAAACAACGGGCTGCTCCGTGCGTATTACGGCACACAGGTGTGCCCCGGCAACTGGTCAGCAGAGGAATTTATCGCAAAATGCGGTTGTTCCTTCCGTGCCGTAGGTGCCGGTAATGCTCCCCGTGGCAGCCGCAACGGTGCTGTGCGCCCCGATGTGCTGCTGGTGGATGACTTCGATACGGATGAAGCGTGCCGCAATCCCGACACAGTGCAGAAGAACTGGGAATGGTGGGAAAAGGCTCTTTATCCTACCCGTGACCCTGCCCGTCCTGTGCTGGTGATATTCTGCGGCAATATCATAGCACGCGACTGCTGCGTGGCACGTGCCGGTGAAATAGCCAACCATTGGGATATCGTGAACATACGTGGTAAAGACGGTCTCAGTACCTGGCCGCAGAAGAACACGGAAGAAAAGATAGACGAAGTATTGGGTAAAATCAGCACCTCCGCCCAGCAGACCGAGTATTATAATAATCCCGTGACCGAGGGCGAAGTGTTCAAGGAACTGACTTACGGAAAAATACCTGCCTTGTCCAAATTCCGTTTCCTGGTAATTTATGGCGACCCTGCCCCAGGTGAGAACAAGACAAAGAACTCTTCCACAAAAAGTTGCATCCTCATGGGACAGACTGGGCAGAAAGTCTATATCATCAAGCCGTTCCTGGACCGTGGGCTGAATGCTGACTTTATCGATTGGTATGTGCAACTACTGGAATATGTGAATGCCAAAGTCCCCGTGTACTGCTACATGGAGAACAACAAACTCCAGGACCCCTTTTTCCAGCAGGTTTTCAAACCGCTGGTAGCAAAGGTGCGCCGCGAAAAGGACGTGCAACTCTATATCCATCCTGATGAAGACCGGAAGACCGAAAAAGCCACCCGTATAGAAGCTAACCTAGAGCCACTGAACCGTGAAGGTAACCTCATCCTGAACGAAGCTGAAAAGGACAACCCGCACATGAAGCGACTGGATGACCAGTTCCGCCTGTTCACCCTCCGCCTCAAGTTCCCCGCCGATGGCCCGGACTGTGTGGAGGGCGGCCTCCGTGTCCTGAAAAAAAAATGTACAACAGCTGGAACCGGTACAAGTCATCCGCCGCAGCCGGAACCGCAATTCCAAACGACTGTAGGGGCGGATTGAATCCGCCCGAATGCATAAACAAAAGAAACCATGAGTAAATTCATCACCCCCCAAGACTACGATGCCAGCATCCACACCGAGATACTGGACCGACTGACCCGCAGCGATGACACCATCGTGGAAATCTGCGAAGACCGCGCCATCGCCGAGATGCGCAGTTACCTCAGCGGCCGTTACGATGCCGATGCCATTTTCAATGCCGAAGGCAGGACACGCCTTCCCCTCGTGCTGATGATGGCCATAGACATCACCGTGTACCACCTGTTCTGTATCCACAACCCCCAAAAGCTATCCGATGTCCGCAAGGACCGTTACGACCGCGCCGTGGAGTGGCTGAAACAGGTGGCCAAGCAACAAATCTCCATAGACGGAGCGCCGCTGCTTCCCGATGAAGATCGGAAGAAAAACAGCCCCTGGCTGATGTACAGCAACCCCAAAAGACATAACCACCTATAATATGGTACTACCATGAACAAGATAAAAACTCTGTGGACTTCCGTGTCCGCTGTGGTGAAAAACAAAGCCGGCAGGCACCGCATCACCGAAGGCGGCAATTTCCGTCCCGACACCACCATCACCCTCACCGCCCCGAAACGTTTCGGCATCGGGCTGGAAGACTATATGCAAGGCATCAAAAGTGCCGAAAACGTAGACTTCACCCAACGTGTCCGTCTCTATGATATCTATAACGACACATTGCTTGACCCGCACCTGTTCAGCGTAGTGCAGAAACGGAAGTCCGGCGTGCTGGGCAGAAAAATAGAGTTCAGGCGCAATGGCGTGGCCGATGACCGGGTGAATGAACAGATTTTCAGCCCGTGGTTCCTCCGCTTCCTGGAAGATGCGCTGGATGCCCAGTATTGGGGATTCACCCTGGTGCAGTTCTACATCAACGAAAAAGGATGGATAGACTATTACTGCATTCCGCGCAAACATGTGGACCCTGTACGCGAACTTATCAAGCACCGACAGGATAACATCACCGGCGAACCTTTCGATACCTACAATGACCTGTTGATGATTCGGGGGAAGGAACCGCTCGGCATATTGGCACATACCGCACCTTACGTCATCTACAAACGCGGAACGCTGGGCGACTGGGCGCAATTCTCCGAAATATTCGGGATGCCGGTGCGCAAATACACCTACGATGCCGCTGACCCAGAATCGTGTAATGCCACGATGGAAGCCGCCGAAAGCCAGGGTGGTGGCAGCATCTATTTCTGCCCGGAAGGCTCGAGCCTGGATTTTGTAGAATCCGGCAACAAGACAGGCAGCAGCGAACTATACGCCTCACTGGTAGACCGCTGCAATGCCGAAATGAGCAAGGCCATCCTGGGCAATACCCTCACCACCGAAGCCAGTGAAACCGGAACGCAGGCCCTAGGCACCGTGCACAACAAGGCCGAGCAGGAGCTGATAGAGCAGGATGCTCTTTTATCCTCAACCTGCTGAACTATGACATGACTGATCAGTTCGCCGCCCTAGGCGTAAATACCGGAGGCGGAGCATTCGTCTATGTAGAAACTGAAGACATAGCAGCTACCAAAGCCAAAGCGGAACTGCTGGAAAAAGCTGTCAACGTCTTCAACCTCCCGCTGGATGATGATTACCTCATACGAGCAGTTGAAGATAGAGAAGCCCGACAACTACGAACAACTGAAAGCCGAAATGGGAAAAAAGAAAAAGGCTCTCAATCCCTTCGCTGACTTGGCATCACCCGTAGGAACGGACTCGCGTGTCCGCCCGAACACACTGACCAAAGAAGATAACGGCACACACCCCCAAAACCGTGCCGGACGTTTTTTCGCGGAAGCCCCGGAAAACGGCGGGGCTTTAGACTGGTAATGGACGATCTCTACCGGGATGCCGCGGACAAAGAAGGAGTGGAATCCGCATTCGTCTTCAACGACAACGCCCTGCAGCGTGCCCTGAAGCGCATCTACGAAAAGAACTTCCACCCCATGACCGACATAGAGGAAGACCTTTTCAACGAAACCTTCCGCATCATCACGAAGGCCACCGATGAAGGGCTGTCCATGAGTTCCCCAAGAAGTAGATGTATCGTTCCGTCAGAAGCTGGACTATAACAATGCCGTCTTCAGCGCGTTCAAAGTTCACCGTATGCAGAACGATATCGCCTCGCAGCTCCACGATTCAAACGGTGTTCTAAAATCATTCGAACAATGGAAAAAGGACGTGTACCCCATGCTGGACCACCACAAGGAAACATTGGCTTTCGCACGGAAATACAATACCGCCGTGCTCCGTTCCCAACGAGCTGCGGACTGGCAGCGGTTCGAGCGCGAGAAGGATATCCTCCCCAACCTGGAATGGATGAAGAGTACCAGCGCCCACCCGGGAGCCGACCACGAAATCTATTGGGGGGCTCATCCTTCCCATCGGCCATCCATTCTGGAACAGCCATTCGCCCCGGGCCGACCGCTGGAACTGCAAATGGCCAGTCTGGAGAGCTACGGAATGAACCTGCAACCGCTGTACCC
>ENA-OPYT01000675-OPYT01000675.1-human-gut-metagenome-genome-assembly--contig:-NODE-675-length-10307-cov-6.962868_pt1 | contig 10307 bp, 11 predicted proteins | sample MGYA00242636_ERZ504480 | MGnify/ENA primary metagenome ERZ504480 (study PRJEB26092, sample SAMD00036228) | human gut metagenome | host: Homo sapiens | study: EMG produced TPA metagenomics assembly of...
AATACATAAATCAGGTATTTGTCGTAAAAGGAATTCCGTACAGATCTCCGTCCTTTGTCAGAGACTTCAAAACTTCTTCTGAATTTGTTTTTTCAATCTCTTCTCTGTACTTTCCTCCAAATTTCGCCAGCGCATTGGCATCTGTCATTGTAGTCAGCGTATCATTTGCATACATAAATACATCCGCACTTGCTTCCGGATCCTGCGATACCTGACTCGCTGCCGTCGCTTCATCTGCAACTCCGTACACAAATGTAATATCCCACTGCGGATTTTCTTCTGCAAAGGACTCACACATCGTCTGCAGCCATTCGCCGCTTTCTTTTGACTGGTCCTCTGACGGAGACCAAACCATCAGTCTTACTTTTTCCTGCCCTGCACTGCTCTGGGATCCATTCCCGCATCCGGTCAGTCCACACACAGCCAGACTTGCAGCCAGCAGAATTGCACAAACTCTTCTCTTCATGTTCCCTCACCTTTCATTTTTTGTTTCGCATTGTTTCGTAACTTTACTATAAGCCTTTTTTATTTCTTCGTCAATCAATTTCCATTTTTCCCTGCGCTTTCGTAAAATTCAGATAATTTTCAGGATGATTTTTGTGCAGGATGCTTTCTTTTTCGAAACTTAACGAAACATTTCTTTTTCAAGGTATTGATTGCTTTTTATCTTATGATTTTATATAATGATACCGGGATCAAAAGGTCTTTTGACACCTATGATAGCTGGGAGTTTACATTTTTTTGTTTTGTGAAAGGATTGCCGATTATGACTACCATTCAGGATATTGCTGATAAAATGGGAGTTTCCAAGAGCACGGTATCCAAAGCGCTCAATGACGCGCCTGATATCAGCGATGCTTTACGGAAACAGGTTTTGGAAACTGCCGTAGCTCTGGGTTATACGAAGCTGCGGCGTTATAAGAAATCCAACGAAAAAACGTCTGTATTATAATAGAAAAAGAAAATATGCGGTATCAGGAACCGCATCATTTTGCCTATGATATCCTAGTGGGTTTTCGTCAGATGGCAGAACCTGCCGGATTTGATGTTGAAATTGTACCCGTTGATATTAAGACCCAAAGAAACCAGCATTATGATGTTTTTATGCTGGAGCATGATTATATAGGAGCTTTTGTGGTCGGCTTTTCCCTGAGCGATCCCTGGATTCAAGACTTTAAAATCAGCCGCACACCGGCTGTTCTTTTCGACAACTATATAGTAGGGAATCCTTCCACCGCTTATGTAGGTATTGATAATGAGGAGGGAATGGAGCTTGCCGTCTCTTATCTTGCCGGACTTGGACACCGGAAGATCGCCTATCTGAGCAGCTCCCTCGGTGCCCGGGTTCTCCAGGCACGCCATGCTGCCTTTCTCCGTTCCATGCACCAGCATGGACTGAAGACTTCTCCTGCTGCGATCGGCTGTTCTTATTATCTGTCAGAATGTATGGAAAAGCATCTTCCCCGTTTTCTGGAAAACGGAATCACTGCTATTATTTGCAACCAGGATACCCTTGCTAGTGCAACGCTCACGCAATGTCAGCAGCTGGGATTCCAGATTCCTGATGATATCAGCATTATCGGATTTGATGATCTGCCGATTGCTGCTTGTACGTCACCGCCCCTTACAACCATCAGACAAGATCGGCTGGAGCTCGGAAAAAGTGGATTTTTTGCATTGTCAAGTCTTCTCAATCACATCCCAATCAGTACGTATTTGTTGCATGCACAGCTGATTCAGCGGGAATCGACAGGGAAGGTTCCTTCATAAATTCATCTCATCAACAATATTTGCCGGTTTTGCAGTCATTTCTACCCATGCCGGTATAAAACCGCTTTTGACAGCGTTTCTTACAGATCTGACATTAGACCAGGCGGTACAGTAAAAAGGTACTTTTCCCCTGTTTATGATCTCTTTTGTAAGTCTGCTTGTCAGTGCAGAGGCAATCCCCTGTCGTCTGTATTCCGGCAAGACATCCACACCGATCTGCCACATATCGTCGCAATCGGCAGAACAGGCGGCAAGTCCCACCAGCGTACTTCCATCATATGCGCCGACGCCAAGTACATCCAGATTCTTCCGATCTTCGCAAAGCGCATTGCTCCATTCCGGTCGATACAAATCCGCAAAATCTTCCTGTGTCAATACTCGTGTCTCATAGCGCAGGAAAGAGTCGGTATCCGGCTGATGTCCGGCAGATAGTATTCTGCCATGAAACATATTTTGTGACCTTTTTCAGCTAAACGTTCATTCAGCCAATGCATGTTTGGTGTCTCAAAAACAGTGGTAAAATTCGAATTTGTCTACATACGCAGATACCAGATCCATCGTCTCCGGTATGGAAGCCGCCATGATATTATTTCCATAGGAAACCAGATTGCAGGTAATAGGCTCTTTCAAATATTTGCGGGCCTTCTTTCCTAATTTTATGGGAACAACAACATTTTTGTCCGCCTTGAAATCTTCCACGCGGCACCCCATATCTTCCGCAGACTGCCTCATGGCAAGCTCCATCATTTCACGATTCATCATATGCTTTTCTCCTTTATGAGTTTGTAATAGAAACTGCTGGGCATCAGAGAAGCTCATTCCCTGCAGTTATTTCTGTGGATCAATTTATGATTATTCCTGGCTCTTTTTCATCTCTGCCTCAAATGTGTTTTCCGTCATATGCGCCCGCAGAATATGAAGCAGCACTCCCGCCGCCCGCTCCATTGCAGCCGGATCGATAGAGGAATAGTTCATGACATACGTATTTTCCTGCTTTATTGCCTCCGCCGCATCCGCGTAATAGCCGGAGAGCGGCTTTAATTTCACACCACGGGATTTCGCCTGCGTGACAATCGACTCTTCTTTCAAATCCGTGCGAAGATGCATCAGAAAATGAACGCCTGCTTCTTCCTCCTCGATGGTCACGTAATCACCGAGCGGCTTCTTTTCGAGTTCCTGTAAAATCAGATCTCGTTTGTTCTGATAATAGTTTCGCAGCCGGTTGATATGTTTTTCGAAACTGCCATTCTCAATAAACTCTGCCAGTGTGTACTGCTCAAAGTTGGAGACGGTGCAGGAATAAAACGACAGCTCGCGATAAAATTTCTCCGCTAATGTCTGCGGAAGCACCATATAGCTGATCCGTACCGTGGAGGCAAGTGTTTTCGTAAACGTATTCATATAGATGACCTTGTCCGAAACGTCGATACTCTGCAGTGTCGGAAACGGCTTTCCGCCGAGACGCAGCTCACTGTCATAATCGTCCTCAATGATATAGTGATGATCTGATTTTGCTGCCCAGCCGAGCAGTTCATAACGGCGGCTGACCGGCATGACTGTCCCGGTTGGAAAGTGATGGGACGGGGAGGTATGAATAATATCAACCGATCTTTTTTCCAGCTCCTGCACCGAAACACCGTCCTGGTCGAGCAGCACTGGCTCGTACCGTACCTTCATGCTCTCATAAATCCGCGCAATTTTGTGATACCCGGGATCCTCTACTCCATAAACAAGATCGTTTCCGAGAAGCTGAATCAGAAGGTTATGCAGATACTCCGTTCCTGCGCCGACAATAATCTGCTCCGGCAGCACCTGCATGCCGCGGAACTCACGCAGATATTTTGCAATCGCACTGCGCAGCTTTAAAATCCCGGCGCAGGGAGAATTGATCATGAGCTGGATGCGGTTGTCATTCAAGACAGCACGCACCGTCCGCGTCCAGATTGTAAAGGGAAAAATCTCGCTGTCCGTCTGATTGCTGGAAAAATCCGCAAAATAGGAAGTCTCCCCGTTTGCCACCTGCAGGATCTCTTTTGGCACCGCATCCCGCATGGAATCCTCAATTTCCAGATCAGCCGCATAGAATCCGCGCTTTGGCATGGAATACAGATAGCCTTCCGCAACAAGCTGCGCATAGGCATTCTCGACGGTAATCACACTGATGCCCAGATTTTTTGCAAACGTTCGTTTCGACGGCAGCTTCTCTCCCGGACGGATATTTCCCAGTAATATGTCGTTTTTGATACATTTATATAAATATTCATACAGGGAATCTGACCCTATATTGGAAAAATTATACGTCAGCATTCGACCATTCTCCTCTTATCTGACCTTACTGAATATATTTGTTTTGGCGATTTTTTTATAGTCACTTTACCAGTATACTGTGAGGCAGAGCAAAAGTAAAGCCAAAACAGAAACAAAATTTATCACCTGATATTTATCAGGCAAGGAGGAGATTATTATGACAGCAGCAAATGAGAGATACAAACTGAACAAAGAACTGGCACAGATGTTAAAAGGTGGTGTGATCATGGATGTTACCACACCGGAACAGGCCCACATCGCAGAGGAAGCTGGTGCCTGTGCCGTTATGGCACTGGAGCGGATTCCGGCAGACATCCGTGCCGCCGGCGGCGTTTCCCGTATGAGTGATCCGAAGATGATCCGCGGCATTCAGGAAGCCGTTTCCATTCCGGTTATGGCAAAATGCCGCATCGGCCACTTTGTAGAGGCACAGGTTCTTGAAGCCATCGAAATCGACTACATCGACGAGAGTGAGGTTCTCTCCCCGGCGGATGATGTCTACCATATCAACAAACGAAATTTCAAAGTACCGTTTGTCTGCGGTGCAAAAGATCTCGGCGAGGCACTCCGCCGGATCAACGAGGGAGCGTCTATGATCCGTACCAAAGGTGAGCCGGGAACCGGCGATATCGTACAGGCGGTCCGCCATATGAGAAAAATGAACAGCGAAATTCAGAAACTGACCTCAATGCGTGAGGATGAGCTGTTTGAGGCAGCCAAGGTCCTGCAGGTTCCGTACGATCTTGTTCAGTATGTTCATGATAACGGCCGTCTCCCGGTTGTCAACTTTGCAGCCGGCGGTGTGGCAACTCCTGCCGATGCAGCGCTGATGATGCAGCTTGGAGCAGAGGGTGTTTTTGTTGGTTCCGGTATCTTCAAATCCGGCAACCCGGCAAAACGTGCGGCTTCCATCGTAAAAGCCGTTACCAACTACACCGATGCGAAACTGATCGCAGAACTCTCCGCTGATCTCGGCGAGGCTATGGTCGGCATCAACGAGCAGGAAATCGCCTTACTGATGGCAGAAAGAGGAAAATAATGAAAATTGGAGTGCTTGCACTGCAGGGTGCGTTTGCAGAACATGAAAAAGTATTAGAGCAGCTTGGCGCCGAATGCATCGAACTGCGTCAGGCCCGCGATCTTGCCGAGCCTTACGATGCACTTGTACTACCGGGCGGCGAGAGTACCGTTCAGGGAAAGCTTTTAAAAGAGCTTGGCATGTTCGATATCATGAAAAGCCAGATTGAAAACGGCATGCCGGTCCTCGCAACCTGCGCCGGTGCGATTCTTCTGGCCGAAACGATCGACGGACAGATCAAGGGACAGCCGGAACAGTATTTCGGCACGATTCCGATGTGCATCAGGCGGAATGCCTACGGCCGCCAGTTAGGCAGCTTCCACACAGAAGCACCGGTTGCGGGCATCGGAACAGTGCCGATGACGTTTATCCGTGCGCCGTATATTGCATCTGTGGGGGATGGCGTGGAAGTGCTCGCGGTTGTGGAAGAGCGGATCGTCGGTGTAAAATACAAAAACCAGATGACCTTCTCCTTCCACCCGGAACTCGACCCGGATGTGCGGATTCATAAGGCGTTTTTGGAGATGATATAAGACGGATAAAACAATAGCAGACTCAAAAAGCAATGCAAAAATCTGATCGTAAAAAGCTCCAGCTTCAAAGAGAAACTGGAGCTTTCTCATTGTGTTTCGCTGCTGTTTCGCCGCACAGGAGTGTGACGCAGCGCTTTTTCTGTTTGAGAAACTATTTGATACGTTTCAGTTCATACTGTCTCGTACCAAGACCAATTTTCTCTGCCTGGTCGAGGGTTGCCTGCCATTCAATGTTCGGATTGGAATCCTTGAAATGATCGTGGTGGCAATGCCATCCCGGCTCTGCAAGATGCTCGCCAAGCTGACTGTTTTCGATCGGAGTTGCCTTCAGGCAGGCATCGGCACACGCCTGATCAAGAGCAACCGGGTCGAAGCTTGCAAACATTCCGATATCCGGCAGGATCGGAGCATCGTTCTCCCCATGGCAGTCACAGTTCGGGCTGATATCCTGTACCAGCGAGATATGGAAGCACGGACGTCCATGGCAGACAGCCTGCGCATACTCTGCCATTTTCCGGTCAAGAAGCTCGTTTGCACTGCTGTTTGGATTATAAACCGCATCAAAGCTGCAGGCACCGATGCAGCGGCCACAGCCTTTACATTTATCATAGTCAATGACTGCTTTTTTATCTACATAGGAAATCGCGTCACTTCCGCATTCTTTTGCGCAGCGGTGGCAGCCACGACAGACCTCCGTATTGATTGCCGGTTTTCCACTGGCATGCTGCTGCATCTTTCCGGCGCGGCTTCCGCATCCCATACCGATATTTTTCAGTGCACCGCCAAAGCCCGTTGCTTCATGGCCTTTGAAGTGGCTCAGACTGATAAAAATATCTGCGTCCATGATTGCATGACCAATCAATGCTGTTTTGCAATATTCTCCGTTGACAACCGGAACTTCGATTTCATCGGTTCCTCGCACTCCATCTCCGATGATAATCTGGCATCCTGTGGTAATGGTATTGAATCCATTCAGATTCGCACAGTCAAGATGCTCCAGGGCATTTTTTCTGCTGCCCGGATATAACGTATTGCAGTCTGTCAGAAACGGAAGGCCTCCCTGCTCTTTACAGAGATCTGCAACCACTTTCGCATAATTCGGACGAAGAAACGCCATGTTTCCCAGTTCGCCAAAATGCATTTTGATTGCGATGAATTTGCCTTCCATATCAATGTCTTTGATGCCAGCAGCAATACAGAGCTTTTTCAGCTTGTCAAGCTGACTCGTTCCAACCGGACATCGAAAGTCGGTAAAATAAACCGTTGACTTTTCCATTTTGTCATTCCTCCTGATTTGTCATTTTTTGACAGCATATCACTTCAAGCTAGGTTGAAGTCAAGTATAATTTGTGGTCTTCTGTTTGTCTCATGGGCTTGTCTTTTTTCTGGATTTTTCGTATACTGAATATAGTTTTTAAGCAACTGAAAATACAGAAGTGCTTTGGAGGTCATGTTTATGATAAAGGCAGTATTATTCGATATGGATGGTATCCTGTTTGACACCGAGATTGTAATGAAAGAGGGCTGGCTCAAAGCTGCCCGGGAGCTGAATTTTACGCTCACGGAGGAACATCTCTCACAGATGCGCGGCAGCGCGCTTCCACGGAGCAGAAAGCTGTTTGAGGAGTGGTTTCACGGAAAGGTGACATACGATGAGGGACGCGCGATCCGCTCGGCGTATCTGAATGATTATATTCAGCGAAATGGTGTACCGGAAAAGCCGGGACTTCACGAGTTTCTTTCCTGGCTGAAGGAACATTCGATTAAAGTTGCGGTTGCCACTTCCACAACACGGCGCGTTGCGGAAGGATACTGGAAACAGTCCGGCATTGACCAGTATATCGATGCTTCGGTCTGTGGAGATGAGGTTGTAAACAGCAAACCGGACCCGGAGATTTTCTTAAAGGCCGCTTCTCTTCTGCAGGTTCCGATTGCAGAGTGCATGGTAGCCGAGGACAGCATCAACGGTCTCAAAGCTGCCCGCGCCTCCGGCGCTGTCTCCTGCATGATCCCGGATCTGACACCGTATACGGAAGAACTCGCGCCGATCTGTGATCATGTGAGTCCGTCGCTTCTGGACTGCAGGAAAATTATTCTGGATTCACAGGAAAAATAATCAATCGTAAAGAAAGTGCCTGTCAGTGTTTTTCAGCCTGACAGGCACTTTCTTATTGATAAATTTTTTGTTCTTTTATTCCACATCCACCGGTGAATCGTACGATTCCATCACATTGTAGATCTGCTCTGCTGCTGTTGTGCGGAGTTTCTGCTGCGTACCCTGATTTGCGCATTTTTCGTATTCGCGCATAAAAGATGTCGCTGCTGTGTCGACATCTTCTGCGTTTTTCAGGCGGTCCAGAAGATTCGGATTGTAATCGTTCAGATAAGCGAGCAGACTGTCGAGCTGTCCGGACAGGCTTCCGAGACTCTTTCCGAGGTCGATGGTATAGCGGCACAGATACTCTTTGATGGTCGGATCCGTGAATCCGCAGAGACCGTAACCGTATCTTCCGCCGCTGTAAAGGCCGAAGCGGGCGCTGCGGATGACTTCATCTCGTGAGATGATTCCGGCATCGACAAGATTGGTGTACTGCTCTCCGCTGAGGCTCGTGCGGCTGGTGGAGCCGTACTCAAGCAGTGTCGGATTGAGGTCTGTAGATGCCTCGTTTGCAATATTTCCCATGATTCCTGCGGCTCCTTCTTTTGTGAAGCCGTGCATCAGGAAGTAATTCCAGATCTTTTCGGCGTTTGTTCCGCCGATTTCATCATCGGCTGCAAAGCGGCGGATCGTCAGAATCGTGTCGCAGTCTACCGGGCGGTTGCAGGTGATGCCTGCTTTTTCGTTCAGTGCCTCCACGATTTTTCCCTCGCCGTCGTACAGTGCGACATGGCCGTTATAGCAGATGACATCGCCTGTACGCGCTTCATCGAGGCTTGTAACCTCGGTTCCAAGACTGCGCCAGCCATCGGATGTTGTATATTCACCATCGTATGCGCCGCAGCGTGTCAGAATCTGCCATACAAAGTGGGAGCAGTCAATGCCGTCCGTCAGAGAGTTTCCGCCCCAGACATACGGTCTGCCGACAAACTGTTTTGCAAATGTAATGATACCGTTTCCGGTTGAAGTTTTTACTTCATATATAGTCTCTTTTTTATAGTTGAATGCTTCATTTTCAGATGGATCGATGATCTGATCCGCAAGTTTCATCTGGTCTTCTCCAGTGCTGGTCACATATTCCAGGGCTTCCTTTCCCTGCTGCAGATAATCCGTACGGACAAAACCGCGGACATCACCGGACTCGATGTAAACCCACTCCTGATCTGCATCAGCATTCACAAAGCAGAGTGCTTTTGCCGGAAGGGTTCCGACGATCCGTGCACTGGTGGAACCGCTCTCACGGACATTTAACTTCGTGTCGACCTTGGCGTAGGCGTATGTTTTATCGATCTGCGCAAAGCCTGCACGGAGATCTTTTTTCATGGCGCTGATATATTTTCCATAATCAATCGTCTGAATCCAGTCATCCGCCTGTGTTTCATCGCTCTTTGGCGTTTCGGTCGGCGTTGGTGTTGGTGTCTCAGTTGGAACCGGAGTTTCTGTCGGCGCCGGTGTCTCGGACGGGGTTGGCGTCGGTGTTTCGCTTGGCTCCGGGGTCACAGACGGTTCCGGCGTTTCGCTCGGAGTTGGTGTCGGTGTTTCACTTGGCGTTGGCTCCGGCGTCTCACTCGGAGCCGGATCTTCCGGTGTCTCGCTAGGAGTTGGATACTCAGCAGGATCTGGTGTTTCCGGATCTTCCGTGGAAGCTGCAGTCTCATCTGACGATGCTGCTGTTTCTTCCCCCGGTTTCTCAGTCTCTTCTGCCGGAGCAATCATTTTTTCTGCGTTCTCATTCTCCGTTTCACTCTGTGTGGACGGTGCATCTGCCTGTTCTTTCTGCGTTTCCTGCACCGTTTTCGCCGTCTCCTCCGCATGAGCCGGTGCTGCCGAACCGAGAAGCATTCCAGCTGCCACACCGAACGCTGTTACTGTTGTGCCAAATTTTTTCTTTGAAATCATATTTATTGCCCTCTCCTCTCTGCTGTTTGTCGATTTCTTATAACCAGGCCATTCGGATTTCGGATTATCAAAATTGTATCGTTCCTGTGAAGTCTGGCCTGTTTTTTCGAAGTTAAACGAAAAATACTATCATTTATTTTCATTGTGCAAAAATTTCACGTATTTTCTATATTGTATCACAGATAGCAGCAGATGCAAAGGAACAAGTTACATATTGAGGAATTTTTCTGTTTAACGCGCGAAATTGAGAGAGATTATCTGTAATTTTTTCAGGAACCGGACGGAATGCGGACCAGAATCCGCTTTCCGTTCTGCTCCGATGCGGTCAGAACCGGAATATGTTTCTTCCGAAGCTGATGCATGACCGGATAAGCCGCAAAGAGATCGCCGCTGACACAGACAGCCTCCGGCTTTTCTTTTAACAGGTCCGCCAGATATTCCCGCAGGCGTATCTTCCATTCTGCTTTTTCAAGTGATGACACGGCATAACTGCCACAGATGTTCAGTTCCGGGGCCTCCAGCAGCGGTTTATGAAGAATAACTGCATGCTCCATGCCCGGCA
>ENA-OPYT01000677-OPYT01000677.1-human-gut-metagenome-genome-assembly--contig:-NODE-677-length-10278-cov-2.691163_pt1 | contig 10278 bp, 11 predicted proteins | sample MGYA00242636_ERZ504480 | MGnify/ENA primary metagenome ERZ504480 (study PRJEB26092, sample SAMD00036228) | human gut metagenome | host: Homo sapiens | study: EMG produced TPA metagenomics assembly of...
ATCCGCTGCTCCAGGGGAAATGGAGACTCCGGTTCTGGTAGAGGCCATTTTTGAAAGAGGAGCAAGCCTTCATAAACAGTCTCGTGGCCGCCGGCGTTGATGTGCGCACAGAGCTGTGCGGTATGGCCGATGCCCCTATCGCTCGTGGACACTACATTCTGGACGCTGACGGAAATCGCTGTTCGGGCGGAGCCTTTGTAAATGAGGTTACGAAGCGCATTGACCAAACGGATGCAAAAATCATGACAGACACGGAAGCGACGGCCCTGATTTTCGATGACAACTACAGTGTTTGTGGCGTGGAAGTGAAGACTGCCGAGGGCCGCAAAAGAATTGGCGCTAAAGCCGTTGTAGTAGCTACGGGAGGCTACACTGCTAGTCAACATATGCGTGCGATGTATAACCCCGAGACTGTAGGCTGGGGTGTTATTGGGCATGAAACGGCTACAGGCGATGGATACCGTATGCTTCTCGATCAAGGAGCGGCATTCTGCCCTTTCAAGAAAATTGTGCCGTCGGTGACGATGGAACCGAACTCGGGCGACACGTTCCAGAGCAATGACTACCAGACTTTCTGGAAAAACCAGGCTCATTCCCTGATCATGCTCGATGACCAGGGGAGGAGGAATCGGCCGGAGACGATGCCCTATACGCAGATAGGGGGAGATTTACTGACATCTCCGAATTATCAGCTCTTCGATCAGGCGGAAGTGGATGATCCTAATTTCACTCTCATGAAAACGGGAACGAAGGAGTCTCTCGCAAAAGCCATTGAAGACGGTTGGATACTGAAGGCCGACACAGTGGAGGAGCTTGCTGAGGCTCTATACCTGGACCCAGACACCGTAGCTGGTGAGGTGGCTGACTATAACGCAGGAGTGGCGGCTGGTAAAGATAAATTTGGCAGGCCTGTTGACAGTATGCGCGAGCTAAAGCCTCCGTTCTATATGGCCACGGGTATTAACGGGATGTCTGGCACCGACTGTAATTGCGTGAAAGTGGACGAGCAAGGGCGAGTGCTTGACGGAATGGGAAATCCTCTCAAGGGAGTTTACGGCGGTGGTAACGACATGTTTTACATGAACTGGGCTGGACCGAGCTATATTGCTTCTGGTGGCGGCGCGGGTGCCTGCTACGCGTTTCTGCTATTGTGGGTCGCAATGCCGCAGCATACGCACAAGCATAGCCTTGCACCATCAATAGTCCCCTCCCTTTGGCGCCCTGCGGCTTCCTCCGCAGGGCGTTTTGCTTACAATTTGTTGACTCAGGCCTTCAATTATTCATTACACTGTGTAGAGCACAGAATCGATTTCGAGGAGGCCCCATGTTCGGAGACAACCTAGAGCGCATCGTCGCGGCCATCGAGAAGAACTACGAGGCGGACGAGATCTTCTTCACCAAGCCCGGCCGCCGCTTCCCCAGCCGCACGGCTATCAAGGGACTCATCACCGAGTTGCGCCGCGTGCTGTTCCCCGGCTATTTCGGGCCGGAGATGCTGTCGCCTTCCACGAGCCCCAGCTACTTCATCGGTCAGACGCTTATCGACATTGAATCGGTGCTGCGCCAGCAGCTCATTTTGGCGCTCACCTACACCTCCGATGATCGTGACGACCTCGTCGGTAGCGGCAATCACTTGTGCGGCGGTTGCACGAGTGACTCCATTTGCGAGCAGACGGCTGATATCTGCACGAAGTTCTTCGACGCCCTGCCCGAAATTCAGCGCACGTTGCTCACCGATGTGCAGGCGCTCTATGACGGCGACCCGGCGGCCGGCTCGAAGGAGGAGGTCATCTTCACCTACCCGGGTCTGTACGCCATCTACGTGTATCGCATTGCGCACGTGCTCTACGACTTGGGCGTGCCCATCATCCCGCGCGTGATGACCGAAATCGCCCACTCTTCCACGGGTATCGATATCGGTGCTGGCGCTCATATCGGCGAGTACTTCTTCATCGACCACGGTACTGGCGTTGTCATCGGTGAGACTACCACTATCGGTGACCACGTGAAGCTGTACCAGGGCGTTACGCTGGGCGCTCTTTCCACCCGCGGCGGCCAGCGCCTGGCCGGCGTGAAGCGCCACCCCACCATCGAGGACAACGTCACCATCTACTCCAACGCCAGTGTGCTGGGCGGCGAGACGGTCATCGGCGAGGGCTCGGTTATCGCGGGCTCCACGTTCGTGACCTTCTCGGTGCCGCCCCATTCCCGCGTCTCCGTGAAGGAGCAGGAAATTCGCGTTCGCCAGCCCGGCGAGCGGGATTAAGCGACAGCAAGCAGCGTCGGAGGATACCAAACTGGCGATCTTGGCAGAGCGCTTGTGGAAACGGCGGGCGTCGCCCAGAAGCCTCTTCGCTAGTCTCGCCTTTACTGCTCGCCGCCGTTGGGTTCTACGAGGTATTCGAAGCCTTCCTGGGTGTATTCGCCGGCGATGCGCACGCGGGGAAGGACCTCTACAGGGTCGCCCACCTCAACGCGGCGGTTCTCGATGGTGAAAGCGCACAGTACCTCAGCTTCTTCCATGTTAGCACAGCCTCGCCGAGCCCCATGTTTTCACGTCTCAGGTCCAGCGAAGCAAATAAAAACCGGGAGCTGCGGAGGGAAGGTTTGTCGGGGACTCTCGACCTACTATGGATAGAAGGTCATGAGTTATGATATACTGCTAGCAATTCTGAAAGGGGTTGCTATGCCGAACATGCAGATGAACTTCCGTATCGATGCCGAATTGAAGCGGCGCGGGGACGAGCGCTTTGCCCGGTTCGGGTGCACGCCGTCGGAGGCCATGCGGCGGCTTTACGAGGTGGCGGCGCGCTATGACGACGAGTCCGAAGCGGCCTTGCAGGCGGTCATCGGCCCCGAGACGGAGGAAGCCGACGCCATGAGCGAGGGCGAGAAACGCGCCCGAGCGATCGATGATTTCCTGGCATCGCTTCAGGCGCAACGCGAGGCCCTAGGTATTCCACCAGCTGCCTCGCCTCAGGAGTTCTCGGATGAATATTGGGACAATCTTTTCTACGAGGCGAAGACCGAAAGACTGGCTGAAAGGGGGCTCTGGTGACGGTTGCGGAGAATGCTATTGTTGTAGACAAAAACATTTGGCTCGATTTCTATCTTCACGAGCGGCCCCTTCATGAAGAAGCTGCTCGCTTTATTCGCGTTGCGGAGAAACACAACGCCAATTTGGGAACACCAGCGGATGCTGTCAATGAAGTTTTTTACACCATTGGGAAGTTTTTGAAGCAGCAAGTATGTGAGAACGGTGGCACTGTCGACGAGTGCACGGCCCGTGCTATAAACAACTTCGCGTGGGGGTGCGTCGACCACATGACCGATCTTGCGATATCGGTTCCCATGGACGATCGTACGGCGTGGCTAGCTCGCCACTATCGCGATATCACCTCGGATTACGAAGACGCCTCGGTGCTTGCTTGCTGCGAGCTGAGCAAGGCAAACTATCTGGTGACCCATGACAAGCGCCTGGCTGCCCAGGCCAACATAGCCACCAAAACCGCCACGGAAATGGCCGACCTCATAACCCGCGCCCACGGGGATTAGCCTCCCTGACCAATGCGATGGCCCGGGTGCGATCCTGTGACAAGCTGCCCTGTTTGCGAAGATTGCGAGACATTTTCCGTGGTCTGACAGTTGCCTGTTTGTCAGCGATGCCCTAGCATCGACACAGAGCATGATTAGAGAACGCGCCCAACGGCGATGGTGCGGCGATGGCGATAAGGTGTCGCCCGGTCGAAAAGCAGAAAGGACTCCCATGGAAAACTTCGAATACGTTTCCCCCACGCATTTCGTCTTCGGACGCGGAGCTGAAGAGCAGGTGGGCGAGAAGCTGGCGGCGGCCGGGGCCAAGCGGGTGCTCGTGCACTTCGGCGGCGGGAGCGCCGTGGCCTCCGGGCTCATCGACCGCGTGGGTGCCTCGCTGGACGCCGCGGGCATCGAGCATTTGGAGCTGGGCGGCGTGCGCCCGAACCCCGAGATCACCCTGGTGCGCGAGGGCGTGCGCCTCTGCAAGGAGGCTAACGTCGATTGGGTTCTCGCCGTGGGTGGCGGCTCGGTCATCGACTCAGCGAAGGCCATCGCCAACGGCGCCTGCGTGGAAGGCGACGTGTGGGAACTCTTCGAAACCAAGGCTACCGACCACGACGTGCTGCCCATCGCCGTGGTGCTCACCATCCCCGCCGCCGGCAGCGAGGCCTCGAAGAACACGGTCATCTCCAACGACGAGCTGGGCCGCAAGACCGGGTACGCCAACAACGCCCAGCGTCCGAAGTTCGCCTTCATGAACCCCGAGCTCACTTTCACCCTGCCGCCCTTCCAGACAGCCGCTGGCCTTACCGACATGTTCTGCCACCTGCTGGAGCGCTTCTTCGACGACCTGGGCGCGGTGCCTGTGACCGACAATCTGAACCTGTCGCTCATGAACACCATCCGCGCCGAGGCGCCGCGCGTGCTGGCCGACCCCGACAACTACGATGCCCGCGCCAACATCATGTGGGCCGGCATGCTCTGCCATCAGGGGCTCGCCGGAGTGGGCCGCCACGAGGACTGGGCCACCCACGGTTTGGAGCACGAGCTGTCGGCGCTGAATCCGGCCATCACCCATGGCGCCGGTCTCGCCGTCATGTTCCCTGCCTGGATGGAGTACGTGCACACCGAGAACCCGGCGCGCTTCGCCTTCTACGGCCAGGCGGTGTTCGGCCTCACGCCCACCGGCGACGTGGAAGCCGACGCGCTTTCGGCCATCGACGAGACGCGCTCCTTCTTCGCGAGCCTGGGGATGCCCACCACTCTTGCCGAGCTGGACGTGGAAGAGACCGACATCCCGAAGATGCTGCCGACGCTGGCCCAGAACAAGGGCATCCCCTTCGGCACCTTCAAGAAGCTGACCCTGGAAGACGCCGAGGCCATCTACAAGCTGGCGCTGTAGGGGGCGGGTTCGAAGCCTAATTCTCGAGCAGCAGTTCTCCGTTGTCGAGCTTCTCCTGCAAGTAGTCGCGGAAGTAAGGGAGGTCGAACCCCACGAGGCCGCGTGCGCGTTTGCCAATGATGCCGGCGTCGATAAGCCGCTTGCGGTACTGCGCCACGACGGAAGAGGAACGGCCCCAGCCGCTCGACGAGATCGGCGATGCGGCTGTCCCCTTCATCTTCCAGCATAGCTGCGGCGAAACGAAGGTCGCCGGGGGAGAGCTCGGCGAAGGTGGCGTCCAAAATACGGTAGGTCATTTCCTGCTGTGCGATGGCGATACCGCGCGCGAAGTCGGCCGAATCGAGTGTGCTAGCCCGGGGATTTTCGTCCCAGGCGTAGTACCCGACAAGCTGGAGCATGAAAGGAAAGCCGCCGATGGACTCCGTCGCTGCAGTCAGCGCCGCTGCGTCAACGTTGCGGTTGCCTGCTTGGGCCGTGCGCACGAGCGCTGCGGAAACCTCGCCGTCGGGAATGCGGTCAAGCGCCCTGCGGTTCGAGCGCCGGAGAAACGACACGGTCTTGTTGTTGAGCAAAGATGAGATGTTGTGCGGCAGTCCCGCCATGAGGAGCGCTACCTTGCGCCCCTCCCGAACAAAGTGCTGGTAGAAGGCGGCAAGCTGAACCATTTCGTCGAGCGTCGGATCGACTTCGTCGACGGTGAAGAGCACGCCGACTCCTTGGGGGTGAAAGGATTCTCCTCGATGCCCACAATGCCTCCTTCTAAGTTCTTCTAAGGAGTTCTAAGTTTCACTAAGTTTCTCGATTCGGAATGAGGTTGACTTTTCAGCTGCTGATGTCGGGATACCGTTACCTATATAAAAACGTGGTGAATCACAAAATTCTCCTATGCAAAAACGTGGTGATTTGCAAAAATAACCTATGCAAAAACGTGAATCACCCTGAAAGGATGCCATGAAGCGCCAGGCCATCGAAGATATGAAGCGCTGGAAAGAATCTCCTCGACGAAAGCCGCTCATCGTGAGCGGAGCCCGGCAGGTGGGGAAAACGTGGCTTATGAAGGAGTTTGGGCGAGCGTACTTCAGGGAAACGGCGTACATCACCTTCGATGACAATCCCCAGCTCATCGCCGCTTTCGAAGGATCGTTGTCGCCGAACAGGCTCCTTCCCATACTCCAAGCTGAAGCAGGCGTCCGCATCGACAAGCATACTCTGCTCATTCTTGATGAGATACAAGAATCCCCTCGCGCCATTCAATCGCTCAAGTACTTCAACGAGCAAACTCCCCATATTCCCGTTGTTGCGGGCGGATCGGCGCTCGGACTTGCGTTGCGGCGGGGGAAGCGAACGGAAAATAAGCCGCAGGCGCGGGCTTCATTCCCTGTGGGGAAAGTGAGCTTTCTCGATCTCTACCCTCTCAGTTTCCGGGAGTTTTTAGACGGTGTTGGTGAGGAATTGTTGGCTGAATTGGTGTCTGCTCTTGACTGGGATGCCATGGCCCCGTTCCACGACCGGTTGATCGAGCTGCTGAAACAATATCTATTCGTAGGGGGAATGCCGGAGGCGGTGCTTTCCTTCGCAGAAACGTCGGATCCAGCGGAGGCGCGCCGTGTGCACAGCGAGCTCTTGCGCTCCTACAACGCCGATTTCTCAAAGTATGCCGACGATGCGCTAGCAGAACGGATTCGTCGTGTCTGGCGGGCGGTGCCGACAAACTTGGCCAAAGAAAACCGTAAGTTTATGTTTTCCAAGATACGGGAGTCGGCGAGAGCCCGGGAGTACGAAGATGCTCTGCAATGGCTGACCGACACCTCGCTTGTGTGTCCCTCGAGTTGTGTGAGCGTGCCCGAGTCGCCTCTTGCGTCTCATGAAGACGAGGGAGTGTTCAAGGTCTATGTGCTCGATGTGGGTCTACTTGGCGCAATGTGCAACTTGAGTGCCCGAACTATTCTCGATAGCGAGGCGTTGTTCAGTTCATTCAAGGGGGCGCTTGCAGAGCAGCTCGTTGCCCAAGAACTGCTTGCGAGCGGCCAGGCGGGCAACAAAGTGGATACGGGCAACAAGCTGCACTATTTCATGAACCAGTCGACGCGCACCGAAATCGATTTCATCGTAGATGGAAACGAGCGAGTGCCGCAGCCCGTGCCCATTGAGGTGAAGGCTGGAACCAATCTGAGGGCGAAAAGCCTTGCCGCTTTCGTCAAAAAGCATCTCCCAGTACTGGCCTTGCGCACTTCGTTGGCCCCTTTCTCACGTGATGGAGTGATTAAGAACGTGCCACTGTACGCGTTCGGTGCCTATTTCCACAAGGAGATCGCAGGACAATGACAACGCTCAGGCTGCCACGCAGGGGAGGGAGATACGTGGCGGCCTGTATGGGGAAGAGCGACTAGACGAGAGTAGCCGGCGGTTTTGGCGACTATCCTTGTTCTCGCGCTATGCGGCTAGGTAAACCGCAGCAGCGTTGGCGGCGTTGCGGCCAGAGTTGACGTTGTTGTTCCCTCGCACGGCACAAGGCGCTCGGCAAGATCCTCGACGTGGGTAATTACCACCTGGAGAAGGGTTACGTCCGCGGTGCGACAAATGTCTCCCAAAAGTCCAACTTCCTCACAAAAATGATCCAACTTCCGCAATGAAAAACGATCCAACTTCCGCAATCACCTCGCTGACGTGGTATAGTAGGCGCACCGATCGATCATTGATGGAAGGGGCGCGCCATGGTGGAGAAGGACGAAGAGCGACAGGAGGGCTATTGGCCGCGCGTGGCCGACGCTGTGCTTCAGCGGGCGCTTCGGGCTTCCGGCGCCGTTCAGATCGTCGGCGCGAAATGGTGCGGCAAGACCGAGACGGCCAAGCAGCAGGCGCAAAGGTGCTGTGTACCTCCAAGATCCCAGACGAGGGTCCCTCTCTGGTCGCTTTGGCCGAAGTGCGCCGTCGGTGCTCTTGGAAGGCGCCGAGCCGCACCTCATCGACGAATGGCAGATGGCGCCGCAGCTGTGGGATGCCGTCCGTTTCGCGGTCGACCAGGGGAAGGGCAAGGGCCGGTTCATCCTCACCGGTTCGGCTACGCCCAAGAAGAGACCGAAGCATTCCGGCGTGGGACGGATATCCCGTATGCATATGCGCCCCGATGTCGCTCTTCGAATCCCGCGAGTCTACGGGCGCGGTCTCACTAGCGGGGCTCTTCGATGGTGCCGCCGAGGTGGGCGCCATATCTGATCGCTCCATCGAGGACATCGCCTTTGCGCTCTGCCGTGGCGGTTGGCCGGAGGCCGTGCTGGAAAGCGATCCGGAGATCGCCCTCGACCAGGCTAAGGATTACGTTGCCGAGCTGCTCGACTCGGACATCGACGAGATGGACGACAAGAAGCGCAACTCGACGTGGCTGCGGGCCATTCTGCGCTCCTATGCGCGCAACATATCCACCGAGGCGAGCCAGGCGACCATCGCAGCGGATATGGGAGGGAGAGCCACCCTTCGGAGAACACGGTCGCCGATTACCTCGACGCGCTCCGGCGCACCTACGTTACCGAGGACTTGCCGGCGTGAATCCGGCGTTGCGCTCCAAGACCGCCGTGGCGCACCAGCCCGACGCGGCACTTCTGCGATCCGAGCATCGGGGCGGCCCTGTTGGGCGCTCTCCGCGGAAGCTCTTGCTGGACTTTTAGTACCTTCGGGCTGTTTTTTCGAATCGCTGTGCGTGCGTGATCTGCGCGTGTATGCGGCCAAGCTGCGGGGAACCGTCTACCACTATCGCGATAAGACGGGTCTCGAGGCCGACGCCGTCGTCGTCTTGGACGATGGTCGCTTGGGGGGCCGTCGAGGTGAAGCTCGGCGAGAAGCAGGTTGAAGAGGGCGCGGCCCACTTGTTGAAGCTCGCCTCGCGTGTTGACGATTCCAAAGAGGGAGCTCCCTCGTTCCTTATGGTGCTCACGGGCCAGCAAGCGGCCTATTGCCGACCGGACGGCGTCTACGTCGTCCCGATAACCTGCCTGGCCCCGTAGCGAGAAGGTTGTCCAAAAGCCTTTCTCCGCCCTGTTGGGGCTCCGAAAGAGTCTCGGATTTCTCAGCTGGCGGTCAGAGCGCGTCGTTGCTGCGAGCCGTCGGCGCAGCGTCTTTTGGCCCTTCTTGTCGCCGATGATTTCGAGTCTCTGGAAGCAGGCGATATCGAGGTGCTTATCGCCGGCTTTGGAGGGCATTGCGCGGCTGGGCTCTCCGAGGTGTTCGGCACCGATTGGGCCGATGGGGCCATCGTCGAGGCTCTCGGATGCGGCGAGGCGGCAAAAAGGATGGGCCACTCTGCTGTTTCGTGGGACATGCTGGGCCCAGATGCCTTCCGTGTTGCCCGACAAAACGGCTGGCTGCTCGAGCGCGCCTGCGCAGCGAGCCTTGATCGACTCGCTGCCTCCGATGCTGAAGCAGGCTCCAATCTCGTCGAGAGCCTGCGGGTCTACGTGGCTTGCGGCGGTGACGCGAACGCGGCGGCTGAGCGCCTCTGCCAGCACCCCAATTCGGTGCGCAACCGCGTCAACCGTGCTCGCGCGGTGCTGGCGATGGAAGACGCCACGGACAAGCAGCTGTTCGCCTACCTGTCGATGATCTTCCTCTAGGCACCTCGCTTTCGCAGAGCGCTGCGTGCGACAGGGCGCGGCTCGTTTGCGCCGTGGGCGGCCGCAAGCCCGTTGTGGGCGCCCACAACGGGCCGCCTGAGAGCCTGTGGCCGCCTCCATGTCCTGCCTCGGGTTCGCCTTTTATGCTGGACTCACGTTCCTAGCGGAGACCGTGGATCAGCGAGAAGGAGAACCCCCATGGAGATCAAGGATTTCGAAGTCGAGCAGTGGATGAACCTCTGGGAGACGAAGTGCACCCACAACGTCGCCGAGACGTGCGCGTACTCGCTGTCCCTCGACCAGCTCTTCGAGCTGACCGGCGGCGACAAGCAGGCGTTTCTGGACGCCTTCGCGGCGCGCCGCCTCACCTACGGCGACATCGAGGGTCGCCCCGACCTGCTTTCCGGCATCGCCAAGCTGTACCGCACCGTGGCGCCCGAGCACATCATCCCCACCCACGGGGCCGCCGGCGCAACGCGCTCGTGCTCTCGACGCTGGTGAACCCGGGCGATCACGTAGTATCGGTCATGCCCACCTACCAGCAGCTCTACTCCATCCCCGAGATGTGCGGCGCTGCGGTGGACGTGCTGCATCTGGAGAAGGAGAACGGCTACCACGTGGACGTGGAGGCCCTGGACGCCCTGTGCACGCCGGAGACGAAGGTCATCTGCATCAACAATCCCGACAATCCCACGGGCGCCTGCTCGACGGCGAGACGCTGCGGGCCATCGT
>ENA-OPYT01000678-OPYT01000678.1-human-gut-metagenome-genome-assembly--contig:-NODE-678-length-10276-cov-2.644004_pt1 | contig 10276 bp, 10 predicted proteins | sample MGYA00242636_ERZ504480 | MGnify/ENA primary metagenome ERZ504480 (study PRJEB26092, sample SAMD00036228) | human gut metagenome | host: Homo sapiens | study: EMG produced TPA metagenomics assembly of...
TTTTAAGGCTTCTGGACGGGCATCCGCAGGCAGAACTGGCTTATATTACTTCTGAAAGCAGTACTGGTGAAGATATAGCCGCAATGTATCCGCATTTGCGCGGAAGAATAGACCAAACAGCTTAATTTCCATGAATGAACTGGAAAAAATTGCAAAAGGGCAGTGATGTAATATTTATCGCTCTTCCGCACGGGCATGCCATGAAGATTGGCAAAATGCTGCGCGGCAGCGGTGTTAAAATAATTGACCTTGGCGGTGATTACCGTTTCAGGGATGTAAAGGTGTTTGAAAAAATGGTATAAAGTTCCGCATGCTGACCCTGAAGCAAAAGCTGTTTACGGGTTAACGGAATTGTACCGCAAAGATGTTGCCGGTGCTGAACTGGTGGCAAACCCCGGATGTTATACAACCTGCAGCATTCTGGCTCTGGTGCCTCTGCTGAAAGCAAGTTTAATTGAAACAAAGGGCATTGTTGTTGATGCCAAGTCCGGTACAACAGGAGCCGGGCGCGGGCTTAAACTTGGCAGCCTGTACTGCTCTGTCAACGAAAACTTCCACGCTTACGGCGTGGCAACGCACAGGCATACGCCTGAGATTGAGCAGATTTATTCTGAATTTGCAGGCGAAGATGTTGTAATTCAGTTTACTCCGCACCTATTGCCGGTTGACCGCGGCATTTTGGCAACCTGCTACGCTATGCTTAAACCGGGCGTTACGGATGCCGATATTGAAAATGCTTTTGAAGAAATGTACGGCGGCGAATTTTTTATCCGCCTTTTAGGCAAGGCGCATGCCCCGAAATTAAAAATATCAGGGCATCCAATTATGTCGATATAGGCTGGCAGACGGATGCGCGCACCGGCAGAGTGATTGTAATGAGTGCGCTCGATAACCTTGTAAAAGGTGCTGCCGGGCAGGCCGTGCAGAATATGAATGTAATGTTTGGCCTTGATGAAACAACCGGGCTGCGTCAGCTGCCCGTATATCCTTAAGGAGGTTGGCTAATGAAAAAGATTGACGGTTGGGTTACAACGCCGCAGGGCTTTTTGGCAGCCGGTGTTAAAGCCGGTATTAAAGCCAGCGGCAACCATGATGTAGCCGTTATTTACAGCACTGTGCCGGCGGCAACCGGTGCCGTGTTTACGCAGAATAAAATGTGCGCGGCACCTGTATTGGTAAGCCGCAAGGTTGCCGCAAAATCTTATGCGCAGGCTATTGTGGTAAACAGCGGCTGCGCTAACGCCTGCACCGGCGAACAGGGCTTAAAAGATGCCGAAGCAATGCAGGCACAGACGGCAGAACTTTTAGGAGTTGAAAACGACGCTGTTTATGTTTGCAGCACCGGCGTTATCGGGCATTTTATGCCGATGGATAAACTGGCAAAAGGCATTGCCGACGCTGTTGACGTTATGGACGAAACCGGCGGCGAGAGCTGCGCCATGGCAATCCAGACAACGGATACTTTTATCAAGCATGCGGCTTATGAATTTGAATTAGGCGGCAAAACCGTTAAAATTGCCGGTATAGCCAAAGGTGCCGGCATGATTCACCCCAATATGGCAACCATGCTTACCTTTTTAACTACCGATGCTGCCGTTGCGCCGGATGTTTTAAAACGCGCGGTTAAGGCTGCTGCCGATAAATCCTTTAATATGGTTGTTGTTGACGGCGATACCAGCACCAATGACAGTATGATTGTACTGGCTAACGGCCTTGCCGAAAACGAAATTATTGTAAGCGAAGAACATCCGGATTACCCGGCATTTTTGAAGCCTTGCTGGCATGTGCGCAGGACCTTGCCAAAATGATTGCGCGCGACGGCGAAGGCGCTACCAAATTTTTGGAAGTAAACGTTGCCGGTGCCGCAACCTGGGCAGAAGCCAAAACGGCGGCTATGGCCATTGCCAAATCCCCGCTTGTAAAAACGGCATTTTTTGGCAAAGACCCCAACTGGGGACGCATTGTTTGTGCAGCCGGTTACAGCGGCGCGCAGATGGAGCCGGATAAGGTTAATCTTGAAATCGGCGGCGTAAGGCTCGTGGAAAACGGCATGAACTGCAATGTTCCGCTTGAAAGCCTGAAAGACATTATGGAACAGCACGACATCAGCATGAAAATAGACCTTGGCGCAGGCCAAGAAGAAGCTACCGTCTGGACATGTGATTTCAGCTATGAATATGTTAAAATAAACGGTGAATACCACACCTGATATTAAACAACATTTTATTAACGGCTTTTGCCGGATTACAGGAGGAATAATCAATGTTACGTAACGAAGAAATTAAAATTTTGGTGGAAGCACTTCCGTACCTGAGAGATTTTAAAGGCAAGACCGTTGTTGTAAAATATGGCGGCAATGCTATGCTGAATGATGAAATTAAAAATAAAGTTCTGCAGGATATTATTTTCCTGAAATGTGCAGGCCTGCGCCCGATTGTTGTTCACGGCGGCGGCCCGGAAATTACCGCGCAGATGGTTAAGGCCGGCAAAAAGACCCAGTTTGTAGGCGGCCTGCGTGTAACTGATGAAGAATCGGTAGGCATTACGGAAATGGCACTGGTTGGCAAAATTAATACTGACCTTGTTGGCCGTTTAAACCGTTTGGGCGGCAAAGCAGTAGGCCTTAACGGCAAGGACGACAACCTCATTCAGGCAAGAAAACATCTTGCCGACGTTTATGAAAACGGCGAAGTAAACCTGGTTGACATTGGTTATGTAGGCACTGTTGAACACATTAACACCGAACTTTTAAACGTACTTCTGGACAACGACTTTATTTCCCGTTATTGCACCGAGCGCGTTGGCGCAACCGGTGAAACCTACAACATCAATGCAGACAGCGTTGCAGGTGAAATTGCAGGCGCATTAAAAGCAGAAAAACTTCTGGTACTTACCGACGTAAAAGGCATTTATGCCGATTACCGCGATGAAAGCACCTTCCTTTCCACTATGACTTTTGAAAAAGCACAGGAACTTATCATTAAAGGCAATATCGACAGGCGGCATGATTCCGAAAGTTAAAGCCTGCATTACCGCACTCAGCGGCGGAGCCAAGAAAGCACAGATTATTGACGGCCGTGCCGAACACAGCATTTTGATGGAAGTATTCAGTGATGAAGGCGTAGGCACCGAGGTTGTAAAAACTTTATAATTTTTTCTGAGGGGGCAAAAAGGTGAATAATATAGAAATCAGAGAACAGACAGATAAATATTACCTTCCGGTATTCGGACGTTATCCGCTGGCGCTTACCCATGGCAAGGGCTGCATGGTTTATGACGCCGACGGCGAAGGCTATCTCGACTTTCTGGCAGGTATTGCCGTTAATTCTTTGGGCTATGCCCATCCGGCGCTTGTTAAGGCAATCAGCGAACAGGCCGGTAAAATTATGCACTGCTCCAACGTATTTTATACGGATGTGCAGGCTCGCGCAGTTAAACTTATCAGCGAAGCAACCGGTTTTGACCGTGTGTTTTTAGCCAACTGCGGTGCGGAAGCCAACGAAGGCGCAATTAAGCTGGCGCGTAAATACGGCCACAGCAAAAACGACGGCAAATACCGCATTATTACAGCCGTTCATTCATTCCATGGGCGCACCATGATGACAGTAACGGCAACCGGACAGCCTAAATACCAGCAGGGGTATGAACCGCTGCCGGCAGGTTTTGACTATGTTCCTTACGGCGACCTTGAAGCGCTGAAAGAAGTAATGGACGAAGATGTATGCTGCGTAATGCTGGAGCCCATTCAGGGCGAAGGCGGAGTGCATGTGCCCAGTGACGAATATTTGCAGGGCGCGCGCGCTTTGTGCGATAAATATGACGCATTGCTGATTTTTGACGAAATTCAGTCCGGCGTCGGCAGAACCGGCCAGTGGTTTGCCTATATGCACACCGGCATTAAACCGGATGTGCTTACCTTTGCCAAAGGCATTGGCGGCGGCTTCCCGACAGGCGGCTTCTGTGTTGACGAAAAACTGGCGCATGTATTTAAACCGGGCGACCATGGCGGAACCTTTGGCGGCAATGCACTGGCCTGCGCGGCTATTGAAGCGGCTCTTACAACCATTAAGGAAGAAGGGCTTGTTGAAGCTGCGGCGGAAAAAGGCAAATACTTTATGGGCAAATTGCAGGAGCTTAAGGCAAAGTACCCGGAAAAAGTTACTGAAGTACGCGGACGCGGCCTGATTTTGGGCATGGAACTCTGCAAACCGGGCGGAGCAGTTGTGGAACACTGCCTTAAAGACCATGTTATCGTTAACTGCACTGCCGGCAATGTAATACGCCTTGTTCCTCCGCTTATTGTAACGGAAAAAGAAATAGACACGGCTGTTGCTGCTCTTGACGCAGCCCTGGCAGAATTTTAATCGGTTGGTGAGGGTATAAAATGGGTTTAAGAAACAAAGATTTAATTTCTATTCATGATTTGTCTGTTGGTGAAGTAGCCACAATTTTGGACGTTGCCAAAAAATTAAAACGCAAACAAAAAAGAGGGGAGCCGCACAGATATCTGGAAGGCAAAACTCTGGCCATGATTTTTTCAAAAGCCTCCACAAGAACAAGGGTTTCTTTTGAAACCGGTTTCTATCAGCTTGGCGGACATCCTATTTATCTTAATGATTCCGCTTCGCAGATTGGCCGCGGTGAGCCGGTGCGTGATACGGCAAGGGTGCTTTCCCGTTTTGTTGACGGCATTATGATTCGTACATTTTCGCATGATTCCGTTATTGAACTTGCCAAATACGCTACCGTTCCGGTTATTAACGGATTGACCGATTTGCTGCATCCCTGCCAGGCTTTGACCGATATGTTCACCATTATGGAACATAAGGAAATATTAAAAGGCCGCAAGCTGGTTTATGTTGGCGACGGCAACAATATGGCACATTCGCTGATGTATGCCTGCGCCAAAGTAGGCATGAACATGGTTTGCGCTTCGCCTAAAGGCTACCAGCCTGACCCGGAAATTGTAAGAACCGCGCAGGAAGATGCCGCACTTACCGGCTGCACCATTGAAGTTGATGAAGATTTGTTCCGTGCCGCCAAAGGCGCAGACGTTCTTTATACAGATGTTTGGGCAAGTATGGGACAGGAAGCCGAACAAAGCATCCGTCAGGAAGCGCTTGGCGATTACCAGATTAACAAAGAGCTGCTGAGCGTGGCACGCCCGGACGCTATGGTTCTGCACTGCCTGCCTGCACACCGCGGTGAGGAAATTACCGAGGAAGTGCTGGAAGGGCCGCAGTCCAAAGTGTTTGACCAGGCAGAAAACCGCCTGCATGTGCAGAAAGCCATTATGGCACTTTTGATGACTGATGATATCATCTAATAAAAATACACAAAATATTTATAAAAATACTGGAAATTTTTAAAATTTGTGGTATAATCATATTCGTTATATATTTTTATACATAAAAGCTGTATAATATGCAAACAACAGGAGGCTGTACTTTAATGAAAATTGACAAAAGCAAAATTAAAAAAGTAGTGCTCGCTTATTCCGGCGGCCTTGATACTTCCGTTATTATTCCCTGGCTTAAAGAAAACTACAATAACTGCGAAGTTATTGCCTGCACCGCAGACCTTGGTCAGGGTGATGAACTGAATATCGTTCATGACAAGGCTTTAAAATCCGGCGCAAGCAAATGCTATATTCTTGATTTAAAAGAAGAATTCGTTTCCGATTATGTATGGCCTGTTGTTAAAGCAGGTGCCATTTATGAACAGAAATATCTGCTCGGCACTTCTTTTGCGCGTCCGCTGATTGCCAAAAAACTGGTTGAAATTGCACTGAAAGAAGGCGCTGACGCTGTTGCTCACGGCGCTACCGGCAAAGGCAACGACCAGGTTCGTTTTGAACTCGGCGTTAAAGCTCTTGCTCCGCAGCTGGCAGTTATTGTGCCCTGGCGTGAATGGAACATCCGTTCCCGCGAAGACGCTATCGACTTTGCAGCAGCACATAACATTCCGGTGCCTGTAACCAAAGACCACGATTATTCCATGGACCGCAACATGTGGCATTTAAGCCATGAAGGCTCCGACCTTGAAGACCCCTGGAATGCTCCGAAAGACGAACTCTTTATCGTTACCAGCACTCCGGAAAAACGCTCCCGATAAAGACGAATATGTTGAACTGGAATTTGAAGCAGGTGTACCTGTTGCCGTTAACGGCGAAAAAAGCTTTCTCCGGCAGCACTGCTTGAAAAATTTAAACGAAATCGGCATCCGCAACGGCGTTGCATCTGCGACATGGTTGAAAACCGCCTTGTAGGCATGAAATCCCGCGGCGTATATGAAACCCGGGCGGCGCAATTATTGTTTACGCACATAAGAACTGAAAGACTGTGCCTTGACCGTGCAACCATGCACTACAAAGAAATGATTGCCATTAAATATGCGGAACTGGTTTACGACGGCATGTGGTTCAGCCCGCTGCGTGAAGCACTGGCAGCATTTGTTGACGAAACCCAGAAAACCGTTACCGGCACCGTTCGCCTGAAACTTTATAAAGGCAATATCATGAGCGCCGGCACTAAATCTCCGTATTCCCTGTACAGCAAGGAATATGTAACCTTCGGCGCCGACGAAGTTTACAACCAGGCTGACGCTACCGGCTTCATCACACTGTTCGGCCTGCCGCTGACCGTACGTGCATTGATGAAACAGGGCAAACTTAAATAATGGCTAAACTCTGGGGCGGAAGATTCAGCAAAAATACCAATGAACTCGTGGACGCATTCAATGCGTCCATTGAGTTTGATAAACGCTTGTACCATGAGGACATCCGCGGCAGTATTGCTCATGCTACAATGCTGGCAAAATGCGGAATCATTCCGGAAGAAGATGCAGAAAAAATTGTTGCCGGCTTAAAAGATATTTTAAAAGATATTGAAGCAGGCGATTTTGAATTTGATATTGCACTGGAAGATATTCATATGAATATCGAAGCACGCCTTACAGAACGTATTGGTGCTGCCGGTGCAAGGCTGCACACTGCACGCAGCCGCAATGACCAGGTTGCGCTTGATATGCATATGTATATGAAACGCGAAGTTGTGGAAATTGCAGAACTTTTGGTGCAGTTTGAAGAAGCACTTTTAAGTGTTGCTAAAAAACACGATAAAACCTTAATGCCCGGGTACACGCATTTACAGCGTGCGCAGCCGATTACTTTTGCACATCATCTGCTGGCATATTTTAATATGCTTCAGCGCGATTTCCGCCGCCTGCTTGGCGTATGGGAGGGAGCGGACATTATGCCGCTCGGCGCTGGCGCTATTGCGGGCACGACCTTTCCGATTGACCGCTTTTTTGTAGCGGAGCAGCTTAATTTTGGCAGCGTTTATGCCAACAGCATGGACGCCGTCAGCGACAGGGATTATATTATTGAATTTTTAAGCTTTGCTTCGATGTTGATGATGCATATGAGCCGTTTGAGCGAGGAATTCTGTCTGTGGAGCAGCACGGAATTTGGCTTTATTGAACTTGACGATGCTTTTGCAACAGGTTCTTCCATGATGCCGCAGAAGAAAAACCCGGATATTTCCGAACTTGTGCGCGGCAAAACCGGCCGTGTTTACGGGCATTTAATGGCAATGCTTACTACGGCCAAAGGCCTGCCTTTAACCTACAACAAAGATTTGCAGGAAGATAAGGAAGGCTTCTTTGACGCCATTGACACGCTGAAATTTACGCTTGCCGTTTACAGCGACATGGTTAAAACCATGACCGTTAATGTGGACAGAATGCGTGAAGCCGTAAGCAAGGATTTTTCCAATGCAACCGATTTGGCAGATTACCTTGTGCGCAAAGGCCTGCCTTTCCGCATGGCACACGAAGTTGTCGGCAAATGCGTGGCTTATGCCATTACCGAAGGCAAGTTCCTGCCGGAAATTTCGCTTGATGAATATAAAAAGTTCAGCGATTTGTTTGAAGCAGATTTGCTTGACGCATTAAAACCGGAAAACTGCGTGGCTGCACGTACTTCTTACGGCGGCCCGGCATTTACAGAAAACGACAAACAGTTTGTGCGCGGCGATGAAATTATTGCAGGGCAGAAAGCTAAAGTTGAAGAATTAAAACAAAAATTATAATTCAGGCTTAAATAAAAAGAGGCGGTTCGTTATAGAACCGTCTCTTTTGCTGTATAATGATTATAATTTAAAAGCGTTTTAATTCCTGTACTTTTTGCGCAAATTTTTGCAGGGTTACGGCAACTGGCTGCGGCGTGGTTAAATCTACACCGGCATTTTTTAAAATGTTCAGCGAATAATCGCTGCCGCCTGCTTTTAAGAAACCGAGGTATTTTTTCAACGGCGTTTTCTTTGCCGCTGAGTATTGCTTCGGCGAAAGCGGTTGCGGCGCTGTAATCCTGTTGCGTATTTATAAACGTAAAACGGTGTGTAAAATGCGGAATGCGCGACCATTCGCTGGCAAGTTCTTTATCGGCGGTAAGAGCCGGGCCGTAATAGGTTTTGTTGCTTTCCAGCCAGTAGTTTTCAAGGTTTTCTGCCTGCAGGCTGCGCCCGGCATTAATTTCTCCGTGAGTGTAAAGTTCAAATTCGGCAAATTGTACCTGGCGGTAAACCGTGGTGCGCACTGCTTCCAAAAACTGGTTGATAAGATAAACTTTTTTGCTCGGCGGTAGCGTTGGCAAGTGTATGTTCCAAAAGTAAAAATTTCGTTTGTTGTGCTGGCAACTTCGGCACAGAAAATGGAATAGTCACTGTTAGTATAGGTTTGCGCCTGGTTGGCAAGGTAGCTGTGCATGGCGTGGCCCATTTCATGCGCGATAGTGGAAATGCTGTTGTAGCGCGGCTGATAATTTAACAGAACATAAGGATGTACGCCGTAAATACCCCAGGAATAGGCACCGCTGCGCTTGCCTTTATTTTCGTAAATGTCAATCCAGCGGCTTTTAAAAGCATGTTTTAACGTGCTGATGTAATCTTCGCCAAGCGGAGCGAGTGCTTCGGCAACACGGCAGCAGGCTTCTTCAAATGTGCAGGCAAAACTTTCTCCGGCAGATGAAAGCGGCATGTACAGGTCATACGGGTGCAGTGTATCCAAGTTTAAAGCTGCTTTTTTTATGGCAATATATTCGTGCAGTGGTTCTAAATTATTGTGTACTGTTTCAATTAATTTGTGGTAAAGTTCTGTCGGGATATTATCTTCGGCAAGGCTTGCCGTCAAAGTATCTTCATATTTGTGGGCAGTGGCATAAAAACGGCTTACGCGGCACTGACCGGTTAAAGTGTTGGCCAGCGTATTGCGGTAGTTATGGTAAGTGCCCATAAGTGTGCGGAAGGAATTTTTGCGCAATGTACGGTCGGCGCTGGTCATGTTCAGCAAATAATTGCCTTCGCTTACATTGGCGGTATTGCCTTTGCCGTCGGTAATGGGCGAAAATTCCATATCGGCGCTGACAAGACTGCGGAAGATAGCAGCGGGCGACGACATTGCAAGGCCGGCCTGCGAAAGCAGCGCTTCCTGCTCCTGCGGCAGTACATGCGGCGCAAGGCGCAGCAGGTTGGCAAGATAAAATTTTAAATTCGTTAAAAGAAGGTTCTGCCAGGCAGGACTCTAAAATAATCTTTGGACAGTGAAATTATTTCCGGTTCAACAAACGATACCGCGTTGTTAAAATCAGCCAGCAGGCTTTCGGCTTCGCCGGACATGGCCTGTAAAGCCGGGTCGGTCTTGAAGTTGATCCAGCTGCGGTCGTGATGGAACTCTCGATGGGCGAACGCCAGCGCATCGAAATTATTCGTGCGCTGATGACGAAGCCGAAGCTTCTCATTCTTGACGAGCCGACCTCCGTACTCACGCCGCAGGCGGTGAGAAAGCTCTTTAAGACGCTGCATCAGCTCGCGAACGAAGGCGTCTCGATTCTCTTCATCTCGCATAAGCTCGACGAAATCCGCGAACTTGCGGACCGCTGCGTCGTGCTGCGCGCAGGGAAAATCGTGGCGAGCGTCAATCCGAAGACGGAGTCCGAAGATTCGCTTGCGCGCCTGATGATCGGAAAGGAGCCTCCCGTCGTGCGCGAGGCGCAGCGCGAACCGGGCGAAGTCATCTTTGAGTTGAAGGGCGTGACGACGCCCGGGACCGAACGTGTCTGCGGAACGGAAAACGTGACGCTCTCTGCGCGCAAGGGAGAAATCATCGGCATTGCCGGCATCTCCGGCAACGGTCAGGCGCGTCTCATGGCGATCGCCTCGGGCGAATACAGAACTGCGCCCGAACTCGTGACGCTTTACGGTTCACCCATCGGCGACCT
>ENA-OPYT01000679-OPYT01000679.1-human-gut-metagenome-genome-assembly--contig:-NODE-679-length-10271-cov-3.110410_pt1 | contig 10271 bp, 18 predicted proteins | sample MGYA00242636_ERZ504480 | MGnify/ENA primary metagenome ERZ504480 (study PRJEB26092, sample SAMD00036228) | human gut metagenome | host: Homo sapiens | study: EMG produced TPA metagenomics assembly of...
GTGGTTACGATGTGGATGATGGGATCCATAACTATCAATCCTTTTCAGTGTATTATTCTTGGAAAAAATTTCATGTTGTAGCAGGCCCGGAACGCCCGGTTGGCCGCATTGCCATTGGCCGAGAGGCGGTCTGTCGTCTTGACTTCCGGATTGGCCAGGGCCAGGGTGGACAGGATATTGCCTGCCGGGTCGTAGCCGACGTCGCCGAGGGTCTGGGTTTTTACCGATTGGGATTTAAAATTGTAGAAAAAAATTGTTATCATATCCTTGTAAGGTATTGTTGGCATAATCGTAGGTCACAACCGTCGCCCGGATGATGTAGTACGGCGGGTCGTAGCGGACGGACTGGATCGTACTCATATCGATGTACGATTCCGTCGTATCGTCGTGGCCGACCTGGACGAAGCGGGGATTGTTGTCGAGAAAATTATTCGCCGAGGCGAAAAGGGTCAACAAAAACAAGAAGGAGACGGCAAGACTGGCCGTTTTTTTGAACATAAGGCATACTTCCTTTCTGGCCTTTTTAGAAAGGCCGTATTGGCTATAAATATATTATATAGGAATTGACAGACAATACAAGAATATATATTGTAGAAGTAGGAGTTTAGACAGCTTAGGTCGAATACTATAATTATAGAGGTGATAATAGTGGATGTGATATACATTGGACTGCCTTTTGTCTTTTGGCAGGAAGATGAATCGAAACACGGACTGGATATTCACGTGACCGAAGGATTTCAAAAATTAGGGTTTCACGTCTATCCGCTCAACGCCGGCGACAACGCGGAAGAGATCTGTGCGGCCTATAATCTGCATACGTCTTTTGTCGAAGAAGAAGCCGATATCGCGCCGACGGAAGAATTTATTTCAGAACACGTCTTATGGGAAGACTTTCCCTTGCTGTATATTTCGGAAGCGGCGGCGACGTCGGAAGATGAATATACGCAGTTCGTCTTCCATACGGCGGAACTGGCCCGGGACAACGGCCTCATCGTAGCCGCGGAAGTCAATGACTGCGACGACGAGGAAGACGATCCCTATCCGTGGCGGTACAAGGCGACCGTCCTTTGGACTCACGGCGATATCCTGCCTACGGGCGGCCCGAACTGCGCCGTGACCTTGGCAATCGGTCAGGGAATCACCGTGTCCGACGGCAATGAAGAGCGGCACTACGACAAGTCGGTCGTCAGCGAAATATTTATTCCTTATTTTCTCCAGGGACTCTTAGAAGGACAAGACCCCTTTTCGATCGCAGCATCGTACGAGTCCTGAGTTAGGAGGGTTTTACTTTGAATCACAAAAAAACAGAAGAACACCCGTTGCGGGCAGCCATTCTTACTATCAGCAACAGCCGTACCTTTTCCGACGATACGAACGGCTTGCTCATTCAGTCGCTGTTGGCGCAGCACGGCCACCAGGTCGTCGACTATCAGATCGTGAAGGACGACCGGGCTGAAATCGAGCGCCATCTCCATGAATGGGTATGCAGTGTCGACCTGGTCATTACCAGCGGCGGTACGGGGATTGCAAAAAGGGACGTGACCGTCGAGACCGTGGAAGCTCTCTTCGATAAAACGATCCCGGCCTTTGGCGAGATGATGACCTATTTTGCCTATCGGCGGGTCTGCGGCGTTCAGGCCATGGCCTATCGGGCGACGGCCGGGCATCATTCACCAGTGCCAGGTCTACTGCCTGCCGGCTCTTCCCAGTCTGATTAAAATCGGCATGGAAAAGATCGTGTTGCCGGAAGTGTTCCATCTGTATTCGGAAATCAAGAAATGATGGGAAATTCGAAGATCGTATTGGTAACGGGCGGGGCCCGGAGCGGAAAGAGCGACTTTGCCGAGCGCTACGCTGCGGTCCTGCCCGGCCGTCATGCCTATGTGGCGACGGCTACGGTGTCTGACGAGGAAATGGGCCCCGGCGCATCGCCCCTTCACCAAAAAGCGCCGACCGGCATCGTGGGCGACTTGGGGAAGTGCCCGATCACTTGCCCGCCGTCCTCGGCGACCTTTGCCAGACCGCCGATGTCGTCCTCGTCGACTGCCTGACGATTTATTTTTCAAATTATCTCTGGGCCCATGATGGAGACGACGACGAAACGTCATAGACGGCGCCTTGGCGGAGCTTAGAGCCATCGTGAAAGGCTTTCGAAAAGCCGGCGTGACGGCCGTTTTTGTCACCAATGAGCTGGGCTGCGGCATCGTGCCTATGGAACAGGTCAGCCGCCTCTATCGGGATCTCATCGGCCGCATCAATCAGGAAGCGGCCCGCGAGGCCGACGAAGTCTACGTCTCCGTTTGCGGCATTACGACGGAGTGGAAGCATCGGGCCGTGATCTTGCCGGAGGTGAAACCATGAAGGCTTTTCTCATTGCCCTACAATTTTTATCGCGGATCCACCTGGCCTCCCAGGAGGTTTGGACGGACGAAGACTTTGGCCGCTCCGTCCTTTTCTTTCCCCTCGTAGGCCTTGTCATCGGCCTATTACTATCGGCGCTGTACGGCGCTCTTTCCTTTATCCTTGATCCTTTTGGCCGCGCCGTCTTGGTCGTGGCCTTTTGGTTCTATTTGACGGGCGGTCTCCATGCCGATGGCTATATGGATACGGCCGACGGCCTTTTTTCCGGCCGCAGCCGGGAACGGATGCTGGAAATCCTGAAGGACAGCCGCGTCGGTTCCGGCGGCGTCATGGCCTTCGTCTTTTTGGTCCTTTTAAAAAGTGACCTTTTTGAGCCAGCTCGAACCGAAAGCGGCGATGCTGAGCCTCGTGGCCGTCCCGGCGGCAGTCCGGTTTGGAACGCTGATTAGCATCTTTCAGTTTCCCTATGCCCGGAAAGAGGGCTTGGGGAAGGCCTTTGTTACCTATGCGCCGCCTCACACGACGGCCAAGGCCCTGGTGCTGGCCCTGCTGCCCGTCTTTCTTTGCGGGCCTTTTTATTTGGCCTTCTTAGGGGCGGCCATGATCTTGTCCTTATGGGCCAACCTTGGCATCAGCCGCAAACTCGGCGGCGTCACCGGCGATACCTACGGCGCCGTCATCGAAGGCAGTGAAATGGTTTTGCTCCTTCTCGTCGTTATCGGTAGCAAGGCCGTTCATTTCCTGTTATAATATCTATGTCTCGCCCTCGGGACGGCGCCTGTTTTACGGCGTCCGTCCTTTTTCGTAAGGAGAGACGACACGAAGAAGAATTTTATGGATTTTCGATAATGGAGGATATTCATGATTACATTATATTTAGCGCGTCACGGTGAAACGGACGGAAACGTACAGCAGTGGTACCAAGGTTCTACCGATGTACCCATCAATGCCCACGGGCTGGAACAGGCCAAATGCCTCGGCGATTTTTTCAGCCATACCCACCTCGATGCCGTATACAGCAGTACCCTCCAGCGGGCCATGGCCACGGCGGAATGCGTAGCGGCGCCGCACGGCTTGTCGGTCATCCCCGATGAATCGTTGAAGGAAGCCGACTTTGGCGAATGGGAAGGCCATACGTATGAAGAGATTACGACCAAATGGCCGGGCGAACTGGAAGCTGTCTATGCCTCTGACGGGTCTCTCCCGGCTCGCGGTGGCGAATCGTTCTGCCAGGTCCGGGACCGCATCTTGAAAGGGACCCGCGACATCCTTTCTAAGCATAAGGACGGCGACAGCGTTTTCATCGTCTCTCACGGTGCGGCCCTGCGCTGCCTCCTCTTTGGCCTCTTGGGCCTCGATATGCGTCGCATCTGGTGCTTCCAGCAGTTCAATACGGCCTTTAATGTCGTGGAATATTACGGCGACCGCAACGTCTTGACCCTCCTCAACAGTACCCGCCATTTAGAAGGTACGGCGGGCTATCTGCCCCAATGGGACAAGATGCCTTCCTTATAAGGATCGCTTATGGGAAAGGCCATGCGCCTCGATAAACTCCTGGGCCATACGGGCTGGGGGACGAGGAAGGAATTAAAAGACTTATGTAAGAGTGGTCAGGTCACGATAAACGGCGACATCTGCCGCGACAGCAGCCGCAAGGTCGACCCCGATCAGGACGTCGTTGCCGTTGGCAGCCAGATCGTATCGTACGAAGAATATATTTATCTCATGCTCTATAAGCCCTCTGGCGTCGTCTCGGCTACGGAAGACAACGTGTCGCAGACGGTTATCGACCTCTTGCCGCAAAAGTATCAGGGCAGCCGATTGTTTCCCGTGGGCCGGCTGGATAAAGATACGACGGGCCTTTTGTTTTTGACCAACGACGGTACCTGGGCCCACGGTATTACGTCGCCGAAAAAGCATCAGCCTAAGCGCTATGAAGCCGTCGTTGAAGGCGATATCCCCGCCGATATCGGGGAGCGCTTCGCCGCCGGTATCGTCCTGTCTGACGGTCTCGAATGCCTGCCGGCAGCGGCCGAACAGACGGGCGACCATACGATTGCCGTCGTCGTCGAAGAAGGAAAGTTCCACCAGGTCAAGCGCATGTGTGCCGCCGTCGGACTTACGGTGACGAAACTCCATCGCCGGTCTATTGGCCCGGTGTTCCTCGATGAAAACTTGCAGCCCGGTGAGTTTCGCCCGCTGACCGATGACGAGCGACGTAGCTTGTCGTTATAACGGATAATATATCCTTTTGATTTTTTACCTTTTCAGGCAAGATAAAATATGGTATTATAAAATATGATTGAATTAATATAAGGTGATAGTATGATAGAACAACGAATTGCCGATTTGCGTGCCTTCCTCGAAGCACACGATGCCGACGGCGCCATTATCGTTCAGCCCGAGAACCTGCGTTACTTCAGCGGTTTTACCGGCGGCGAAGGGGCCTTGGTCATCGGCCTTGATAAGGCCGTACTGTGGACGGATTCCCGTTATACGGAACAGGCCGTACAGCAGTCGGGCTCGTGGTATGACATCGAAAATCATCAGGGTGCCTTGGCCCGCTCCATACGCCAGTCTCTGACCGACATGGACTTGGGCGTTGCGGCCTATGAAGAAAACTTTATGACCCATTATTTATATGAAGCCATTGCCGACGGAGCGCTCTGCGGCTTCCTTCCCTGCGACATGACCGGTCTTCGGGCCGTGAAAGAATCGTACGAATTGGAAGCGACGCGCAAAGCCAGCCAGATTGCCGATCAGGCTTTTTCGGATCTCCTGCCTTACATCAAGCCAGGCGTTACGGAAAAAGAAATGGCCGCTCGTCTTGAAAGCAATATGCTGCTTCTCGGGTCTGAAGAAAAATCCTTTACGACGATCGTCGCCTCGGGCAAGCGCTCGGCCATGCCTCACGGTACAGCCAGCCCTAAGGTCATTGAAAAGGGCGATTTCGTTACCTTTGATTTCGGTGCCGTCTGGGATGGCTATCATTCCGACATTACCCGGACCGTCGTCGTCGGTAAGGCGACGCAGGCCCAAAAGGATTTCTACAATCTCATCTTAGAAGGGCAGAAGATGGGCGTATCCCTGGTAAAGGCCGGGAGTTCCTGCCGGGCCATTGATTATGCCGTACGCAACTATTTTGCCGGCTATCACGTCAGTCAATATTTTACGCATTCCCTGGGACATGGGACGGGGCTTGAAATTCATGAACAGCCAGTGCTGTCACCCCGCTCGACCGGTGTCTTACAAGAGAATATGATAGTCACGGTCGAACCGGGACTGTACATAGAAGGCAAGTTTGGCGTCCGCATTGAGGATTCCGTTGCCGTAACAGCCGACGGCTGTGAAATTTTAACCAAAACACCCAAAGAATTGATGGAGCTGTTATAGGAGGAGTTTACACATGATTACTAGTAATGATTTCAGACCAGGCGTAACGATTGAAATCGACGGCCAGGTATGGCAGGTTGTTGAATTTCAGCATGTAAAACCGGGTAAAGGCGCTGCCTTCGTACGCGCTAAGATTAAAAACCTCGAAACCGGTGCCGTTATCGAACGTACCTGGAATGCCGGCGAAAAGGTTCAGGACGGCCACGTCGACCGCCGCCAGATGCAGTACCTTTATGAAAATGAAGGCATGTACTGTTTCATGGACAACGAAACGTATGAACAGATTGAATTGAACAAAGACTCCCTCGGCGATGCAGCTAACTTCCTCAAGGAAGAAATGAATGTATCGGTCATGATGTTCAAAGGCAAAGTCATCGGCATCGACCTGCCGGCTTCCGTTGAACTCAAAAGTCGTTGAAACCGACCCCGGTGTCCGTGGTGACACCGCTACTGGCGGCAGCAAACCGGCCACGCTTGAAACGGGTTATGTCGTCAAAGTACCGCTCTTTATCAATGAAGGCGAAGTTCTCCAAATCGATACGAGAACCGGCCAGTATATCGGCAGAGCTTAAGGTTAACGGATTACCGTGTTAGCCGCTAGCATAGGGTATTCAAGGGGCTTCGCGCGTGCGACAGCCCCTTTTTTTGGATGAAAGAGGTGATGTTCATGGAAACGACGGAAGTCAACGAATGGGGGAGCATCCATATTTCTTCCCAGGTCATTGCCGCCATTGCGTCGCTGACGGCGGCTAAGGTTCCGTCGGTGGCTGCGTTGGGAACGAATATTGCCGATGCAGCAGCTGAAAAACTGGGCCGGACCCGGCCCAATCACGGTGTCGATGTCTCCATTGACGGCAAACTGATCGAGCTGACCGTTCGGCTGCTCATCCGCTATGGCTGCCGCATCCCTGACGTCGCACTGGAAGTCCAAAAGACGGTCAAAGATGCCGTGGAAAAGGCGACGGCCTGCCCGGTTACGGCGGTTCACATCATCGTCCAGCAAGTGGTTTTCGAGGAGGCCGGTCAAGATGGATGACAATCAGGATTTTGCCTATGCTGTCAGTGATAAGGCCCTGCGCAACATTGCTGAAACGGCGGCCAAAGATATCGACGGCGTCGAAGCCGTGACGAGGTGCAGCGTTTCCGTAAAAGACGGCAGCGTTTCCCTTCGCCTGGGCGTCCGCGCCGTCTATGGCTTTGATCTGCACGAATTAGCCCTAGCCGTTCAAAGGCGTGCTGCCGGAGCCGTGCAGGATATGGCCGACCCCAAAGGCCTTGATATTTCCGTTACTATAGAAGATTTGGTACTGCCGCCGGCAGACTAGTTACCAACAGGAGGTTTTTTGTGAGCAGACATAAAGCGCGCCAAGAGGCGCTCGAACTCTTATATTCCCGTGAATTTCACGAAGAAAATGACATCCAGTACAGTGAACATGAATCATGGGAAAGTGATTTCATCACGACGGATATGCTGACCGAAGACGGCCCGGAATTGAGTGAATCGGAACGGCATACATACAGCCAGTACCTCGTCGAAACGACGACGGCTCACCGTGCTGAACTGGACGACATCATCCGTCCCTTCGTCAAAGGCTGGGAAATCGAACGGATGAACCGCATCGACCGTAATATTTTGCGGCTGGCCTTGTGCGAACTGGTCTACCCGAAAGAAACGTTGGCGCCGTCCATTGTACTCAATGAAGCCATCATCCTGGCCAAAGAATTCAGCGGGGATAAGTCGGCGAAATTCGTCAACGGCATCCTCGGCGCTTACGTAAGGTCGAAAGACTGATGGATACCTATCTCGGCATCGACACCAGCTGCTATACGACGTCTCTGTGCCTGGTCGATGAAACGTATGACATCGCCGCCGATGAACGCATCATCCTGACCGTGCCTAAGGGCGGCCGCGGCCTGTCCCAGTCGAATATGGTCTACCAGCACACGCGCAACTTGCCGGTCCTCTTTGAACGGGCAGCGGCGGTACTGAAGGACCGCAAGATTCGGGCCGTGGCCGTGACTGATCAGCCCCGGCGCCGGGACGATTCGTATATGCCGGCCTTTTTGGCAGGCCTCGGTTATGCCAGGGCGCTCTCTGCGGTCTTGCAGGTACCCTTATATCGCCTGAGCCATCAGGAAAATCATCTGTTGGCCGTCTTACGCAGTCTGGGGAAGGTGGAACAGGAGCCCTTTTACGGCATCCATCTCTCAGGCGGTACGACGGAGCTCGTCCGGGCCGTTCCCGATGACAAGGGCCTCGATATTACCCGTATCGGCGGGACGAGCGACATCAGTGCCGGCCAGTTCATCGACCGCATGGGCGTCGCCATGAACCTGCCTTTTCCGGCCGGCGTCCACGTCGATAAACTGTCACAGGAATTTTCGGGGACCCTCAAAGGAGCGCACGTCTTTTTTAAAGACGGGGAAGTCAGTTTTTCCGGCCCCGAATCGCAGGGACAGCGGCTCCTCCGGGACGGCGAGGCCGACATTCCGCGAATCTGCCGCTGGACGTTGGCTACGGTCTGGCGCGGCCTGTCTCGGTTACTCGATTACGCTGTCGCTGACGGCATGACCCACCTGGTCGCGGCCGGCGGCGTCATGTCTAATTCATATCTGCGCCAAGAACTTGGCACATACTGCCAACAGAAGCACATCCGACTCGACCTTGCAGCGGATGGCTTCAGTGCCGACAATGCTTCGGGAGCCGCTTTTTGGGCGGCCGTACAGGAAGGGAAGGCATGATGAAATACGCATCGGTTACGGACGTCGTCCGCCGCATCAAAGAGGATATACATAAAGATTACCGCCTGCAGAGCATTGCCATGGAGGGCAACGTCATCGGCTTGAAGCAGGCGTCGAATGGCCATTATTATATGAATATACGCGACGAAGAATGCTCCCTTCGGGCCATCGTCTTTCGCAGCCGGGTCACGGCCGCCGTCCGGGCCCTGCGAGAAGGGGATCACGTCGTCGTCATCGGTGCCGTCAACGTCTATGAAAAGGGCGGCGCCCTTTCCTTTATCATTGAACAGCTCTTTTCCCAGGGGACGGGATCCCTCCAGGCCCAGTATGAAAAGATCAAGAAGGACCTTGAGGCCAAGGGCTACTTCGACAGCAGCCATAAAAAGAACTGCCTCGCTTTCCCTGGCGTATCGGCGTCCTGACGTCGGCGACGGGCGCCGTCCTGCACGACATCCGCCGCATTGCCGGCGAGCGCAATCCCTATGCCGATATCGTTCTTCGGCCCATCCCCGTCCAGGGGGAGGGCGTCGATAAGACCATCGCCGCTGCCATCGATGAGATGGGGAAGCGAAAAGACCTGGACATCCTCATCGTCGGCCGCGGCGGCGGATCCATGGAAGACCTGTGGTGCTTCAACAGCCCGGACGTTGTCAAAGCCATCTATGGCGCTCAGGTCCCGGTCATTACGGCCATCGGCCATGAAACGGATACGACCCTGGCCGACTATGCGGCCGACATTCGGGCTGCGACGCCGACCCATGCGGCAGAACTGGCCTTTTTTGATATGGGCGAAGCCCAGCTCGACTTAGCCGCCCTGGCGGAACGGGCTTATGAGACGATCGTCCGGCGTATCGACAGCGAACAGCGCCGCGTCGACGCCGCAGCCGGCAGGCTGAACCTGCCCCACTATGACCGTTTCTTAGCCATGAAAAAGGCTCAGTTGACCGTACTCATGGAAGGAGCCGGCCATCAGTGGCAGCGGCAGCTCGAACAGGGGCAGAGCCGGCTTATGGCCTTACAAGGGCGCCTTGAGGGCCTAAATCCGGAAAACCTCGTGCGCCGCGGCTACGGTCAGCTCGTACAGGATGGAAAGATCATTACCGCCATCGACAGCGTAACCGCTGACAAAACCCTTGAGATACAGCTTGTCGACGGCACGATTGTGACAGACGTGAAAGAGGTGAAGCGATATGGCAAGAACGACGGATAAACTAAAAAACTTTGAAAGCAATTACGAGAAACTGGAACAGCTCGTCCGCGACCTCGAAGCGCCGGACCTGACGCTGAAACAGTCCCTCGATTTATATGAAAAGGCCGTTAAATTATCGAAGGACTGCGAAGACGCCTTGGAGTATGCCCGCCAGAAAGCCGCGGCCATGGCCGATAAGGGCGATGAAAAAGCTGACGTGGCAGAAGGAGTGCTGGACTTATGATGTTTAAAGACTATTTGACCGATAAAAAAAATCATATCGAAGAGGTCCTGAAGACGCTCCTTCAGACGAAGCAGCCTCAGTTCGGCCCCTTATATGAATCGATGAATTACAGCCTCATGGCCGGCGGCAAACGGATTCGCCCGATTCTCATGCTGGCCACGATCGAAGCCCTGGGTCACGATGCGGCGCCCTATACGGAAATGGCCTGTGCCCTCGAATGCATCCATACCTATTCCCTCATTCACGACGATCTGCCCTGCATGGATGACGATGACCTGCGCCGGGGGCAAGCCGACGAACCACGTCATTTACGGACCCGGCATTGCGACCTTGGGCCGGCGA
>ENA-OPYT01000683-OPYT01000683.1-human-gut-metagenome-genome-assembly--contig:-NODE-683-length-10245-cov-1.989721_pt1 | contig 10245 bp, 11 predicted proteins | sample MGYA00242636_ERZ504480 | MGnify/ENA primary metagenome ERZ504480 (study PRJEB26092, sample SAMD00036228) | human gut metagenome | host: Homo sapiens | study: EMG produced TPA metagenomics assembly of...
TGGGATGCACGCTGGAAAAGGCGTAAGGGGAGGAGGAGCGGGGATTTTCCCCGCCCCCTGCGCCGGAATCCTTCCCGGCGGCCCGGCGGCGACGCCGCAAATGAATTTCGGAGAAGAAAATGCCCCGTTACGTGATGGCCATAGACGCCTCCAAATGCCTGAACTGCAAGGCGTGCCTGATTGCCTGCCAGCAGCGGAACGCCGTGCCCTACGGCCTCTCCCGCAACTGGGTACGGGAAACGCCCGATACGGCTTCGCCCTCCGGCTGGCGCTACCAGCCCGGAGCCTGTATGCACTGCGACGAGCCGTCCTGCGTTGACGCCTGTCCCACGCACGCCACCTACAAGGCCGAAGACGGCGTGGTCATGGTGGACGAAACCCGCTGCATCGCCTGCGGAAGCTGTATGCGCGCCTGCCCCTATCAGGCCCGCCACATCGACCCCGCGCGCCGCGTCGTGGACAAGTGCGATTATTGCGCGTCCTCCCGCGCCGAAGGCATGGAACCCGCCTGCGTCAGCGTATGCACCACCCGCGCCCGCGTGTTTGGGGATGTGGACGACCCACAGTCCCCGGTCAGCAAGGTGCTCGGCTCGCACAAAGTCACGTTCGTTGAGGCCAAGGACGCGCCCACCAAGCCGACCCTCGCCTATCTGAACGATGTGGCCGACAAACACTGGCCCAAGGCCGAAAGCGCCGGTCCCGTGGGCTTCATGGGAACCGTAGCTACCGGGGTGCGCTGGCTCGGCGCGCTGTCCCTGTTCGGGGTCGTGGGCGTGGGCCTGCGCCAGCTGATCCGCCCCACAGGCGAAGCTTCCCACGAAGAAAAGAGGAAGGGCTCATGATCCGCCGTCATTCCCTCAGCGCCGTCTGTATGCACTGGTTCAACGCCTTCTGCTGGATCGCGTTGCTGTTCACGGGGTTCGCCCTGCTTTCCAACCCGGCCATGCAGCCCGTGGGCATGTGGTGGGCCGATCTCTGGACCGGCGTGTTCGGCGCGTACGGACTGCTCGTCTTCCACCTGCTGATCGGTTCGGCGTGGCTCGCGGTCTACTTCCTCTACATCATTTTCGGGTTGCGCCACGACGTAGTTCCCTTCCTCAAGGAAGTATTCAACCTCTCCCCGGCCTCCGACATGACCTGGTGCGTCCGTAAGGGTATGCGTCTCGTCCTTGGGGAAAAGGCCATGCGCAGCATGGGGCTTGACCCCGCCCTGCCGCCGCAAGGCTTCTACAACGCCGGGCAGAAGCTCGCCGCCGTGGCCGCCGTGCTGTGCAGCGTGGGGCTTGCGCTCTCCGGGCTGTTCCTCGCCGCGCTGGCGCTCCATCTCGTCGCGCCGGGCTCCGAGGGCGCCGCCCAGTGGGCCCTGTTCATCCATCTGCTCTGCGCGGGCGTAATGGCCGTTGTCCTGCCCATCCATATTTACATGGCCGCATTCGCGCCCGGCGAAGGCCCCGCGTTGCGGTCCATGTTCTCGGGATTCATCCCCGTAACGTTTATCCGGCACCATAACCCGCTCTGGTACGAAGAGCTCGTGCGCAAGGGGGTTATCCGTCCAGAAACCACCAATCCCCTTTCTTAAGGAGTCCGCCATGAACATCAAAGCCATCGCTTCCGCCGTCCTCGCCGCCGTGGTGCTGTGCGCCGCCCCCGCCTTCGCCGACGGCAAGATGAACCTCAACACCGCCACCGAGCAGGAACTTTCCGCCAATCCCGCCGTCGGCCCCGAGCTGGCCAAGGGCATCGTGGAATTCCGCGAAAACGTGGGCGACATCAAAAGCATGGATGAACTGCTGGAAGTCAAGGGCGTTACGCCCGAAGTGCTCGAAAAGCTCAAGCAGGCCGTGACCGTCGAGCCATCGAAGGCGCGGAATGCTCGTGCTAACGCTGATCGCGGGCGGCCCCGGCAAGGGGTTCCCGCATCGGACGGCCGCAGAGGCCGACAAAAACAGCAACCGGATCGCTTCACGCCTTCATAGTGAAGGCGGCTGACGCGCGGATCGTTTTCGGCAGTTGCCGGAACCGCGCCCAAGCTCGGAGCGAGCCGCAAGAGGAGGATGTATGTCGCATATCTCACTCCGGGCCATCGGCAAGACCGCAGCAGCGATCTGTCTCGCCGTGGCGATGAGCGGTGTGGCGATGGCAGGCGACGCGCCCGACCGCGTGGTCATGCAATCGCCCGCCAAGGACGCGGCGGTCCTTGCCAAGATGCAAGGGCTCGTCAACAACAGGAAGGCCAAGACGCTCAGCGGCCTCAGCCGTACCATCAACGACGGCGTGGTCATCCGTAAGAGCACCATCAAAGACGGCAAGATCATCATTCCGCCGTCCGGCCTGTACATCACGGTCCGCTCCACCAACTGGCATCCCTTCGATAACGAGCCTCTGACGCTCGCGGGCAAGACGTACCATGCCATCACGGATCGCTATGTCCGTGACGTCATCCGTAACGTCACCATGAAGAAGGGGCAGGTCATTCCGAGCAACGCCAACAAGAGCCGCGGCTGGGAACTCAGCTCCGTGGAGAACGACACCTACGGCATTGAAGGCGGCAATTCCGCCGTGTTCAAGATCGTGAAGACCACGGGCAACTACTACGGTTCCCAGTTCCCGGTCTACGCGGGCGCACAGATCAGCAACGCCGCCGCTGACGGCTCGCTCGTCAAGGGTTCCAAGGATCCCGAAGGGCATACCGTCCCCACGGCTGAAAACGGCCTGAGCGAAATGATTTACGGCAGCAACATCGCTACTGTAGGCCGTACGCATGTCATCATAGACGCCATTGAAGGCGACTCCGTGAAGGTGCGCGAACTCGCTACCGACAGCTGTTCCGCCATCTTCGTGTCCCCCAACGAGCCCGTGGTCGCCAGCTACGGCAAGGGCGACGCCTTCACCATCGGCGACGCCAAGGTTGAAGTCACCGACGTGGCCGCCAACGCCGCCACCGTGAAGCTGACCGACAAGTCCGGCACCGTGACCAAGGTCCTCGGCCCCCTGACCCCCGAGAACACCCGGATGCTGCTCATGTCCGTAGTTGACCGCGACCGCCTCTGGACGCTCTCCAAGGACGGCAAGGTCGCCGTGCACCTGAATATCCGCCAGAGCGACAAGCCCATTGCCGACGGCAAGGTGTCCCTCGTCGCATATAATGACGTTGTTGAAGTCAACGACGGAAGCGTGTGGCCGACCGATACCCGGTTCCTTGCCCGTCCCGAAACCTGAGCGACCTGCACTTTCCCCCATGAGATCGTCCTTGAAAACGACAAGGAAATCGTTCTCGACGGGGGAGCCAACAACGTGTTTGTTGGTCCGAACAAGCATTTCTCCATTGTCATCGACGAATTTGACGGCAAGATCGTGAAGGCGTGGCACATCGAAAACAGCAAGGGCGAAAAGAGCCCCAACCTTGCCACCCGCGCCGGCGGCAAGCACATCGACCTCGTGGTCGGCAAGGCCTGCCGCTCCACGGCCCACTTCATCAGCCGTTTCTATCCCGCCATGTATGACGAAACCTTGAACGGCATGGATTCCTTCAAGTAACCCTCTCACCGCCCGCCCGATCCGTCCTTCGGCACACGGATCGGGCGGCCTTTTTCCCGAAAAAGCGCAGGAGATTGACATGGGAAAGGTTCTGATCGCGTTGTGCACCGTATTCCTGCTGGCCTTTCCGGCCCGTGGAGAGCAGACCGTGACGTGGGAAAGCCTGACCGTATGGAACGATCTGCCGCCGCTCTACGATCCGGCCCCGTGGCCTTCCGATCTCGCGGGCAAGCGCGTGATCCTGCGCTGGAACGGCAAACACAACGGCGATCTCCTGCTCGATTACCTGCACTCGCTGCTGTCCCGCGCCTTTCCGGACACCGAATTCATCAAGGCGTATGAAACGGACCCCGCCCTCAGCGGCGTCTCCAAGGATCTGCCCGAATCCGAGGCCACGGCGCGGACGCTCCTCGAACTGCGCCCCGATCTGGTCATCGCGGCGACCGGGGACTGCCGGGCCTGTTCCGCATGGCTCGCCATCGATCAGATCCAGCTCGAACGCGCGGGCGTCCCGACCCTGACCATCCTCACCCAACCGTTTCTCAAGACTTTTTCACAACGTCCGCCAAAATCTCCGCATAGGCCCCCTGCATTGCATCACCGTGCCCCACCCCGTCGCCATCATCCGCGACGAAAAGGTCCGCGCCAAGGTCGACGAGGCGTTCCCCGCCATCCTTGACGCACTCCGCTCCGGGAAGAGGGCGGACAGCACGAAAACCTTTCCGGCAGAGACGGCGCCTCCGGCGGAAGCCGAAGCATCGTCCGCCGCACCGGGGAAGCAGATTCCGGCAGACCTTCAGTGACCGGAACGGCAGAGCCCGCGTGGATTGCGGGCTCTCGCACAAATATCCCGGTAAGGCGGCAATGCCGCCTCCTAGCCAGCGAAGGCCGATCCCGAAACGCCGCCTCGCCTCATTGCCGGAAAAAAGCCGTCCGCACGGTGTGGGGCAAAGAGAAATATCTCTCTTCCGCCCTGTACCGTGCGGACGGCCTATTCATTCCAAGCCGATACGGGATCGACGCCGTTCCCCCATACAAAAACGGACGCTCCGCCATTGCGCAGAGCGTCCGTTTTTCGACATGGCATCGGCAGCCGGGATTCCGCAGGGCTTTTTCCATACCCGGCGGCCTTGTTTCACCCAAGCGGGGAAGCAAGGAAGGGTCCCGGCTGATTCCCGATGCGGAGGTGACGGGCTGGCCTTTCGAGGGCCTCCTACCCCAGAAGCCCTCGGCAGAAGGATGATTCCCCTGCACGCTCAGGCGCATTTCCCTTCATGTATTGCCACGACGGGAACGCCCGGATCAAAGGGCACCGTCTCCGCTCAAGCCTTGAAACGCGGAGCCTCCGCCGGAAGAGAGGCGAAGACCCGCGTCCCAATCGTCTAGAACTTATAGCCGACGCTGAAGGTGCCCTTGAAGTTGTTTTCCTTCGCTTCGTAGCCCACGCCCTTCCAGAGATCCTTGTCCAGATCGAGGCGGATGTAGCCGAGTTCCACGAACAGGGAGAGGTTCTTGTACAGCTTGTATTCCGTGTCGAAGTTCACTTCCACGGCCTTGTCGCCTGTAGTCAGGTACATCATGCTGTATTGCGAATCCTGAGGATTCGAAATCATTCCCTGACGGACCATTTCCTTGTTGTTCGTGCCCTGGTAGTACACGACGCGCAGGACGTGGGAGAGGTCTTCCATAAACGAGATGTCCTTCACGCGGCCCATGACCGCCCACGTACCGGAGATGCCGTAGCCCATCGTCTGAGCCGCGCCGCCGTAGTTCGTGCCGTCGAAGCCGTAGGAGGTCACATACACATCGGGGTCGATGGAGGGCAGACGCTCGGAACCGTTATAGGCATTGGCGTCGTCGCCCGAGGAATACCAGAACAGCAGGCCGGGGGTACAGGATTCCAGCTTGTATTCGGCGAGGAGCGCGGCGTACCAGCCGGAGCGCTTCACGTCGAAGTTCTTGCCGTTCAGCTTGCTGGTGCCCAGATCCACGCTGCCATAGCGGCGTCGAGGCAAAGCGGAAGGGATCGAAGTAGCTCAGATCCGCGGAGACGCCGCCGAACCACGCGCTGGCCGTGATCCTTATCGCTGTTGGCCACGATGGTCGACGTGCCCATAAGGGGAAGCATACCCTGTGCCATAGGATAGTTCAGGTCGAAGTTCCCGCCCTTGAAGCTGTCATGCCCGATGATGCGCCCATGCCCACGGGGTCACCTTCACGCCGTCAAAAGTCATCGGCACGGTCACGCCGATGAAGTCCATCGCGTCGTGGGCGTCGTGCTTCGTCATTTGCGGGGTCGTTGTCATTTTCGGCGCGCAGCCAGAACAGGCTCGCGCTCACGTTTTCGGTGAACTGGTTGCTGATGGTGATGCCCGCGCCGTCGGCGTCGAGGATCGGGGAGCCTATGCCGGTGAAGGTCGGCTGGACGTAGGGCTGGAGGCCCATGCGGACCTTGACGTCGGTCTGGGGAATGATCCAGTCCACATAGCTGTAGCGGACCTTGATTTCCTTGCCGTCCGTGCCGAGGGCGGCGCCTTCGGCGGCCTTGCCCCAGTTCTGGTGGCCGATTTCGAAGAACATCACACCCTTCAGGGATTCCGAAGCGATCACGTCGATCTGGGTACGCAGGCGGGTAGCGGCACGCATCTTATCGTCGCCGTTATGCTTTTCAAAATTACGGTCGGCGAACGATACACGGTTCTGCCACAAGCCCGTCATCTTGAAGTCGACCGCCTTCGCGGCGGAAGTTGCGCCAAGAACCAAACCGGCGGCCAACAAAAGCGTCATCAGTCTCTTCATCTTCCTCTCTCCTTTGGGTTGAACGTACTCCGGGTGTGGGAAACCCGGCATTCCCTTTCCTCCGGGGGAGCCCCCCCGCATCCCTCATGTGCAATCCGTTTCCGATGGGGGATCAGAACGCGGGCTTGCGGATGAACTTCAAGAGATACATGGCGATGGGCGTCGCAATGATGACCGCTGTGAACACCCAGACGATGGGATATCCCTGCAGCGGCGCGAACGGCATGGACAGCGTGACCGGCAGGAAGGTCAGGCAGGAAAAGACATTCATAAGGCCGCCTTCCACCGCGACGGGGGTTTCGTAATCCGGATCGGCGATGCGGAGCAGCAGCAGGCCCGAAGCCGCCGTGCCCGTGGCGTAACCGAACATGATCAGGCAACGCTCGAAGCCGTACTCGGGAGAGCGGCGGCCGAACCATACGCAAATGATCAGGGTAATGAATGTGGCGACGGCGATGGCGACGATGAAGGGCAGCAGCACCTCCTGAAGGGCCTTCATCTCAATGCCGAGGAACACGGCGCAGATCATGAAGTCCACGGAACCGCCGACCAGACGCCGGGTCGTTTCGCCGTCTATGAGGTGCAGGATGTCGATCTTGCCCATGAACTTGCGCAACAGCATGGCGAGGAACATGCCCCAGCAGAAGGTCAGGCCGAAACCGAGCCCGGCGATGCCGGCGGGCATGTACTTGGAGAACAACAGCCCGAAAAGATAGGCCACGCCATAGATCGCCGCCATGAGGCCCACATGGAAGCCGAGGTTGTCGATGTTGGCGGGATGGGTGGTGCTGTGGGAACAGGGGGGATTGTCGCCGCGATCCATAAGGCCGCGCAGGAAGTTCTGGGGCAGCTCGCCGGAACGCCCTCCGGTGCACCAGCCGCGCTTGATGCCGTAGAAGGCCAGCGGCACGCCCACGATGCCCGCCACGAGGAAACCGACGGCGGCGAAGGCCAGCCCGACGCTCAGGGCGTTGGCGGTCTGATAGGAGGTCTGCCAGATGGTGGCGTAGGCCTGCGTCTGGCCGGGGCCCTGCGTGAAGCCCGCGCCGAGGAGGTAGCCGTTGACGGTTTCAAACGTGCCCCCGAACAGATCCTGCCACAGCACGAAAACGCCCTTGCCGATGAGCGCCTGCACAGAGAAGGTCATACCAAACACGAGCGCGATCCACAGGGCGCCACGCATCACAACCTTGCCGCTGGCGGGCTTCTTGGTCTGGAGCAAACCGATGCCTACGAAGCCGAACGCGAACAAGTGGAAGGTGATCATACTGAAAATGTTCGGCGTAATGTCCTTCCAGCCGGTGGAGGTGGGCATCCCGACCAAATCAAGGTTGATCAGCACGAACCCAATGAGGCCACCGATAAGGGAGGAAGGAAACAACAGCTTCTGGAACAACGGCACTTTGGCACGGATTAACGTCCCGAGCATGAGCAGCATACCGATCCAACACAATGCACCCAGATACGGATAAAATGACGCTTCCATGAAACCCTCTCTTGGTAAGGCAACCGTCAAAGTTGTGAGTATCCGCAACCACAGGAGCCGGGGAAACCCGACGGAGAAGGCGGGAAGGAACGCCCCCATGCCGCCGGGTTTCCGGCAAGGCTATTCCAGCGACCCGTATACGAGTTCGTTGCCGACGATGGTCGCCAGCACCGTAATGTCGCGGATAGCCTTTTTGTCCACGGCAAGGGGGTTGTCCCCAAGCACGACCATGTCGGCCAGCTTGCCGGGTTCGAGGCTGCCCTTGCTCGTTTCCTCACAGGCCTGATAGGCGGCCCACGAGGTCACGCTGCGCAGCGCGTCCATGACGGAAATGGTGTATTCCTCGCCAAGGACTTGCCCGCTGCTGGTGAGGCGGTTGACCGCAGACCACACGGAGAGCAGGGGATCAATGGGGGTTACGAACGTGTCGTTGTGGTTGCTGAACAGGATGCCGCGTTTCAGGGCGCTGCGGAGCGGGCTGATGCGCTTGGCGCGATCCGGGCCGAGGAAAATGTCGCGGTGGCGGTCGCCCCAGAAGTAGGTGTGGACCACGAAGAACGAAGGCACCACGCCGAGGCGCTTGATACGGTCGAGCTGATCCTCGCGGACGGTCTGGCAATGGATGATGATGTGCCGGGCGTCGGCGCGGGGATAGCGCTTCTGCGCCTCTTCATAGGCATCCAGAATGAGCTGGATGGCTTCATCGCCGTTGCCGTGGATGGCGATCTGCCAGCCCTGCCGATGCAAAGCCACGATGCGATCGATGAACCCTTCCGGGTTTTCCTGGATATAGCCGCGCCACATGGGGCCGTCAGGCAGATCATAGATGATTTTGTGGTAGGGATTGCTCAGGCAGCCGGTATAGCACTGCAGGCTGCCGTCGACGAGGTGCTTGACAGCGCCGAGGCTGATCTTGCGGTCGGCGGTCAGCGGCGTACCGGAAGCGTGAGAAGTGAACTGGTTGAGATCGCAACAGCCGAGGCCGGGCAGGATCTGCACGCGGTTACGGAGCAGGCCCTTTTCATGGGCCTTGCGGAGCTGTGCCCACTGCTTTTCCTGTGTGAAGCCGTCCTGAGCGGATGTGACGCCCTCGCGGTATAGGCGTCGCAGGCGGTTACGATGCTGCGCATCCAGTCTTCCTCGGAAACTTCGGGCAGCAACGCGGCAACGGGATTCATCGCCGGGGGTTCCTCCAGAACGCCGTTGGGGTCGCCGTGCCCGTCGCGGCGGATGATCCCGCCAAGGGGATCGGGCGTATTCCGGTCATAACCGACCAAGGCCAGCGCGCGGCTGTTGCAGGAGCACAAATGGCCGGAAACATGGCGCAGGAGCACCGGATGATCGGGAGTCACGTCGTCCATGTCGGACGCGAGCGGGTGTCGGCGATCCGCAAGGGCGGTGTCATCGTAGCCATATCCAAGAATCCACTCGCCCTTGGGCGTGGAGGCGGCCTTTTCCTTGAGCAGATCGCGGATTTCGGCGATGTCCTTCACCTTGCCTACCGGCGGGGAGGAAAGATCAAGCTGCGTGGCGAACATGAGCCCGGCCCATACGAAATGGCTGTGCCCGTCGACGAAACCGGGCAGCATGGTCCGACCCCGTAAATCAGTGACCACGGTATCCGGCCCGGCATGGGCCATGACGTCATCGTCCGTTCCCACAGCGAGGACCACGTTGCCTTCAACAGCCAACGCGCTGACCACGCTTCCCCGTGAATCCATCGTCAATATCGTACCGTTCCGGTAGATCTGCGTTGCCTTGCCCATAGTGCTGGCTCCTCTGTTGAGATTGTTCACGCGATTGATCTTTTTAGAGCAATCGACATGCCAATCGGAAAACGCGGAGCCTATTAGCAGCGATCCCCATGTTTCTATTACATTATCTTAAAAAAAGGCACCCTCATCCCCCGCAGAGAGGAAGCACCAGAGGCCCCGAAGTCCAGCATTTTTGGACAAAACGGAGTTAGTGTGAAAATAATACGTTGAATAAACAGGAAAAAAGAGAAAAAAGAAAACGCTGAAGCGGCGTAGAAAAAGGACAAAAGGAAAATCCCTTTTCCCTGAATCATTAACAATCATTCATCCTTTTCAAAAAGAGTCTTTCTTGCGTCGATGCCTCACCATGTTTCCAGAAAACTGGAATCATCCAAAAATAAAGACGCGGCTCTTTCCACTTTGCCTTTTTCGATGGGGCAAGCTCCCCCGACAGGTTCATCCGGCAGAGATGATAATCCGAGGAAAGCCACTAGAACACCTGTGGGCCCCTGTTCCGCACGGCGTGAGGCTTTCCTCCCTTATAGACACGGACCTGTCTGCAACTCCCCCTCTTTTGTTTTGCCGCACCTGCTCTGTTCCTCTCTGCCAAGCTGCGGAACAGGACTTTTCCGACAAAAAAAAGTTACTTTGACATAACTTTAAAAATAA
>ENA-OPYT01000684-OPYT01000684.1-human-gut-metagenome-genome-assembly--contig:-NODE-684-length-10240-cov-2.229507_pt1 | contig 10240 bp, 10 predicted proteins | sample MGYA00242636_ERZ504480 | MGnify/ENA primary metagenome ERZ504480 (study PRJEB26092, sample SAMD00036228) | human gut metagenome | host: Homo sapiens | study: EMG produced TPA metagenomics assembly of...
ACAGAACCGGGATTTCCATAAGCTGGATGATGAAAATATCGAGTATCAGATGCAGATGTGTGAAAAAGAAAAGACGGGAGAGAAAACGTGGGAAAAGGAATAATGGTGATCGGAGCAGCAATTCTGGATGTGCTGGCCCGCCCGGTCAGCATGCAGGTGTTTGAAAAAGGCTCACATCCGGTGGAAGAGCTCAGGCTGGAGGTGGGAGGCGATGCTGCAAATGAAGCCCTTGTGCTTGCTGGCCTGGGAAAGAATGTGTGGCGGCAGACAGTGCTGGGAAATGATATGGCAGGCAGAAATGGTCCTGGGAAAGCCTGAGGGAAAGCGGGATAAAAATCTCAGATAACTGCGTGCGTGAGGATATCAGGACCGGGATCAATACGGTGCTGGTTCAGGAAGGCGGAGAACGGAGCTTCCTGACAGATCCAGGCGGAAGTCTTAGAAAGCTGGGGCCGGAGCATCTGACGTTTCCCTTTGAAAAAGCGATAGATATCCTGTCGTTTGCAAGCATTTTTGTGTCGCCAAGGTTTGGAGCGGCAGAGATGGAAAAGCTTTTTTGCAGAGCGAAGGAACAGGGGATCCTGGTCTGTGCAGATATGACAAAGCCCAAAAACGGAGAACAGGAAAAGGATATAGCAGGAGCTTTGCGGTGGGTTGATTATTTCTTTCCAAATCGGGAAGAGGCGTGTATGCTGACCAGGGAAACGGATGAAGAAAAGGCCGCGGTACGACTCTTAAATGCTGGTGTAAAGCACGTGGTCATTAAGTGTGGCGGAGACGGCTGCCTGGTTGCCTGCGTGTGCGGCGCCAAAGCGGTGGAGTGTGCAGGAGCGGCCCGGTGGGTGAAAATGTGACGGAAGTGTGAACGGGGACGTACACCTTTGCAAAAGGTGTACGTCCCCGTTCACACTTCCGTCACATTCCTCACAACAGCTTCCGCAGCACTTCTTCCACAGAATCTGTTGAAGCATCGGCATAGCGCTCTACACCGGGAGCACAGTCCTTCATGGCATAGCCGCATCCGGCGAACTGCAGCATTTCTATATCGTTATACTGGTCGCCAAAAGCAATACATTCTTCCGGGCGGATGCCAAGATGGTCGGCCAGACGTTTAAGGGCAGTGCCCTTATTAGCGCCGGGGGCGATGAAGTCCACCCACAGATTGCCGGAGGTGACGACATCGATCTGCGCCCCGAATTTTTCTTTGAAATAGGGCAGAAGATAGGTGGTGCCATGGAAATCACAGGCGGCAAGTTTTAAGAAGGGTTCTGTGATGCTGGTGAGATCCGGGCAGTAATGGATATCGTTGTGGAGCTCGTCCCGCATATGGCGGATAAACTCCTGACTGTCAGAGTCGGTATAACAGCGGCTCTCACAGGATAAAAGAGTGTGGCAGGAGCCGAATTCCCGGGAAGCCTTAATAATCTGAAGTCCCAGGCTTCGCTCAATAATGCCTTGGGATATTACCTTTCCCTGGCATATACAAAGAGAGCCGTTTTCTGCGATGTAGGAAATCTCATCTTTGACCGGGGCGAAAAGGCAGCGCTGGCTGTAAAGCTGACGCCCGCTTGCAGCGGCAAAATGAATGTCCTTTTCCTTCAGACGAAGGATCAGGTCAAAAATTTCCGGGTTAATCTCCTGGGCTCCGTTTCTTAGTAATGTTCCATCGAGATCGCTTGCGATTAGCTTGATCATGTACTGTCTCCTTTTTATGTAACTTGCATTTCGTAAGAATCCATTCTGAACTCTTGTTGCGTATCTGTACCGAACCCATTATAATATAAAAGGAAATATAAATTGGGAAGAGAGGGTTTTAGCCATGAAAATAGGGATCGGTAACGATCACGCTGCTGTAGAAAATGAAGTTTGAGATCGTAAAGTACCTGGAGGAAGCAGGACATGAGGTGATAAATTATGGAACAGACACACCGGAGAGCTGTGACTATCCGGAGTATGGAGCGAAAGTGGCGCGGGCAGTCGTGTCAGGAGAAGTAGAGAAAGGAATCCTGATCTGCGGCACCGGCGTGGGGATCTCGCTGGCGGCCAATAAGATCCGGGGAATCCGGGCCGTGGTATGTTCAGAAGCCAGCACCGCCCGCCTGTCAAGACAGCATAATGACACCAATATACTGGGCTTTCGGTGCACGGATCATTGGAACGGAGACTGCAAAAGACATTGTGAAGGCATGGCTGGAAGCCGAATTTGAAGGCGGACGTCACCAGAAGAGAGTGGACATGCTGATGAAATTGGAAGAGGAGTAGATATGGAAGCGATCATCTTTGACGTAGACGGAACATTGTGGGATGCAAAGGATGAGATTGTATACTCCTGGAATCTGGCCCTGGAAGGATGGCCCCAGATCACGAAGAGGCTGACCGGGGAAATGATGACTCCGGAGCTTGGAAAGCCGATGGACGAGATCATGGACGATCTGTTTCCAGAGCTTTCGCCGGAGCAGCAGGAGCTCCTGGCTAAGGATCTGTACCGGATCGAGAATCAGTGGATCGAGACGGCTCCCTGCCATGTGTATGAAGGGGTGGCGGAGACTGTGAAAGAGCTGAGCCGGAAATACCGGCTGATGATCGTAAGCAACAGCCAGTCCGGGTATATCGAAGCGATGCTGAAAAATACCGGTCTGGGAGAATACTTTGTGGATCATCTGTGTTTTGGGGAACACTTTGAAGCAGAAAGGGGAAAACATCCGGCTTATCATGGAACGGGGCGGCGTGAAAGAAGCTGTCTATGTGGGGGATACACAAGGGGATGCCAATGCCTGTGACATGGCCGGAGTACCGATGATCTATGCGTCGTATGGGTTTGGAAATGTAGAAGGAGACTATCCGGTGATCAGAAAATTTTCGGATCTTCTGGACCTGTTTCCGGTGTAAAGCCATAGAAGAAGAGATGATGATAAAGGAAGGAGCCGTCGCTTTTTAAGCACGGCCCCTTTTATAATTTAAAGCGCTAAATTGGGGACGGGGGATTTCTGGAAATCCCCGTCCCCAATGACAATTTGCTATTGTTTAAGCCTGCAGCATCAGAAGATGCTGGATTGCACCCTGATATCCGGGCTGATCGGCAAGGATAGACTTTAGCTGGTTTGCTGCTTTATCCAGATTTCCAAGTCCAAGATTTCCCAAAGCTATGAGATAATGACAGTAAGTGTCGTTCCGATCCTTGATATTGCTTGGGAACACTTCGATCTCCGGAAGGGATACGGCAAAGTAGTCATATCCTACCTGGTCGAATACATGTCTCTCGCCAAAGGAGATCAGCTGATGGAAGCATTTGCGTGCCGCAGCGGTATTGCCAAGCTTCTCGTTGCCAGTCCCTGGTAAAGGATGGTGTCGGAAGGCTGATCATTGTAATATAATACGCTTCCAGGCTCATCCAGCCCGACGGAGGCACGAGGAAACACTCTCTTGCGGTACGCTTTTGCCCTTGGCCTCATAGGCGAGTCCCAGATAATAGTCGGCAATATTATCCTGCACGTTTGGAAGCTTTCCTTCGCCCAGGTTTTCCGGATAGGCTTTCGTCTGCTCCAGAAGCTGGATGGCTTCATCATATTTCTTTTCATCCAGAAGCTGGATGGCTTTCTGAGTCAGTGCGTAGCGGTACTGGGTGATGACTTTCCCTTCGCCGCCTTCCCACGGATGGAACCGGTGGGAGCCAAGGCAGGAAAGTGCCTTATCATACTGACAGGTATTGTTCAGAAGCGTGATGTATTCCACATACAGAGCGTCTCTGTCTTCCGCCAGTTCTACACGCTCTTCCAAGAGATCCAGACGGTCTTCATTGGAGACGCCGGCCTTGGAGCAGAGCTGGTCATATTCCAGGAGAAACCGGGAGTATCCGGGATCCAGATCCAATGCCCTTTTCATGGATACGAGCGCTTTTTCCATGTCCTTTTCTTTATTGTAGTAGGCGATTGCCAGGTTGCGGTGTGCCATGGCAAATTCCGGATCCTCGGAAACGGAAGTAAGCCAGTGGTCTTTCGCTGTCTCGTACTGTTTCTTATCGTAGAACAGACATCCCAGATAATAGTGAGCCCGCGGCGCTTTTGAAAGAGCCTTTATGGCGCTTGAAAGGATCACTACCTCTTCGGTCCGGTTCGGGAAACAGCAGTCGGAGCAGGCTTCCTCGCCCTTCTGGTAGAAGGATGCCGCAAGGGCTGTATCTCCGGATTTTTCATAAGCATAACCCTGATAATAGGAGATCATCGGTGAACCGTCCTCGCAAGAGGAAAGGATCGCCAGAGCATCCTCATAGAATCCGGCTTTCATATAGTCCAAAGACAGCTCCAGATAGTTGTGTGCCGGCTGTCTCATAGCCTGTTTCCAGCCTGCCATATCTCCTGAGGCAAGGACCTTCTCGTAGCGGATACCCATATCCAGAGGATCGATGTCGGCAGATTCGGAAAGCAGCAGGACCGTGTCCTTATTCAAAGCGCGCAGGATGGCTGCTTTCAGGGTACGGGCTTTCATGTTGTGCCAGTTGCGGATCATGGACTGCTCGATGAATTCAAGGGCTGCCTGGTAGTCTCCCTTCCGGCAGGAAAGGCAGGCGAGCCAGTAGTAACCGCTGCTCTGGTTTTCATAGCTCCAGGTGGCCTTGTAAAATGCGTCAAATGCTTCATTGTCCTGACCTGTCATATGAAGAGCAAGTCCCAGGTTGTAGTAACATTCTCCGTGATACGGATTCGGATTCTTCCATGTCTGTTTCTCGATGGCTTTCCGGAAATACGGAATACTTTCTTCGAAGCAACCTCTGCGGTAGAGCAGAAGTCCATAGGCGTTGTTCAGACGGATGTCGGAAGGATCGCGCTTCAGGCCTTCCAGATAATAGTCCTCTGGTGCAAAGGTGGCGTGGCGGTACTGCTCTAAATGGAGGCCGCCTAAGTAAAGCTCCTCTGTGGATTTCAGCTGTTCCGGAGGGAGCAGAGGATCTGCCGGTTCCGGAGTGGGCGTAAGCTCCGGCTCTTTTTCCGTGTAGCTGACTAAGAGGGCTCCGTCTGCATCTTTGATAGAAACGCTGCAGCCAGACAGTGTTTCCAGATCAGTCGGGAAGGTGCCGTCATAGATTTCTACAGGAGAGAGCGGTGCGGTGTCGGTAAACAGCACGTTTTCGCCCTGGGTCACCTGAATCGTTACCTGAGCGTGCTTTCCGGAGGCATAAGCCTTGATCCTTAAGATACCGCCTGCAAGCTCTATATTTACAGCAGCGTCCTTCGTGGCGTTTTTCACGCGGCCTACATGTTTGTAAGGCATGAAGTACTGGGTAAATGTCTTTTCCTCCTGAGGCTTGAGCCATGTGAAATCAGGCTGGTTGTCGGCGTAGACACCAGTCATCAGTTCGATATACGGGCCGTCCTCATCGGTCAGATTCCGGTCCCAGGCCTGGCCGAAATCACTGTTTCCCCAGGTCCACTGTTTCTTTCCGGGGGAAATGTGGTGGTCGGCCACATGTAAAAGCCCTGCGTCCAGCTGCTCGTCGTAGTTTCCGATGAAATCATAATCAGAATGAGCTGCCATATAGGAAGTTGGGACCTTGATATTGCGGTAGCAGGAAATATCAATTCCTTCAGAGTAGTCGTATTTGTAATATTCCCCGGTAGCGATCGGGAAGGTGGAAACAGCACGTTTTCCATGATCCATAACCGCATGTACGTCCGGCGGGAATACGGAATAAGTGTGTTCATTGACCGGGACAGCCGGATTTGCCCACCAGAGGAAGGTCTGCGGCATATCGGTACGATTGTAGAGCTGTCCTTTGATCTCGATATAGGATTTGTCCGGGTATAGGGTGAATGCGCCCATACCCTTTGTGCCGTACATCTTGTCGATCTCGCTGACATATACGGTGGCGGATCCATCCTCATGCTCCTGATAGAAATAATCTACCGGAGAATAAGTAGAAGGACGGTGATGCTGCGGCCAGTTAAATTCGATGCCGCCGGAGATCCATGGTCCGGTAAGGCCTACAAGCGCCGGTTTGATCACATGGTTATAATAGACAAAATCGTAGTTGTTGGTCTTGTCATAGGCGCGCTGGATCCTTCCGCCGATCTCCGGCAGGATCATCACCTTCAGATAGTCGTTTTCCAGGTAAATGGCATGGTATGCCACATCTTCCTTTTTGTCGGATATTTTTTCCTGTGACAGGTAAGAGGATATACCTTTCCGCTGCTTCCCTGATAAGCCCGGTTCTCAAGAAACAGAGGGCTTTTTTCCGGGTCTGCCGCAGGGTAGGTCGGGATGGTGACCGTTTCTTCCCACACATGTACACGCTCCATTGTCATAACAGTTCTCCTTTCGCGTTTGTTCGCTGTATTCTTATGTTAAGGATAGCATAGCGTACAGTATGAGAAAATGGCATAAACGATAAAAACATGGACAATATTCCACTGGGGTGTTATATTAAACGAAATGAACTTTTTGGTGGAAAAGAGCAGGAAGCAGCAGGAAAAGGAGGTGTGAGTATGTCGGATGGAATCGGCAAAGCAGAAGGATTCCGGGATGAAACATATCTGATCGTGCCTACAGAGTCCTTTGCAGAATATATGGAGCATCCTCTGGTCAGAGGAGCGTACCTTACGGATGTGGGTTTCTTTCCGAAGGCAAAGGAGCACTACCGGGAGCGGGAAGAGGGCGCAGACCAGTATATCCTGATCTACTGTACGGAAGGCCGGGGGATTATCGAGGTGGAGGACAAAAAATACCACCTTGGCAGGTCGGATGCCTTTTGTATTCCCCGGAACAGGCGGCACCGCTACTATGCGGATGAGGAAGAGCCGTGGAGCATCCTCTGGGTGCATTTTAAAGGTGAGACGATTCCTTATTATCCGGTCCAGGAGTGCCGGATCGTGCATCTTGCCTCCCGCGCCAGTGACAACCGGATGATGGTGCTGTTTAAGCTTTTGTTCCGGGTTCTGGAAAGGAACTATACATTAGGAAACTTTATTTATATCTCCCAGGTGCTTTCGTTGATCCTGTCGGAGGTATATTTCCGGGAAAAGATGGATGAGAGCACCACCCAGGACCGGCATGTGACGCTGGTGATCCGGTACATGTATCAAAATCTGAGAAAAACCTGACATTATCGGATATTTCCCAGGAGGTGCAGCTTTCCAAGAGCTATCTGAATACGATTTTTAAGACGCAGACTGGGAAGTCTCCGGTGGAGTTTTTTATCCATTTGAAGATGCAGGAGGCGTGCAAGCTGTTAAAGTCCGGGCAGATGTATGTCTACGAGGCGGCTGCGGCGCTTGGCTATGAAGATCAGTATTATTTCTCCAGAATCTTCAAGAAGGTCGTGGGGGTGTCGCCGCGGGATTATCAGAATGGAGACTATTTTTATCCAGAGTAAGATAGTCCATCAATGGATAGAATATGGAATTTTTACAAAGGGAAAATCATGCTATACTGAAACCATGAAAATTGAGATGACATCAGGATAGAAGGAGGATCATACTATGGAAAACAAAATTCCTGAAAAGATGCTGGGAATGAAACTGCCGGGCGGAGCTAAGGTACAGGCGGTAGAAGTGGATGTGCCGCATCCGGGACCGGGACAGGTGCTCCTGAAGATGAAGGCTGCGAGCCTTTGCGGAAGTGACCTGAAGTATATTTATTACGAACATACAGATAAGACCGGCGGCGCAAGATATGACGATGTGATCGCAGGACATGAACCCAGCGGACAGGTAGTAGAAGTAGGTGAAGACGTCTGCGATTTTAAGATTGGAGACCGTGTTGTGGTTTATCATATCCAGGGCTGCGGATATTGTGATGAGTGCCGGAAAGGATTTTTTCATCAACTGCCAGAACCCGGAACGCCGCGCTTACGGATGGCAGAGAGACGGCGCATTGGCAGAGTACATGGTAGCAGATGTGAGCACCTGTATCCACCTGCCGGAATTTTTGACCTACGAAGACGGAGCCATGATCGCCTGTGGATTCGGAACCGCATATCAGGGACTCCTGCGTGCAAACGTGTCCGGTAACGACCGTGTGCTGGTTATGGGACAGGGACCGGTCGGACAGGCAGCGATCATCCTGGCAAAGGCTCTGGGAGCACAGACCATTGCAGTAGACATTGCAGAAGAGCGTCTGGAGATGGCAAAGCAGATCGGCGCGGACGAGGTACTTCTGGGTGATGACAATATGGTAGAAAATGTCATGAAGATGACCGGCGGAAAAGGCGTGGAAGTAGCCATTGACTGCTCCGGAAGCAGTATCGGACGCCACAGATGTCTGGAAGTGGCAAGAATGTGGGGAAATGTTGTATTCCTGGGCGAGCAGGGTACGGTAACCTTCGAGCCAAGCCCGCTGCTCCTTCACAAGAACCTGACGCTCCACGGATCCTGGGTGACCTCCGTAGCAAATATGGAAAAGCTGGTAGAGCTTCTGGACCGTAAAAAAATACATCCGAGCCAGATCATTACCTATCGACTTCCCGCTTCGAGAGACCGATAAGGCCTTCGAGATATTCGCGACCGGAAAAACCGGAAAAGTATGCGTCTGCCACGAGATAGAATAAAAGAAAATGAGAGTCCGTCTTTTCATGGAGTATGGAAAGGACGGACTTTTCCGCAAAATGTAAGATTAAAAAGGGAGATGAGATCATGGATCATGTGGAAAACTTGAGAGAGTGGATGAAGAACGAAGGATATGACGGCATAGTTTTAAGCCGGAGAGACAATTTTACCTGGGTCAGCGGCGGTGCGAAAAATGCAGTGTGCACAAACACAGAAGTGGGAATCGGCCATTATGTCATTGATGCAGAAAGAATCAGACTTCTGGCGGACAGCAGTGACGCACCCCGGATGGGAAAAGAGCAGAATCCGCTGGAGGGAGAAACGATCCTGGTGCCATGGTACACGTCCATGGATGAATATGTCAGCAAAATGGCAGAAGGGAAGATATTTGTTTCGGATACAGGGATTGCCGGGACAAAGAATGTGCAGGAAGAGCTCGTAAGGCTCCGGATGCAGCTTTGTCCGGAAGAAGTCCTGCGGTACCGCGAGATCGGACAGACCTGCGTTAAGATCGTGGAAGGCGTGTGCAGGGATGCCCGCCCTGGCCAGACGGAGGAGGAAGTGGCAAGCGAACTGAAATGCCGCTGCCTGAAGGAGGGAGTCAGCCCCGACTGCGTACTGGTGGGCTCTGACGAACGGATCCTAAATTACCGTCATCCGGTTCCGACGGATAAGAAGATTGAAAATAGCCTGATGGTGGTTCTGGGTGGCGAAAAATACGGCTTAAACATCAGCATGACCAGAATCGTATATTTCGGGCCAGTACCGGAAGAAATCAAAGAAAGATACGAAAAGACAGCCTATATCTTTGCATGTATGCAGTGCATGATGAAAGAAGGCATGCCTTATCAGGAATACTTTGCAAAAGTTCAGAAGTTGTATGAAGAAGCCGGATATGACGGCGAATGGAAGCTGCATCACCAGGGAGGCCCCACGGGCTACGCCTGCCGGGAATTTGTGGTGACCCCGGAGACCGGCGGCGAGATCCACGAAGGCGAAGCCTTTGCATGGAACCCGACCATCCAGGGAACCAAATGCGAAGAAACCACATATCTTACGGCGGAAGGGATCGAAACCTTCACCAGGACAAAAAACTGGCCCTGCCGTGAGGTGGAGACACCATATGGGGACTATGAAGTGGCTGGTATTTTGGAAAAATAAACTTGTTTATTTTCCGGACGCATGCTAAGCTAAAACAAAGCATATTTTCTTTTTTCAGAGTGGTTAAACCACTGTCTGTTATCTGATCTTGGCAGTTTTTGGAACTGTGTCTTATGGAAAATTCATGCTTTTGAAATTCATTTGATTAGGCAGGAATTTTCCGGGTAGAGGATCGGGAAAGCAGAAACTTCCTGCCACAATATTTGTGAGAAGGAGGTTTTCATGACAAAAAGAAAAACATTACGATGGCATCAAGCGTTTTATGCAAGTCTTAAGATTGAGCTTCAAGAGGACGCTGATTGTCTGGAGTTCCTCCGGGAACATGTCATAGGAAGCGAGCCGGTGAGGGCAGACCTTCTGGTGATAAAGAAAAAGGATGATCGGGTGCTCCAAAAGCGGATTGGGAGGATGTTCCGTACATATAATGTAGTGGAATATAAAAGCCCGGAAGATTATCTGTCTGTCGATGATTTTTACAAGGGGTGCGCTTATGTTGGTCTATATAAAGCGCTGACGGGCAGTGCTGACCAGATAAAAATTAC
>ENA-OPYT01000685-OPYT01000685.1-human-gut-metagenome-genome-assembly--contig:-NODE-685-length-10225-cov-3.975837_pt1 | contig 10225 bp, 9 predicted proteins | sample MGYA00242636_ERZ504480 | MGnify/ENA primary metagenome ERZ504480 (study PRJEB26092, sample SAMD00036228) | human gut metagenome | host: Homo sapiens | study: EMG produced TPA metagenomics assembly of...
GACGCTGATACTGGCGGATCAGGCGGTGGACCAAGAGGTCCGGGTAGCGGCGGATCGGCGACGTAAAGTGTGTATAGCATTCCGAAGCCAGGCCGAAATGACCGGCGTTGGCCGTTGCATACCGGGCCTGCTGCATAGAGCGCAGGCGATGGTCTGAACGACGGCCGCTTCATCGGTACCCTTGGTAGTTTCCAGAAGTTTTTGGAAATCAGCCGGTTTGACGTGTTCCGAATCGGGCACGGGCAGGTTGAAGCTGGACAGGACGGTGCGCATCATGTCCAGTCGTTCCGGTTCGGGAATTTCATGGATACGGTACACCGACGGGTTGTCGCTGTCGCGGAGATAACAGGACACGGTTTCGTTGGCGATAAGCATGCTTTCTTCAACGATCTGCTCGGCCAGGGTCCGTTCCCGTTTTTCTAAGCGCAAGGGAACTCCTTCGGGGTCGAGGATGACCTTGTATTCGGGGAAGTCAAAGTCGATGGCCCCGCGGCGAAGGCGCATGTTCTTCAAAATCGTCGACAGTTCCTGCAAATCCCGGAGCATGGGCATGAAGGGCTGCAAATCGTCGGGGATGATGCCGTCGACGAGGGCTTTTCGGACTTCGACGTAGTTGCAGCGGCGTTTGACGCGGATGACGGCCGGGCCGATGTCGGATTTAACGACCTTCCCATGGGTATCGATTTCCATGACACAGGTCATGGAATAGCGGTCTTCTCCGGCATTGAGGCTGCAGATGCCGTTGGACAATACTTCCGGCAGCATGGGGATGACCCGGTCGACGAGGTAGACACTGGTGCCCCGGTTATAGGCTTCTTCATCGATGGCTGAGCGAGGCCGGACGTAGTAACTGACGTCGGCAATATAGACGCCCAGTCGAAAATGACCGTTGGGGAGTTTTTCGACGTCGATGGCATCATCGAGGTCCTTGGCATCTTCACTGTCGATGGTGATGAGCTGGCGGTCGCGGTAATCGCGGCGGCCGTCTTCCATGACGACGGTCTGGTCGATGGCTTCGGCTTCGGCCGTTACCTCTTCCGGGAAGGCAAAGGGCAGGCCGTGGCGGGCCATGATGACCTTGATATCGAGGTCGCGGTCGCCGTTATAGCCGAGGACTTCCGTCACTTCCCCTTCGGCCTTGCGGTTCCGTGTCGGCCATTTGGTAATGGTCACCAAGACGCGGGCACTGCTGCGGGCATTGCCTGTTTTATCGAGAGGAATGTAGATATCTTCACGGATTCGTTCATCATCGGGCTTTACAAAAGCGCTGTGTTTTTCAAGTTGAAAGGTCCCGACTAAGGTCTGGTTCGCTCGTTCGACGATGGAAACGATTTCCCCTTCCTGCTTATGGCGGCCGTTTCCGGCATGGATGATACGGACCGTGACCTTATCGTTATTCATGGCTGTATTGCGGTTCTGCTCGGAAATGTAGACGTCCTCCGTCAGATCTTCGCTGATGACGAACCCAAAGGTCGGCGTATATCCTTTATAGATACCGGTAATTTCCTGCGGCGTTTTGGCAGCAATATATCGATCTCCTGTAATTCTCATGAGCTTTTCACTCCTCACCAATTCATCAAATGTCTCAAATACGTCAGCCAGTCTGGCACCGGCAATGCCGAGCTTTTCGGCACAGTCTTCGACGGTCGCCCCTTCCGGGGCCATGGCACTGCATATATTTATTATATCATGAGCCAGCTGTAAATCCATAGTGCTCCTCCCGACAGAACAGATGATAAAAAAGAGCCGCCGCATATGCGACAGCCCTCATTAGTTTCATTAAAAGGTATGCATCAATCTGCCCAACACGAAGGTACAGACGGCAAACAATACCGATAAGATGATAGTCATTTTGGAAAGCAAGGCATCCATGCCGCGGGCACGACTGCCAAACAGGTCGTCGGCACCGCCGCCAAAGCCCGCACCCATCCCCTGGGTCTTGCTCTTCTGTGCTACGACAACACCGATGATGAGCAGTGCCAAAATGACAACGATGATTTCTAATGCTGTGATCACGTTAATCCTCCTCACACAATGACGCTAACAGTATTATTGTACACTTATTTAGCCTTTCTATCAATAGTTGATTTCGGCTCTTTCTCAATCTTTTCTGTTCCTTCCTCTTCATTGCGTGTTTCCAGATAGTGTTCCAGTTTTCGTTTGACCCGCTGGAGGGCATTATCGATGGACTTTACGTGACGATGGAGCTCCCGTGACATTTCATTATAGGACTTGCCGTCTAAATAAGCCGTCAAGACGTTCCATTCCAAATCACTGAGGATTTCATTCATCTTCAGTTCGATATCGTTGAATTCTTCCCGCCCGATGATGAGTTCTTCCGGATCGCTGACGCGGATGCCCGACAAGATATCCTGCAGGGTCCGGTCGGAATCTTCTTCATAAATCGGTTTATTGAGGGATACGTACGAGTTGAGGGGTATGTGTTTCTGCCGTGTAGCCGTCTTGATGGCCGTAATGATCTGCCGGGTGATGCACAGTTCGGCAAAGGCCCGGAAGGACGACAATTTATCACCGCGAAAATCCCGCGTCGCCTTATACAGGCCGATCATGCCTTCCTGGATGATGTCATCCCGATCGGCACCGACGAGAAAATAGGCGCGAGCCTTTGATTTTACAAAGTTACGGTACTTGTGAACGATATAATCGGTAGCCTGCCCGTCCTTTTCGGACTGGGCAATACTGACGATTTCTTCATCGGTCATGCCTGCAAAGCGGTCATTTTTTTCCGGTACATGAGACGCTGCCTGCATTATCGTCACCTCGCTTACTTAATGGTATTCGCCTGGCGCTGGCGCACGACTTCATACATGAGCAGTGCCGCTGCTACGGAGGCGTTGAGAGAATTGACGTGGCCAAACATGGGAATCTGGACCAAGACGTCGCAAGTCTCCTTGACCAAATGGGAAATCCCTCGTCCTTCGCTTCCGATGACGAGAACGACGGGATCGGTCAAAGAGCTGTGGAAGTAATCTGTTTCCCCCTCCATATCGGCGCCGATCACCCAAAACCCCCGTTTTTTTGAGTTGCTTCAGCGTCTGGGAAATATTCCCGATCTGCACCAAAGGCAGGTATTCAATGGCACCAGCCGACGTCTTACCGACCGTTTCATTGATCGGTGCTGACCGGCGCTTCGGCAGGAGCACGGCATCGGCACCGGCACATTCCGCCGTCCGGATAATGGCCCCTACGTTGTGGACGTCTTCCAGGCCGTCGAGGAGAACCAAAAAGGGAACCTTGCCCTTTTCATCGGCGGCGATGAGGACGTCCGTGAGGTCGGCATATTCGACGGCTTTGGCAAAGGCCACGACGCCTTGGTGCCGGTTGTCCGGTGCCAGGCGGTTGAGGACCTTTAAGGGCGTCTCTTCGACGAGGATGTCCTCCTTCGCTGCCAAGTCACGAATCCGCTGCAGAGGCTTCGTTTCATTGCCCGAGGCGACGTATATCTTGGTGATGGACCGACCGGCCTTCAAGGCTTCGGTGACGCTGTTGCGGCCGATGATAAGTGTATCCGCGCTCATTCCGTACCTCCTCTGGTTTGGCTGCAGTAAGCCTTTGTTTCTTCATAAATCTGTTCCATGATCTCGGCCAGCCGGTCCCCCTGTCCGGCCATGACCAAAAAGCCGACCAAGGCTTCAAGCGCCGTACTGTCGTGGTATTCGGCAACGGTCGCACTTTTAGGGGCCATGGAATGGGCATTGCGCGCCCTTTGACAGACCCTTTTTTCTTCTTCCGTAAGGCTATCGCGAAGGCGTCGGTAGACCCAGGCCTGGGCCTTGGCCGACACGAACTCCGCTGCCAGGCCGTGGAGGACCTGTACCTGGGGAATGCCCGTTTCCACCAGGCGTTTGCGAAGGGTCAGGGCATAATAGGCATCGCCGACAAAGGCCAGGTTGATGGAATCGAGACGGGCGGCATCGCTTTCAGGGACATCGAGGCGCTTGCCTTCGGCAAAGGCCTGATAGGCCCGTTTTTTTAAGGCTTGGAGTTGTTTGAATTTCACTTTTTCCAACGTGCTCCCTGAGGAGAATCTTCGATGGTGATGCCGAGAGCTGCCAGTTTATTGCGGATGGCGTCAGCCAGGGCAAACTGTTTCTGGACGCGGCATTCCTGACGGATGTCGAGGATGACCTGCATCAAATCGTCGTAGTCCTTGCTGCTGGCATTGGCCTTCTGGCCTTCCCAGCGTTCTTCCAGGATGCCGAGGATGTCCGTAAAGGTCTTGAAGATTCGTTTTACTTCCGACATGATGGCCGAGTCGACGGGAACGTCGTTGGTGACGACGGCATTTTTATAGATATTGACGTTTTTCGCAAGATCGAACATGGCGGCACTGGCCAAGGCCGTGTTGAAATCGTCGCACATAGCCGTTTCAAAATCGTCTTCGTCTTTCTTAGCCGCAGCCAGGAGCTGTTCGGCTTCGGGAGACTTGCTGCCAGCCGGCATTTCCATCAGTTCCAGGACGTTATCGATAGCCGTTCCCAAGCGTTCCAGGCTGCGCGTCATTTCGTCCAAACGTTCATCGCTGAAGTCCAAGGGGCTGCGATAGTGGTTGGAAATGAGGAAGAAGCGCAGGGCGTCAGGGCTGTAATGAGCCAGGACGTCTTTGACCAGGAAGAAGTTGTTCAAGGACTTACTCATCTTTTCGGAGTTGATCGTAATGAACCCGTTGTGCAGCCAGTATTTAACCATCGGCTTTTTGCCCGTAAAGGCTTCGGACTGGGCGATTTCATTTTCATGATGCGGGAAAATGAGGTCACTGCCGCCGCCGTGGAAGTCAAAGGTATCGCCGAGGTACTTATGGCTCATGGCCGAGCATTCGATGTGCCAGCCCGGACGGCCTTTGCCCCAGGGGCTGTCCCATGCCGGTTCGCCCGGTTTAGCACCCTTCCAGAGGGCAAAGTCCATGGGATTGTGTTTACGGTCGTCAACTTCGATGCGGGCGCCGGCTTCCATGTCGTCGAGGCTGCGGCCGCTCAGTTCACCGTAGTCGTCAAATTTTTCAACGCTGTAATAGACGTCGTTGTCGATGACGTAGGCATCGCCCTTATCGACGAGGCCCTGTACCATTTCGATGATGTCATCCATGTGTTCCGAGACGCGGGGATAACGGTCAGCCCGACGGATATGGAGCTTATCCATGACGTCGAAGTAAGCCGCAATGTAGCGGTTGGAAATCGTATCCCAGCTGACGCCTTCCCCATTGGCGGCATTGATGATCTTGTCGTCGACGTCGGTGAAGTTCTGGATATGCGTGACTTCATAGCCGAGGTGTTCCAGATAGCGCTGGATGACGTCCCAGGTTACGAAAGGACGGGCATTCCCCATGTGGGAATGGTTATACGGCGTAATGCCACAGACATACATTTTGACCTGGCCCGGCGTGACGGGAACGAAGGTCTCCTTTTTACGAGTCAGCGTATTGTATACTTTCAGTTCTCTCATACTGTTACCCCCCTGAAAATTAAACCAAAAAAGCCACCATCCCTTATGACAGAGACGGTGGCCCGCGGTTCCACTCTGTTTTTACGGCACAGCCGTAATCTTTACTGCGCAGTAACGGGCGCACCCGGACCGGATTACTCCATTCACCCGGCCTGCTCACAAAGGCAGCATTGCAGTCTTATGACCTGAAAAAGCTCTCAGCCACGGCTTTTTCTCTCTGGCGGATGCCACTGCAACTCATTTTGCTCATCGCAGATGCGTATTCAAACATACTATTTGATACATGTTATTAATTAATATGTACGTATATAGTACCCAATAATCACTTATCTGTCAAGATATAATCATTATTATTTATTAAGGCTGGCGTTCAGGCGATCCAAAACTTTTTCGCGGCCCATGAGGGCGACGATGACGTTCAAATCGGGACCGTGCATGACGCCGGTAATGGCTACACGGATCGGCATGTAGACGAATTTTCCCTTTACCTTCAAGCCCTTTTGAATCTTTTTGAACAAGGGCTGTACCGTGTCGGGCGTGACTTCGTCGAGGGCCGTCAGTTCATCGCGGAACATAGCCAGGACAGCCGGTGCCGTTTCTTCAGCCAGGACAGCTGCCGTTTCTTCATTTTCCGGCGCATAGTCTTCGGTAAAGAAGACTTTGGCGGCATCGACGATCTGGGCGCCGTACTGGACGTGTTCACGCATGGCGGCGCAGACGGCTTTCAGCCAAGCTGCTTCGGCTTGATCCGGATTTTCACTGGCATAGCCGGCCTGTTGGAGGTGCGGCAGGCACAGGGTATAGAGCTGATCTTCATCGAGTTCTTTCATGTAATGGAAGTTGATCCAGTTCAATTTTTCGATATCGAAGACGGCCGGGTTCTTAGCGACGCGGCTTAAGGAGAACTGTTCGTTCAATTCGTCGCGGCTGAAGATTTCCTGATCGCTGTCCGGCGTCCAGCCCAGAAGGGCCAGGAAGTTTACCAGGGCATCGGGAAGGTAGCCCATGTCGCGGTACTGCTGAACAGAAGTAGCGCCATGGCGCTTACTCATCTTCTTCTTGTCGGCACCGAGGATCAACGATACGTGGGCGAACTGCGGGGCATCAAAGCCAAGGGCCTTGTAGATGACCAGCTGGCGCGGCGTATTGGACAGATGTTCTTCGGCACGGATGACGTGGGTGATGTGCATCAAGGCATCGTCGAGGACGACGCAGTAGTTGTAGACCGGAATGCCGTCGGATTTGACGATGACGAAGTCGCCGACGTTATTGGAGTCGAAGGATACGTGGCCCCGGACCAGGTCGTCGAGTTCAATCGTTTCATTTTTCGGCGTCTTGATGCGGATGACATGAGGACGGCCTTCTTTTAAATACTGTTCGACCGTTTCTTTCGGAAGGTCGGCGCATTTCCCCGAGTATACCGGCGTTTCGCCTTTGGCCAGTTGGGCATTCTTTTCAGCTTCCAATTCTTCCGGCGTGCAGAAACAGTAGTAGGCTTTTCCTTCGGCCAAGAGTTTATCCGTATATTTCTGATAAATGTCCAGGCGTTCGGTCTGGCGATACGGGCCGTCGGATCCGCCGACATCGATACCTTCATCCCAGGTAATGCCCAGCCATTTCAAAGCTTCTTTAATATTTTCTTCCGATTCGGACGTCGAACGTTTGCGGTCCGTATCTTCGATGCGGACGACGAACTTGCCGCCCGTGTGTTTGGCGACAAGGTAGTTGAACAGTGCCGAGCGGGCGCCGCCGATATGGAACGGTCCCGTCGGGCTCGGAGCAAAACGAACGCGTACTTCCTGTGACATAAAAAATTCCTCCTAAATACATACTTATAGGTACGATTGATAGCTTAGGATCATGGCCGCCGCTTGCGCTGCCATGCCCTCTTCCCGGCCGACGAATCCTAATTTTTCGGTCGTCGTCGCTTTGACGGAGACGGCCGACTTAGAAATCCGCAGGGCCTCGGCAATATTTTCAATCATCTGCGGCACAAAGGGTTTGATTTTAGGCTGCTGTGCCAGCAGCGTTACGTCTAAATTGACGATGCGGCAGCATTTTTCCTGCAAGAGATGGCGAACCTTAGCGAGCAGCACCAGGCTGGAGATGTCTTTAAAGTTCTCATCATTGTCAGGAAAATAAGTCCCGATATCGCGCAGTCCCGCCGCGCCCAATAAGGCATCCATGACGGCGTGAATGAGGACGTCGGCATCGGAGTGGCCGTCAAGGCCCCGATCAAAGGGAACCTCAACGCCGCCGAGAATGAGCGGCCGCCCTTCGACCAGGCGGTGGACATCGTAGCCGGTGCCAATGCGCTGGACTTCCCGCCCCTTCAGATACAAGGACAGGATGGGAATGTCGTCGCGGGTCGTCACCTTGCGGTTCTTATCGCTGCCTTCGAGGATGACGACGGGCACGCCCATGGCTTCGACGAGGGACGCATCGTCCGTCGCCTTCAACCCCTTCAGCCGCGCCTGTTTATGGGCTTCCATCAATAAGTCCCGATGGAAGATCTGCGGCGTCTGGGCGGCTACCAGGCGGCTGCGGTTCAGCGTATGCAGCCGACCGTCGTCACCGCGAACTTTCACGGTGTCCTTTAAGGGAATGCCGTAGATGGCTGCCCGAGCCGTCTCCATCATGACCGCGCCCTGATCATACCAATCAGGAGTGGCAAAGGGACGGGCCCCGTCGTGAACCATGACGACGTCCATATCGGGGCTGACGGCCAAGAGTCCATTATACACCGAATCCTCTCGTTCCGCCCCGCCCAGGGTATAGCGGACGGGCTGAACGGGATGGAGATCGTCGACAATGCGGCGGATCTCCTTGGTATCGATGCGGGAATGGACGATGACCACTTCATGGACCGAGCGGGCTGCAAAGATGTTCCGCAGGGTATGGGTCAGGACCGGTTCGCCGCACAGCGGATAAAAGAGCTTATTCCGCTCGTAACCGAAGCGGCTCCCTGTGCCGGCCGCTACCACGATGACAGATACTTTCACACATTTCACCTACTCATTTGCGATTTTTACGAATATCATGCGTCCGGCAGACGTCTGAAGGACCGACGTCACCGTAACCGGCATATTGGAGCCGATATATTTCTGGCCGTCTTCGACGACGATCATCGTTCCGTCGTCGAGGTAGGCAACGCCTTGATTTTCTTCCTTGCCAGCCTTGACGATGAGGACATTCATCTGTTCCCCAGGAACGCGGGCCGGTTTTAAAGCATTGGCCAAATCGTTGATGTTGAGGACGGCTACGCCTTGGAGACCAGCAACCTTATTCAGGTTGTAGTCGTTGGTGACGACTTTGGCATTGATTTTGCGGCCCAGGCGGACGAGTTTGGAGTCGACGCCCTGGACGTCGTCAAAATCATCATTGATGATGCGGACTTCGACGTAATTGTCTTCCTGCATCTGCTTTAAGATATCGAGGCCGCGGCGGCCTTTGTTGCGCTTCAATAAATCCGACGAATCGGCAATGAGCTGGAGTTCTTCTAAGACGAAGACTGGCACCAAAAGCGGTCCTTCGAGAAATCCCGTGCTGCAAATCTCGGCGATGCGGCCGTCGATGATGGCACTGGTATCGAGGAGTTTCCCGGAAAATTCTAGTTCCTTCCGCTTGTGTTCCTTGTTCGGCCGCCCCAGACGCAGGTTGCCGACGAGGGCGATGATTTCACTCTTCTTACGAACGGCAATGCTCATGCCGGCATAGCCAAAGACGATGTTGAATACAATCGGTCCGTAAGCGCCAATGATAGGCAGTCGGGCGAAGGCCAATCCAATTAAATTTGCAATAATAAGTCCAAAAAGCAAACCTAACGTCCCGACGATGATATCCTGGCTTTCAAAATCATTGAGTCCTAATTCAAGGCGATGAATGGCTGCCCAAATAAGGCGCAGGGCAAAGGGCGAAATGCCGTAGCCGACGAGGGCCCCTAAAATGATGCCGACAATATAGGTGACGACAGCCATGATCGTCGTCCCAAAAATACTGCCGTGGAAAAATTCGCCTTCAATTTCCGCACTGATAAAAGGCGTCCCGATGAGCTGGTCGGCAATCATGACGAAAATAACCATCATGATCAGGACAATGACGCCCTTCATGATATTATCAGCTACAATGCGGGCGTTAAACTTCTTCGGTTTCCGTGCTTTATAGTCTGAACCCGTTTTATCTTCCATACGTAAAAAGACACCTCTCTCTCCACATCTCAACTGTAACTACACTAGTTTACCACATTTCCGGACAATGTACCACAATTGCCCCATAAAGTTTTTGGTTCTGAAGGCAGGCCGTACCTGCTTCGGTCGTTCCCCCCTCCCCAAAAGGTTAAAAGGTAATGCGAAAAATGCCATGACGATCGGTTCATGACATTTTCAGCAGCAAGACAATTATTCACAAAGATAGGCGTAGAGTTTTTCTTCGACAGGCTTATCGATGATAAATCGAAAGTTGACGATGGGAAGCTGTACGCCGGCATCGTTGGCGATGGTCGTCTCGACAGGATCGCCGAGGACCTTTAAATCGCCGATATAGTAGAAATTAGACCCTTCAGCATCGCTCTTTTTCACGAACAGCAACTTGCGACGATGACGGTCCTGAATGGCCGGGATTTGGGGTGACGACAGGCGCACGCGGGACCGGGTCATCCAACTGAATTCCTGAGGTGATATGAATTGGTCTTCATACATCGTATTCGCCGAAATATCGTCAGCCTTTTCATAGGTAACAAAAATGGGACAAGTATCCCCGACGA
>ENA-OPYT01000686-OPYT01000686.1-human-gut-metagenome-genome-assembly--contig:-NODE-686-length-10221-cov-3.052209_pt1 | contig 10221 bp, 8 predicted proteins | sample MGYA00242636_ERZ504480 | MGnify/ENA primary metagenome ERZ504480 (study PRJEB26092, sample SAMD00036228) | human gut metagenome | host: Homo sapiens | study: EMG produced TPA metagenomics assembly of...
AGGCAGGTTGGAAATCTTTTTAAAGAATTTGCGTACTGCCTGGCGTTCGCCCGCATAGTCGATGTAGGCAATATCCAAAAGCAATGTTACGGTTTTGCCGGTGCCTTCGGTGGCATTTTTAAGGATATCAATTACGCCCTGCATATCTTCTTCGCTGAGGCTGTAACCGGTGGGGTTATGTGCCGGAGTGTTGATGATTAACAGCAGGCTTTTTTGTTTGCTTAAAATTTCTTCTACCTTTGCTTTTAAGGCAGGCAGGTTATATTTGTTGTTTTCGTCCAGCATGGTATAGGTGTCGAGCTTGCGGCCCATATCGTTGCAGAGCACGCTGTACGGGTCCCAGTACCAGTCGCTGGTAAGGGCGGTTTCGCCTTCATCCATGTAGTTCCAGATTGCATGGTGAATTACGCCGGTGCCGCCGGAGGTGGCAACTGCTGCCATGTAGCCTTCCGGACGGGAATCGCCGAAAGCTGCGTTCAAAACTTCTTCCAGATAATCCGGCAGGCCGGAAATTGGTGCGTAAGCAATGAGTTCATCGGTAGAAAGGCTGCGGAAAACTTTATCTACCGTGGGCAGGCATACAAGTTTTTCGTCCTCGTCCAAAATAGCGCCGATTGTGGCGTTGGTTACGTTTTCTGCGCCTATTTTTTTGGCTGCGGCAACGCACGCTGCGTTAGCGGCAAAAATAGTGTCTTCGGCGGATTTACCTTTTGCGTGGTTAGCTGCAATACTTGTCAGCATATTAATTACCTCCAGTTTTTATATCAATCAGTTTTCTGCTTCCTGCGGAAAGAAGCGGCTGTGGATTGCATTAACAGCCTGGGCCACTTTCTGTTCGGGCACAAGGCAGGAAATACTGATTTCTGATGTACTGATTACGCCGATATTAATGCCGGCTTCTGCCAGCGCACCGAACATACCGGCGGCAATGCCCGGGCTGCCAAGCATGCCCGCGCCTACAATGGATACTTTGGCTACGTTAACTTCAAGGTCTACTTTATCAAAAGGCATGGCGGCCTTAAGGTTTTCCAAAACGCCGAGAGCCTCTGCCATATCGGTTTTGGCAACTGTAAACAAAATGTCGTTTTTATCTTTTTGTACGCTTGCGCTCTGCACAATCATGTCAACGTCGATATTGGCGTCTGCCAGCGCCGCAAAAATTCTGTAAGCTACGCCCGGTTCATCCGGCACGCCGCGTGCTGCCAGTTTTGCAACGTTGGTATCGTGCGCTACGCCGCGGATAACAAATTTTTTCTCCTGCACTGTATATTCCCCCCTGATAATAGTTCCCGGAACTTCATGAAATGTAGAACGCACATGAATTGCCACGCCGTTATGTTCGCCGTATTCTACCGCGCGCGGCTGCATTACGCCTGCGCCGAGGCGGGCAAGTTCCAGCATTTCGGCAAAGGTAATTTCGTCAAGCTTAAGAGCGTTAGGCACAATGCGCGGGTCGGCAGTGTAAACGCCGTCCACATCGGTATAAATATCGCAGATGCCTGCATTAAGCCCGGCTGCAATGGCAACGGCGGTTGTATCGCTGCCGCCGCGGCCCAGAGTTGTTATATCGCCGCTGCCGGTAATGCCCTGAAAACCTGCCACTATTACAACATTGCCTTCGTCAAGCGCTTTTTGTACGCGCTCGGCTTCTACATTAATAATGCTTGCTTTAGAATATTTGTCGTTGGTTTTAATTCCGGCCTGCGCGCCCGTAAAAGAAACCGCAGGCTGGCCTTTTGCCCAGAATGCCCCTGCCATTAAGGCGATGGTAACCTGTTCACCGGTTGCCAGAAGCATATCGAGTTCGCGTTTGGGCATTTCCGGGTTAACACGCCCGGCCAAAGCCAGAAGGTCATCAGTGCTGTCGCCCATTGCCGATACAACTATTACAATTTTATCGCCGGGCTTTTTTTCTTTCAGCACCCTGTTTACAATACCATGAATTTTTTCCGGCGTCGCCACAGAGCTTCCGCCAAATTTTTTTACCAATATAGCCATCAGGTTCCCCCCATGAAAAAATACTGCTATATAAATATTGTACCATAATTGACATATTCTGTATACACTGTTAATTATGAAAGCACAGTTTTTTAAATGTTAATTAAACAGATATTAAAAATTAATAATGGTTGCGCCGCTGCCGCCTTCGTTAAGCGGTGCTTCCGCAAGCGATTTTACAGAAGCATGTGTTGAAAGGTAGGCCGTAAGCCCTGCCTTTAAAGCGCCGGTGCCTTTGCCGTGAATAATGCGCAGGCTGGTAAGCCCTGCCAAAAGCGCGTCATCCATGGCTTTATCAACTGCCGGAATGGCTTCGTCCATAGTCATGCCGCGCACGTCAACTTCGGTGCGCGCGCCAATGCTTTTAGATACAAAGAACTGGTGCGCAAAGCCCTTGCGCTTTTTGCCGAAGTTTTCCCCGGCGGCGTTGCTTTTGGCTTTGCCGCGCATGGCAATACAGTCTTTGGCTTTAACGGTGGTTTTTAAAATGCCTATCTGTACGGTAACTTCGCTGCCGTTAACGGCAATTATGGTTCCGTCCTTGCCGAGCGATTTTAAAAATACCGTCTGCCCTGCTTTTGCGGTTTGCGGCGTTAAAGGCTCGCCTTCCGGCACGGGCGTTTCGGCTGCAAAACTTTTCTGCAGTTTTTTGCGTGCCGCTTCTGCCGCTGCCTGCAACTGTTTGGCGTCAAAATCGGTTTTCATTTTGCGCAGTTCTTTTAAAACTGCTTCCGTTTCGCGGCGGCTGCTGCGGTAAAGTTCGTCTGCCTGTTCGCGCGCTTTGCGCAGAATTTCGTTTTTGCGGTGTTCAAGCTCCTGCTTCTGGTGCTGAAGTTCCTGCTTAATGCGTTCGCTTTCAGCCTTTAAGCTGCGTATTTCGCGGTTTTGCGTTTCGTATTCGCGCCTTTCTCCTTCCAGCTCTTTCAGCACGTCTTCCATGTGTACGTGTTCCTGCGTTAAAAAGCTGCCCGCGTTTTCAATAATATCATCATCCAAGCCAAGCCTGCGGCTGATGTTAAACGCATTGCTGCTGCCAGGCACGCCCATTAACAGGCGGTAGGTAGGACGCAGCGAAACAGGGTCGAATTCCACGCTGGCGTTTTCCATGCCCTGACGCCCATAAGCAAAGGTTTTAAGCTCGCTGTAATGCGTGGTTACTATTGTAAGCACGCCGCGTTTGTGCAGGTGTTCCAGTATCGACATGGCAAGCGCCGCGCCTTCGTTAGGGTCGGTGCCTGCGCACAGTTCGTCTATCAGCACCAGTTCGCCTGCTTTTACCTGTTTTAAAATTTCCACCATATTCGTCATATGGCCGGAAAATGTACTTAAACTTTGTTCAATGCTCTGCTCGTCGCCAATATCGGCATAAACCGCGCCGATAACCGGCATTTTGGCGCTTACAGCCGGTACAAACAAGCCTGCCTGCACCATCAGCATAAAAAGACCCACTGTTTTTAAGGCAACAGTTTTGCCGCCGGTGTTAGGGCCGGTAATTAAAAGCGTGTTAAACCTGCCGCCGATTTCAATATCCAGCGGCACAACCTTTTGCGGGTCTAACAGCGGGTGCCTGCCTTTGGCAATTTCTATGCCGCCGCCAATGTTTACAACCGGGCGCACGGCTTTTTGCTGCTGGGCAAGGTAAGCACGCGCGGCTATAAAATCAAGCTCCGTAAGCTGTTCCATAGCCTGTGTAATGCGGGCCGCATCCGCACCTACCATGCCGGAAATGGAACGCAGGATACGCTCTATTTCTTCCTGTTCCTGCGCAAGATAACGCTTAATATCGTTATTAAGGTTAACAACCGCCATCGGTTCAATAAACAGGGTTGCGCCGCTGCCCGACTGGTCGTGCACTACGCCGGGGAAATTATAGCGGTATTCCTGCTTAATGGGTATTACATAGCGGTCGCCGCGCATGGTAACAAGCGCGTCCTGAAAATACTTCTGGTTGTTGGGGTCATGCAGGATGCTGTCGAGTTTTTCGCGCACGCGGTTTTTAGCAACCTGCACGCCGGTACGCAGCCCTGCAAGTTTGGTGCTGGCGCTGTCTAAAATTTCGCCTTTTTCGCTTACTGTGCTTGCAATAAGGCGTTCAAGCTTGGGAAAGGCTTCTAAACCGGCAGCATATTCTGCCAGCTGCGGCGCAATTTCCGCTTCGTCTGCCAAAAACTGCTTAACCATGCGCAAGGCTTCGCAGGTTGTGCCTACCTGCATTAATTCTTCCGGCTCTAAAACGCTGCCTATGCGCGCACGTTTAACCTGCGGCAGAATGTTGTACGCCCCGCCGAAAGGGAAACGCTTGCCGTCGTCCAAAAGGCGCAGTGCTTCTGCAGTTTCTTCCTGCAAACGCTTTACGGAAGCAAAATCGCTTTCAATGCGCATGTTCATAACGCGTTCACGCCCAAGCGAAGTTGCCGTTTTGCCTGCCAGCATTTCTTTTACTTTATCAAATTCTAATGTTTGTATTGCAAACTTAGCCATAATTCTCCTTATAAAACGCCGCGGAAGTAATGCCCGCGCGTTGTATGGGGCAGGTTTTCCTCCTGCCTGATTTCGCCGTTCATTACGCCTTTATATAACGCTGCCATTTGGGCGGTTTCTTCTTCGCCGTAATAGCGTGCGTCTATCAAAAGGCGCTCTACACCGGCTTCCTGCACGGCTTTAAGGTTAGCCAGCAGGGAAAGGTCATGCGCGTTTAAAACGTGCATGCGGCAGTTCTGGTCGGTTACAAGCGGAAAACTTGCGTCTTTACGGTCATTTAAAAATAACTGTTCGCGGCAGTTAAAGCTGCATTTGCCTTTGTCCAGCCCGCCAAGGAAGCTGCCTCCGGCGCAGTATTCCGAAACCATCATTTCTATGCGCCCCTGTACAAGGCATTCCAGCGGCATCGGGCTTACAGCACACAAATGCTCAATTTGTTTCAAAGTAAGTTCCGCGCTTAAAACAGCTCCTCTGGCACCGGCTTCGTGCCAAAATTCAAGGCAGCTGCTGTTGTAAATGTTAAGCGCCATATCTGCCCACAGCGGCAGGGTGCAGTTTTCTTTGGCTATTTGCCACAGGCTGTTGTTGGCAATGTAAACAGCATCAGGGTTAAGCTGCTGCCATTTGGCAAACTGCCGTGCGTAAAATTCTTTCCTGACCCTGGCTGATTATGCGCGGAGTGCCCGGCGCCCATTTTTTACCGTATTGTGCGGCAAGTTCCGCAACTTTGGCGTAATCAGCATCCGTAACAATTTTGGTGCTGAACAAATCGCCGCCAAAGATAATATAATCGGCACCGGCGGATAAAGCTGCCTGGGCTTTGCCTACCGTATCAGTGCGCACGGTTAAAACTGCGTGCTTTTTGGGAATGTTCTTTTCCGGTTTTACAAGCTGCACATCAACTTTATGCTTTTTCCGTGCGTTTGGGTGCAAAGGCTTCCAGCCTTGCTGCATCCAGCGCTTCTGCCGCCATGCGGCGCGCTTCATTAATTTCGCTCATGGGCACCATAACGCCGTCGTCAAGGTCAACGGTTAAATTATTCAGTACGTATTCGGTTGTGCCCAGACGGTCTACCTGCTTGCGCACTGCGGCTTCATCAAGCGCGTGCTTGCGGGCATTTTCCGTAATAAAATTGGTTTCGCCAAAGTCGGTGCTGCCTTCATCATCCGTTAAAAGCACGGTTAAAGGCTGCCCCAATTTAGCGGTTACAACTGCATCTACCGGTATGCGGCGTTTGGCTTTTTCGCCGTAAAACTTACCGGCGTAAGCCATAAGCTCGGCATCAAAAGTGCGGAACACGCGGTCATTCATGCGTACGCCGTTTGGTATATCTATAACTACCTGCGTACCGGGCAGGGCGCTTATTACCTCCTGCCCGTTCTGCATCATTTTGTTAACTGTTGTGCCAACGCGCCCGCCAACTTTTACCCAAAATTCAAGCCCGTCACCCAGCGAAAGTTTCTTTTCCAGCTTGATGGCGGCTTTGTTTTCGCCCTTAAACAGCTTTACCACGCGGCCTAGCATAACGCCGCGGTTATTGGGCCTGCGGTCGCTCATCATGGTTCTGCCGGGGCGGCTTACCATATACGCGGTAGTAAAATCGCGGTTAAAAATCTGCTCGATATTTTCAAAATCCTGCTGCGGCACGTTGTAATGGCCCGCAAGGTAACTGTCGATAGCGCGGCGGTAAGCGTCTACCACCACTGCCACATATTCCGGGCGTTTCATGCGTCCTTCTATTTTATAACTGGTAACTCCGGCATCAATCAGCTGCGGCAAAATTTCCAGCGTGTTCAAATCCTTCGGGCTTAAAAGATATTGCCCGGCGTCAGTTCCTGCCAGCATATCCCTGCCGTTTTTGTCCGTCAGCTTATACGGCAGGCGGCAGGGCTGCGCACAGCGCCCGCGGTTGCCGCTGCGCCCGCCGATAAGGCTGCTCATCAGGCACTGGCCGCTGTAGCATACGCATAACGCGCCGTGAATAAATACTTCTATTTCGGTATCGGTATTGCTGCAAATGGTTTTAATGTCTTTAATGCTCAGTTCACGCGCCAGCACGGCACGTTCCATGCCGTTTTCCGCACACAGGCGCACACCGGCAAGGCTTGTTACCGTCATCTGCGTGCTGGCATGCAGCGGCAGCTGCGGCACAAGTCTGCGCGCCAGGTTAATAACGCCCATGTCCTGCACGATAATGCCGTCAACGCCCACGTTGTTTAAAAACAGCAGGTAATCGGCAAGTTCCGGCATTTCGGCATCGTCAACCAAAGTATTTACCGTTATATACAGCCTTACCCGGTGCATGTGCGCAAAATACACAGCCCGGGTCAGTTCTTCTCTGTCAAAATTGCTGGCATACTGGCGTGCGCCAAAGGCTTTGCCGCCCATGTAAACGGCATCGGCCCCGGCGTTTTACCGCTGCTTCCAGTGCCTCCCCAGCTTCCGGCAGGCGCCAGCAGTTCGATTGTTTTATTATGTTTCATCACATTCACCATTATTCTTTAGCTGCCGCCAGAAGTTTTTCGTATTCTTTGCGCAGTTTATAAAGTTCACCGGCAAAATCAAGTGCCGCCCAAACGGCAACGCGCCCGGTTTTTACCACGTGAGTTTTTTCTGCAAACTGCTGCATTTTTTTTATCAACCATTTCGGCAATGGCTCGGTTTCTTTTTTGGGCAGCTCCGTTGTTAAGTTATACTGTTCGTTAAAAATGGTTACAGTAATGGTTTTTTTCTCCATTTAAACCTCCGTTACTGTGCGGCAATATCAAAGCTGAATTGCTGTACGCCCATCATTTCCCAACCGCGTTTGTATTCCATTGTTACTTTATAGTTTCCGGGGTTCTGCACGGCCAGGAAAATTATTTCGCTGCCCATTACGCCGGTCTGCCCGTCCATGTTCATCGGCATCATATAAGAACGGCCGATTTCAAAAACGGAAGCAGCGTCGGAAGGATGCACCTGCCAGCTGTAACCGGTGCTGCGGTTGGCGTCGAGCTTAATTGCCAGAATAGCGCCCGGTTTTACAGGCACCAGCCTGTCCTCAACGGCACGGGTCATAAACGAAACGGGTAAAATTCTTACGGCTTCGGCTGCGCGGATTGCTGGCAGCAAATTGTTATACGGCATAACACGCGTATAGGCTGCACCGTCCGCATCGCGGAAATGCACGCCGTCCTCATATAAAAGCGCATCGTTATAAGGGCCGGTAATGTTGGTAAAGGTTTTGCCGCCGCGGAAAATTTCCGTCAGCGCCATTTCCCTGCCGGTGGTTAAATCGATATTAACGCCTTTGTAAACGGTATTTGCTCCGTTTTCCGCTTTCAGCAAAATGCCGACAACCGTAGGCCTGTTTAAAGTTACGGTGTAGGAAAGGCGGCAGCTGCCAAGCTGTTTTGCCAGATTGTCGGCAGCATTGTTAAGCACGCGGTTAGCGCTTTTTTGCAGGCTGATATTATCAATTCCGTCGGTTTCCGGTATTACGCCAGATACGCTGCCGGTTACCACGCGGCTGTAAACGGTTGCAGTCTGCTGTGCAAAACATACGGATGCCATCATCATTAATGCTAAAAACAGTCCGGTAATCTTCATCTTTCCACACCCTCCATATTACATATTTTTAATAAATTCTACGGCTTTTTCCATGCGCTCCAAAGTTTTTTCGCGGCCCAAAAGCACCATTACGTCAAACAGGCCTGGGCTTACGGTACGTCCGGTAAGCGCAAGGCGCGTGGGGTGAATTGCCTTGCCAAGGGAAAGGCCGTGTTCTTCCGCAATTTTATTGTACAGTGCTTCGGTAGTTTCAAGGTTAAATTCCGGCAGCGCTTTAATGCCTTCAATGCAGGCTTCCAAAAGTTCTGCGGCTTCCGGTTTAAAATGTTTGGCTACGCCTTTTTCGTCGTAGCTTTCCACATCTTTAAAGAAATATTCGGCAGCGTCAACAACTTCCTGCAAGGTTTTTACGCGCACGCGCACAACATCAACCAGTTTTGCAAAATATTCTTTATTGTTGTCAAGCCATTCCTGCGTTACAAGGCCGGATTTTACAAAAAACGGTTCTGCTTCGGGCAGAATTTCTTCCAGCGGCAGGCTGGAAAGATACTGACCGTTCATCCAGGTCAGTTTCTTCACGTCATAGACAGCTGCTTTTTTGCTCATCTGTTCCAGCTCAAACAGTTTAACGGTTTCTTCAAGGCTGAAAATTTCGCGTTCATCGCCGGGGCCCCCAGCCAAGCAGGGTAAGATAGTTAACAATGGCTTTGTTTAAATAGCCCTGGCTGCGGAATTCTTCAACGCTGGTTGCACCGTGGCGTTTGCTGAGTTTGCTGCGGTCCGGCGCAAGTATCATCGGCATATGGCCGAATTTAGGAGGCTCAAAGCCGCAGGCTTCGTACATTAGAATCTGCTTCGGCGTGTTGGAAAGGTGTTCTTCCGCACGCAGAACGTGGCTGATGCGCATCATATGGTCATCAACAACAACGGCAAAGTTGTAGGTAGGCATGCCGTTGCTTTTTACAATTACAAAATCGTCAAACTGGGTTAAATCAAAAGTAACGTCGCCGTGAATAAGGTCATGCACGGTTAAAGTGCCTTCTGTCGGAATTTTAAGGCGAACGGAATAAGGTTCACCGGCAGCAACGCGGCGTTTGGCTTCTTCCGCGGGAATATCGCGGCAGTGCGCGCATAGCGGAACGGCTGTTTTAAAGCGCGCTGTTTTTCGCGCTGCGCTTCAAGGTCTGCCGGGGTGCAGAAGCAATAGTATGCCTTGCCTTCGTCCAAAAGGCGCTGGGCAACCTCCTTATACAGCGGCAGGCGCTCGCTCTGGAAGTACGGGCCAACCTCGCCGCCAACCTCAGGGCCTTCATCCCAGTTTAAGCCGAGCCATTTAAGGCTGGTTAAAATCTGGCTTACGCTGTCTTCCTTCAAGCGTTCGGTATCGGTATCTTCAATGCGCAGTACCAGCTTACCGCCGTTTTTGCGGGCAAACAGCCAGTTAAAAAGGGCCGTTCTTGCTCCGCCGATATGTAAATAGCCAGTAGGGCTGGGTGCAAAACGCACGCGAATTTCGTTCATTTCATCGTCTCCTCAATCAAAATAAAACTCTATAACATTATAATTATACAACTTATCGCTGTATAAAGCAATTTATACAGTTTACAAAGGTTAAAACAAACAATTAAAGCCGGTACGGAATCCGGCTTTAATTTACGCAGATTACTTAACAACAACCGGCACAAACAAGGCTTCAATGCCGGTAATATCATACGGGCTGAAACGCACAAACAGTTTGGAAGGCTTACCGTTAATTACAAAGCACGAATAGGTAAACTTGCCCTCCCACCTGCCGGCGTCCGTTTCCACGCTTACAAGGTCAGAATCTATAAACTCCTGGTAAATATCGGCGCAGTCATCGGCTTCTTCCGCCTCATAGCTGAAGGTTCCGTCCGGCTCGATAATGGAAATATTGCAGCCTTCGCGCCGAAGATAGGCTTTTTAAGGAATTTGCGCCCGGCAAAATCCTTAGCGTCCATCGAAGTTTCCGCAATATTCGTGCGCACAATCTGCTTTGCGGCATCGTCAAATAACCGGTGCTTCCGGCAAGATAATGCGCTATCGCCATCATGGCCCTTGTTCCTGCCATTAAAAATAGCCTTAACCGGGTTTTACCAGAATAACTTTGTGCATATTCGCCAAATCCATTCAGCTTTAAGCCGACAGGATAACCGTCGTCAGATTCGTCATCC
>ENA-OPYT01000687-OPYT01000687.1-human-gut-metagenome-genome-assembly--contig:-NODE-687-length-10216-cov-2.008326_pt1 | contig 10216 bp, 10 predicted proteins | sample MGYA00242636_ERZ504480 | MGnify/ENA primary metagenome ERZ504480 (study PRJEB26092, sample SAMD00036228) | human gut metagenome | host: Homo sapiens | study: EMG produced TPA metagenomics assembly of...
AAAGCAGTCGTACACGTCGCGCACGTTGATGGTGGAGATGACGCCCTCCGTTGCCACGAACTCATCGCCGCACTTGGTGCGAACGCGCTTGACTTCGCCGTCTTCCACAACCAGCTCGTTGAGCCCACTCATTGGTGAACAGGTCGACACCATGGTCGCGGGCGCAAGCGGTGAGCGCGTTCACGAAGTTGACGCAGCCGCCGAACAGGGGAACGGGGCGCCCGGATTGCCCGGCGCGTGCAGGGCCGCGCAGAAGGCCAGCAGCGTAGCGGTGCCGATCTGGCGCGGATCGATCATCATCTCGGTGCACCAGCGCGTAAGCGTGACGCGCACTTCCTCGCTCTCGAACCACTCTTCCACGATCTGCTGCGCAGAGGAGTTCATGACACGAATGAACTCGCGCCCTTCGGGCGACATGGCGAGCACGTTCATCATGGGACCATACGCAGGAATGGCTCCGGCAGTGCCCGCGGCCGCCGCACCGGAGAGCTTCAAGAAGTAATTGACGAACTCACGATACGTTTCGGCATCGCGCTCGGAGAACTTCGCAATCTGCTCGCAAGTCTTATCGAGGTCGGAATACAAAATCAGATGCTCTTCGTTGGGAAAGATCGAGCAGCACAGCGAATCGACGAACTTGTACTCCAGGCCGTACTTCGAGAACAGCTCCAACTCATCCTCGCGCACAATGGGCGTACGCGAAATGAGGTTGTGCACCATGCCCCCTTGATCGGCAATGTAACCGGGCGCAATCTCCCCTGATCGCGTACCACCGCCGAACTCGTCGAGCGCCTCGAGAACGCAGACCTTGTAGCCCGCCTTCGCGAGGTAGATCGAGCTGAGAAGGCCATTGTGGCCACCGCCCATTACGACGAAATCGTATGTTCCACCGCTCATACCTTTTCCTCCTTTCCGAGCCCGGGCCGGCTTTTCCGACCCTCAAGGTGAATATAGAACGCAGCCCCCACGCATATAAATGCCCGCATTCCCTTTTTCGTAGAGAAACGAATCACACTTTTCGAATTATGTAGACATTTAGCAGAACAGATTTGCCAATGTGGGGAAATTCCCCCGAACGATGCCGCCCGCTGGCTAGACATCTCATTTCACCGAAGCTATGATCTGTTTTGCCTTGACGTGTGGTTCGTACCGCAAGCAATGGCGATATGCTCGATCAGCCCTCCGCCAATTGAGCACAACCAAGGAGCCGTCCTCGTCAGCTTTTGCGAGCAGATTGGAACGTCATGGGAAAAGCCTCGGAGATGACGAAGCAGAGCATCGCCGACTGTTTCATAGAACTGGTCGTTGCGCAACCCGATCCGCGTCGGCGAATTGATGTAACCACCCTGGTGAAAAAACTCGAAATCGATCGGAAAACCTTTTACAACCACTTCGACAATACGACCGACCTCGTTATCTGGATCTTTCGGGCGCGCTTGGCTGAGAAACTGCGAGATCGGAAGTTCTATCAGGCCGAACTTGACTACCCTGCCGAGGAGCTACACGACAAGTACACCGATCTTCCCTGCTATGCCCGGTTTTACGGCAGACGCGAGGGAGAGCTCAATCAAGGGCCTTTCTTTCGCACCGTGTGCGGCGTGCTTAATGAGCAGAGCGAATACTATCGGCGAATCTTCGGCTTCGCTTGCTATATCGATTTCTCGCGTTATGTCGAGCTTCTGTTCATACCGCTTTTCAGGACAGATATCCAGATAATGCTCGGCGAGGGCCGCAAGCTATCGGCATCCACCCACGAGTTTTTGGCGGAATATCACGCCACGGGGCTTTGGGGACGCGTTCGGCTGTACTTCTCCTACCTCAACCAATCCATCCCGACCAAAATCTCGACCCCGTTTGGAACTACGCCCATACGGCCATTCGCCTCACCCTCGATGCCATGTTCGAAGGGCCCGAGGGCAATGCAACTTTTCACGCGCAGCTCGCGCAGAAGCGATGCGGCCGCCCCCTGTAGCGGCAGGCGCTGCTCACCGTCACGAACCCGCACCTACAAGCGTGCCGTCAGCACTTCCCCTTTTGAAGCGCTGACGGCACGAGCGTTTGCATTGCGCTACTGGCAGAGCGCGGCGGCTTCCTTATCCACTACAACCGTGACGTTCGGATGGAACTGCAAGATGGAAGCGGGCACCTCGGGGGTAACCGGCCCGAAGAAGGCGCGGCGAACGATGTCGGCCTTGTCGGCGCCGTTTGCGACCACGAGGATTTCCTTGGCCGCCATAATGGTGCCAATGCCCATGGTGTACGCCTCGCGGGGCACATCGTCGGCAGAATCGAACAGGCGAGAATTGGCGTTGATGGTGCTCTCCGTCAACGCCACGCAGTGCGTCTCCTTGGGGAACTCAGGCGCGGGTTCGTTGAACCCGATGTGGCCGTTGTGCCCCAGGCCCAGAAGCTGCAGGTCCACGCCGCCCAGAGACTGGATCAGCCTCTCATAGCGGGCGCACTCCCTGGCACTGTCGGGCTCTGTGCCGTCCGGGAGATGTGTGTTTTCCGGGAGGATATTTACATGGTCGAAAAGATTGTGGTGCATGAAATAGTAGTAGCTCTGGTCGTTGTCTTTTGTGAGCCCTTTGTACTCGTCCAGGTTCACTGTGGTGACTGCGGAGAAATCCAGGTCTCCTTTCCTGTACCAGTCCACCAGCTGCTCGTATGTACCGATGGGGGTGGAGCCTGTGGCAAGACCCAGCACGCAGTCAGGCTTCATGATGATCTGGGCGGAAATGATATTTGCCGCCTTGCGGCTCATATCCTTGTAATCCTTTGCACGAATGATTCTCATACGCAAAAAGCCTCCAAACGCTTATAAATCCTTATACTTTTCACGCAGCGCGAGCAGCTCGCTCTCCTGCACATACTCGGTCAGGCAGCCTACGCCGGTAACACTCTTGCCGCCTGTGATGTTGCCAAACCGCACACAATCCGCAAACGAATAGCCGTGGTACAGACCGTACATCAGTCCTGCAAGGAACGCATCGCCTGCACCGGTGGAATCCTTACAGGTGAATTCCGGAATATTGCGCAGCAGACGCGGCCTGCCGTCCTCGAGAATGAGACAGCCGTCCTTATCCAGCTTGACCAGCGGGTGCTCAAAATACTCAGCCAGTACGCGGAGCGCCTCCTCCGGCGTGTCCCTGCCGGTGATCTTGAGTGCTTCCTTGGTATTCGGCGTGTAGTAATCCGCCAGGCGCAGATAATCGCCGTATTTCTCAAAGCTCAGTTCATCATCCCATCCCATGTCGAAAATCAGAATGGTGCCTTCCTCGTGCAGCTTGCGATATACCGGCAAAAAGCCCTCCTGCATCTGCACGAGCTTCGCGCCCTTGGACATGGTATATACCCGCTCGAGCAGCTCGTCCGTGATGGCGGTCGGCTTGCAGTAGGTCGCAAATGTACGGTCGCCGGGCGTGAGCATGGCACTGGTGACATTCACCGGAATACCGGTCTCGCCCTCCGCCGCCAGATTGTACGGAGAAACGCCGTTCTGCTCAAACTGCGCGCGGGCAAAGCCGGAAAACAGATCGCTGCCGAGATAGGTCGCCAGACGGGTCGGAATGCCCAGCCGGGCGGCGTTTACTGCCGTACCCGGTGCACCGCCGCCGAGCAGCACGCGGAAATCCTGCGAAAAGATCTCCTCGCCCTCCTGCGGCACGCGCGGCATGCCGACATACATCAAATCCACATTGGTCACACCGACCGAAGCGAGAAACGACATGCGTCAGTCCCTCCAGTCCCCGATATACGGCGCGTTGAGCTTGATATACTCGTCGGTCAGCTTGCTTGCCAGCGAGTAAGAGCCGACCAGCGGGTGCATGGTCAGGCACTCGGTAATATCCTTTCTGGAGCGGTTGACGATACCGCGTGCCGCCAGACGTTCGTAATATTTTACGCGGCGGATCATTTCGAGGTTGCTCTCCGGAATGTTCTCGATATGGTGCGGCTTGCAGCCCTCGCGGGAGATATCACAGGTAACCTCGATAATATCGGTCGGCTCGAGGCCCTCGATGGCATTGCCGTTCGGTGCGCACAGGATCATCGTGCCCCATGCCGCCGGAGGCTGCAATCTCGATGAACTTGAGCGCAACGCCTGCGTAGCCGCCCGCGTCCTTGGAATACACATCAAACGTCCACGGCTTGTCGCGGTGAATACCCGGTCTCGTTGGCCATATAGTTGTTCTCGCGGATGCCGTACCACTTTTCAAAGCACTTGAGACCCGCCTCAAAGTCGTTCTCGATGTCGATCTTGGACAGCTCCTCGGTCATGTGGCGGTTGATGTCGCAGATCATCTCGCCGCGCGTCTGCTTGGCGTTCAGAATGTTGGCAACCGCCTTTTCACGGTAGTAGAAGTAGTACAGATATTCATTCAGCACACAGCCGCGGTCCTCGAGCAGACGCTTCTCGAAAAAGCGCATATCGGTCTTGGCGTAAGCCTCGTCATTGGCGATCAGCTCGGGCATAATCTCCTTTCCGTCCACCTTGATGCTCTGGAAGTAGGACAGATGATTCAAACCGTAGCACTCGCCGTAAATGCGGGACGCATCCACGCCGTACAGGTCGGCAAACTGGTGCAGCATGCCGCTCGGCGCGTCGCAGATACCGTAGGTGAAATCATATCCCATATCACGCAGCGCCTGTGAAACCACGCCCGCCGGATTGGTAAAGTTGAACACCTTGACGCCCGGCTTTGCCAGCTTCTTGATCAGCTCGCAGTACTCAGCCAGCGCCGGAATCGAGCGCATGGCGAACGAAACGCCGGCCGCACCTGTGGTCTCCTGACCGAGAATACCCAGATCAAGCGCCAGCCGTTCATCGCGCACGCGAGTCGCGTCGCCGCCGACACGGATGGTCGTGATGACGTAATCCGCATCGGTTACCGCCTCCTCCGCACTGGAGGTCAGCGTGAACTTCATGGTCGGGCACAGCATGCGCGCAACGTGCGCCGCCAGACCGCCGTAGATGCGGAGCTTTTCCGGATCGTTATCCATAAATACCAGCTCGTCGATATGCAGCTCCTCCGCACGCTGTGCAATGCTCTTTGCGAGGAACATGGAGCGTACACCGCCGCCGCCGATTACCGTTAATTTCATAAAAAGATACCTCCTGTTATCGAATCAGATACCGTTTGCAGCTGGACCAGCCGATCATGCCCGAGGCAAATCCGGACAGACCGCACGGGAACAGCAGCACATACGGCAGAGAAAGCGGGAAAAACAGCACTGCAGGAATCAGCAGCAGCGCATTTACGCCCAGCCCCAGCACGGTCATGCCGGGACGGAGCAGACACAGCAGCCACGCATTTTTCGCCGCTGCCGCAAACGGGATGTCCACCGCCGCCTGTACTGCCCAGAAATTCTGGAAAAACGCAGCCGTGACGCAGAGCAGCAGCATGCCCAGCAGCGCCGGGAAAAATCCGTCCGCCGTTACCAGCATCACGCCCATCCACAGCAGCGCAAGCTCGGCCAGTCCGCACAGAAGATTACGCACCGTATCCTGCCGCAGTGCCGCAAGAAAGTCGGTCCACACATCATTTGGCACATCACGCGCCATATTGACCGTGCAGCGCGCCATAGCGGCTCGAGTCGCGCCAAAGGTCACAACCGGCAGACAGCACAGCAGAAACAGCACGTTCAGCTTGACGAGCTGCCAGAACTCCCGTACAAGGGTCTCTCCGACCCATGCAGCGCCGGTTTTTTCCGGTGCATCCTTGGCAACGCCCGGACCTTCCTTCAAATAGGATGGACGAAACACAGATTTTCCTCCTGTCAGAACGCGATCGCGCGTTCGGTCTGCTTATCGAACAAATGGATGCGGCTCATATCCACAGCCGCGGTGATGGTGTCGCCCGCATGAATCGGCTCGCCGGACGGCGTACGCACGGTCACGGACGTACCGTCACAGGTGCAGTGCGCGTAAATCTCCGCGCCCATCAGCTCAGCGATGTCCACATGCATGGTGAGCGTATGCGCCGCATTCTGCGTAAACTTTTCACCCGAGGTGTGCAGATTCTCCGGACGGATGCCGAACACGACCGTCTTTCCAACGTACTCACTCAGCGCATCGCTGCCCGCAAAGTGCAGGCTCTGGTTCGCGAAGGTCAGCTTGTAGCCGTCCGCATCGCGTCCCAGTTCGGCGTCCATGAAGTTCATCTGCGGCGAACCAATGAAGCCCGCAACGAACAGATTGCACGGATGGTCATACAGCGTCTGCGGTGTGTCCGCCTGCTGAATCTCGCCGCCCTTCATAACAACAATACGGTCGCCCATGGTCATGGCCTCGGTCTGGTCATGCGTGACGTAAACAAAGGTCGTATCCAGCTTCTGATGCAGCTTGATGATCTCGGTGCGCATCTGGGTGCGCAGCTTGGCATCCAGATTGGACAGCGGCTCATCGAGCAGGAATACCGCCGGGTCGCGCACCATCGCGCGTCCGAGCGCGACACGCTGCCGCTGGCCGCCGGAAAGCTGCTTGGGCTTGCGGTTGAGCAGATGCTCGATGTCCAGCACCTTAGCCGCCTCGTGCACCTTGCGGTCAATCTCGTCCTTGGGCGTTTTGCGCAGCTTGAGTGCGAACGCCATGTTCTTGTAAACCGTCATATGCGGATAGAGCGCGTAGTTCTGGAAAACCATCGCGATATCGCGGTCCTTCGGCGCTACATCGTTCACCTTGCGGTCACCGATGTACATTTCGCCGTCCGAAATCTCCTCCAGACCCGCGATCATGCGCAGTGTGGTCGATTTGCCGCAGCCGGACGGTCCGACCAGTACGACGAACTCCTTATCCTTGATCTGCAGGTTCAGGTCGGAGATAACCTCGATATCACCGGGGTACACCTTCTTGATGTGATTCAAACTAATGCTTGCCATGTAATTTCACCTCGTTTATTCTTTGACCGAACCCGCGGTCAGGCTGGAAACGACCTGCTCCTGGAAGATCGCAAACACGATGATCGAAGGAATGACCGCAATGGTAACTGCGGCAAACAGCGCCGTGTAGTTAAAGCTGAACTGGCTGGTAAAGTAGCTGAGCGACAGCGGCAGCGTGCGGGCACTCTCGCTGCTGGTCAGTATCAGGGAGAACGTAAATTCGTTCCATGTATTGAGGAAGCACAGCACAGCTGCACTCGTAAGACCGCCCTTGGCGCACGGCATCATGATCTGGAAGAACGTGCGCAGGAAGCCCGCACCGTCGATGTAGGCGGCTTCTTCAATCGCCTTGGGGATAGACTGGAAGGCTCCGCGCAGGATGAGCAGGCTCATCGGCATATTCAGTGCGGTGTTGACCAGAATCAGACCCGCCTTGGTATCGTACAGGCCCAGATTGTTGACCACGCTGTACACCGGCTGCAGCAGTGCCGTCATCGGAATGACGAGCGACAGGCTGAGCAGCATGTACAGCAGCTTATCGCACGGAAAGCGGAACCGCGCAAACGCGTAGCCTGCCATAGCGAAGACGAGCACATTAAGTACAGTCGCACAGCAGGTGACGATCACGCTGTTGCCGAAGAACTTGAAGATCGGCGCCATATCCAGTGCGGACTGATAGCCGTCAAACCCGAAGTGCGTCGGCAGCGAAATGCCGTTCGACAGGATCTCCGCATTCGTCTTGAACGAGGACAGGATGACCCAGATGATCGGGAACAGCGCAACGACCACGCACAGCGCCATAAACAGATATTTGAGCACAAAGCACAGGCGTTCTCTGCCGGTCATTGCACCGAAACTGGTTTTCATTTGTCGAACGCCTCCTTAGTAGTCTTCTTCGTTGACGCGCATCGCCTTGTTGATGAGCGTCATGCAAACGACACCCGCGATGACGATGCAAACGCCGATCGCATTCGAGTAGCCGTAGTTGTTTTCGTTCTTGTATACGCTGTACAGCATGAGCGGCAGGTTCATGGTAGTCGAGCCGGGGCCGCCCTTGGTGGTGATGTAGATCAGGTCGAACATCTGCAGCATATAGGTTGCCGCCATGACCATGGTCGTGCCGATGATCTTGCGCAGCAGCGGCAGCACAACGAACATATCGGTCTGGAACGAGGTCGCACCGTCCACACGGGCCGCTTCGAGCACCGAATCGTCAATGGTCAGCGCCTCGGCGAGCACGAGCGTCGTGGTGTAGCCCGCAAACAGCAGCCACGTCATGGTGACGGACGGGAACGCCGTTGTGGTATCCATCAGCCAGTTATGCGTCAGGTTTTCCAGACCAACAGCCTTGAGGATGGAATTGACCACGCCGTACTGCGGGTTGAAAATATTGAGGAAGATCATGCCCATTGCGGCATTGGAGATGATATTCGGAATCATGTATGCCGTACGGACAAATTTCCAGCCGCGCGGCTTTTTGTACAGCACAAGCGCCAAGATAACGCCGATGGAGACATGAATAATACAGTGGATCAGAATCCAGACGACCGTGTGGCCGCACGCCTGCCGGAAGGTCGCATCGCTGAACAGCTGTGTATAGTTCTGCAGACCGATGAATGTCATCGAGTCGCCCGTCAGCCGGTAATCAAACAGCGAGGAAACAAACACGATCACCAACGGAACAGCATAGATCAGCAGGAACAATGCGACAGCCGGAAGCAGGAACACCGGCAGCCAGCCCGTTTTTACGTTTCATAAAGCGGTTTCCTTTCTTGTTGAGGAGAAAAACAGGGACCCGTTTTTGACGGGTCCCTGCGGTAAACAGTTTACTGGTTCTTCGCTGCAGCATCCGTCAGCGTCTGGCAGAAGCCCTTTGCGTCCAGCTCACCCGAAGCGAGCAGCGGGAGCTGCTGGCTCATAACGTCGAGCAGGTTGGCGTACATCGTAGCCTGCAGAGTATCCGAGCGCTTTTCACCCTCAGTGGTTGCAAGGTCAAGGAACTCAGCAAGCAGCGGGTACTTGTCCTTTTGCGGTGTCGGTCAGCTCTACTGTGTTGGAGGCCGGAACCATGCCCTGCATCTCCATTGCAGTCTGCTGTGCCTCAGCCGAGGTAAAGAACTTGACCATCTCAATGGCAGCCTCTTCTACCTTCGGGTCGTCCTGCTTGGTAACGATGTAGCCCTGAATCGGTGCATCGTATACGAAGTTGCCCGGGAACAGCGCTACGCCGACCTTATCAGCGAAGCCTTCCTCTGTCATGGAGGTATCGGAGAAATCACCGATCATCCACGGGCCGTTCGCCAGCATTGCGGTCTGACCGGACAGGAAGTTGTTTGCAGCATTCTCATACTTGCCGCCGATTGCATCCTGCGTGGTGTAGTTCTGGTACATCTTCTGGATCTTCTCGGCTGCTGCGATCATTTCCGGCGTGTTGTAGTCGGTCGGGTTCATGGTATTCATGAACTCCAGGCCTGCGTCGGACTCGGTGCCAACCATAGCGCCCATCCACAGCTGGGTTACCCACGCAGAATCCGCGGTATCCATGGACAGCGGGGTGATGCCGGCTGCCTTCAGCTTGTCGCACTGCTGGAAGAACTCGTCCCAGGTCTTAGCCGGCTCGGTGATGCCTGCCTGCTTGAACAGCTCCTTGTTGTAGAAGTAACCGATAACCTGACCTTCCATCGAGGAAGCGTAGATCTTGCCGTCGCGGCTGTTGGTAGCCAGTGCGGTATCAGAATACAGTGCCTTCCAGTCTGCATCGAAATTTACCGCATCGGTCAGGTCAACTGCCAGATCCTTGGCAACGACCATATCAAGCAGATTATAGCCGCCGCCGTAAATAACCGGCGGGCAGATCGCCCGTGCCAAGCTGTACCTTGATCTTGTCGATGTAGTTCTGATCGCCCGGAACGTCTTCCTTCTTGATCTCGTACTTGCCTGCGTACTTCTCATTGAATTCCTTGATCAGTTCATCGCATACCGGAGCGGACGTATTCGTGCCGCACTGGAACGTCGGATAGTTGATGGTGATCACACGGAGCTGTCACCGCTCTGTGCAGAATCATCCTTCTTGCCGCCGCAGCCGGTCAGTGCACCGGTCAGCAGCGCACCTGCCATCAGCAGGGAGAGGATACGCTTTGTTTTCATGTGGGGTTCCTCCTCTTTGCTCTCCTTACGGCATTTGTCTCATTCAAATACCGCTCTGTGTTTTGTTGATATTTATTATACCCGAGGAACAGTCTGCCCTCAATGCAGTAAACCGGTCAAAACATATGACGATTTTGCTTTTCGTTCATCATCGCTCTGCACTCCTCTTTGAAAACATAGGATTATTTTG
>ENA-OPYT01000691-OPYT01000691.1-human-gut-metagenome-genome-assembly--contig:-NODE-691-length-10189-cov-2.522262_pt1 | contig 10189 bp, 9 predicted proteins | sample MGYA00242636_ERZ504480 | MGnify/ENA primary metagenome ERZ504480 (study PRJEB26092, sample SAMD00036228) | human gut metagenome | host: Homo sapiens | study: EMG produced TPA metagenomics assembly of...
ATTCACATTGAGGTGATGCGCACCCTGATCGAAGTAGCCGTCCATAACCCGTACCAGATTGTCTGCCTGCTCCTGTTCGCTGTGGCCCAGAGCTTCGGGGTTGATGGTCTGGGTATTGGAGATGCCGTCCAGTGCCCACTCATAGGGCAGCTTGGCAACCGAGTTGAGCGAAGCCAGCAGGCCGTTCTGCTCTGCGCCGTAAGCCGGGTTGGCACCGGGAGCCAGAGGCTCGCCTGCCTTGCGTCCGTCGGGCATGGAACCGGTGGCCTTGCCGTATACCACGTTGGAAGTGATGGTCAGGATCGAGGTGGTGGGCTCGGAATCCCGGTAGGTGTGGTGCTTCTTGATCTTGGCGAGGAAGGTGCCCAGCAGCCATACCGCGATGTCGTCAGCACGGTCATCATCGTTGCCGTACCGCGGGAAGTCGCCCTCGGTGATATAGTCCACTACGATGCCGGTCTCGTCCCGGACGGTCTTGACCTTGGCATACTTGATGGCGGACAGCGAATCCACTACATGGGAGAAGCCAGCAATACCGGTGGCAAAGGTGCGGCGGACATGGGTGTCCAGCAGAGCCATCTCAGCGGCCTCGTAGTAGTACTTGTCGTGCATGTACTGGATCACATTCAGGGTGTTCACATACAGCTCCGCCAGCCAGTCCATCATCTGGTCATACTTGTGCATTACCTCATCGTAATCCAGGTACTCGCTGGTGATGGGCCGCAGCTCGGGGCCGACCTGCTCCCGGGTCTTGACATCCACGCCGCCGTTGATGGCGTAGAGCAGGCACTTGGCGAGGTTCGCACGTGCGCCGAAGAACTGCATCTCCTTGCCGGTCTGGGTGGCGGAAACGCAGCAGCAGATGGAGTAGTCATCGCCCCAGACAGGCTTCATGACGTCGTCGTTCTCATACTGGACGCTGGACGTGTCGATGGAGATTTTAGACGCATAGTCCTTGAAGGTCTTGGGCAGGGCGCTGGAATACAGCACCGTCATGTTCGGCTCGGGGGCGGGGCCCATGTTCTCGAGCGTATGCAGGAAACGGAAGTCGTTCTTGGTGACCATGGAGCGGCCATCCATGCCGATGCCGCCGACCTCGAGGGTCGCCCAGACGGGGTCGCCGCTGAACAGCTGGTTGTAGCTGGGGATGCGGGCGAACTTGACCATACGAAACTTCATGACCATGTGGTCGATCAGCTCCTGGGCCTCGCTCTCGGTCAGGGTGCCGTTGTCCAGATCACGCTGGATGTAGATGTCCAGGAAGGTGGACACACGGCCAACGGACATGGCAGCGCCGTTCTGGGTCTTGATGGCGGCCAGATAGCCGAAGTACAGCCACTGGACGGCCTCTTTTGCGTTGGCGGCGGGCTGGGAGATGTCGAAGCCGTAGGCAGCAGCCATCTCCTTCATGCCCTTCAGGGCGGAGATCTGCATAGAAATCTCCTCGCGCTGGCGGACGACCTCCTCGGTCATCGTGCCGTCGCCGCAGTTGGCAAAGTCGTTCTGCTTGGCCTTGATGAGGTAGTCGATGCCGTACAGCGCCACGCGGCGGTAGTCGCCGATGATGCGGCCGCGGCCATAGGTGTCGGGCAGGCCGGTGACGATGTGGCTGTGGCGGGCCTTCTTCATCTCGGGGGTGTAGGCATCGAACACGGCCTGGTTATGGTGCGGGTGTACTTGGTGAAAATCTCGTGCAGCTTCTCGCTGGGCTGGTAGCCGTAGGTGGTGCAGGCCTGCTCCGCCATCTTGATGCCGCCGTAGGGCATGAAGGCGCGCTTCAGGGGCTTATCGGTCTGCAGGCCGACGACCTTCTCGAGGTCCTTCAGCTCGGGGTCGATGTAGCCGGGGCCGTAGGCGGTCAGGCCGGAGACGACCTCGGTCTCCATGTCCAGCACGCCACCCTTGGCGCGCTCGGCCTTCTGCAGCTTCTGCAGCGCGCCCCACAGCTTGTTGGTAGCGTCGGTAGGACCGGCGAGGAAGCTCTCGTCGCCGTCGTAAGGGGTGTAGTTCTTCTGGATGAAGTCACGGGTGTTGACTTCCTCTTTCCAAATGCGGCCTTCAAAGCCTTCCCACTGTTTGAAATCTGTCATTGTGCACCTCTTTTAATGTATGGACCGCCGGGCGTATTTCGCCCGGCTTTGATTATTATACCAGAATTACAGGGCTTTGTGTGTTGTTTGGGCAACAATTTTTGAGTTGTAGGGGCGGATGCGAGCATCCGCCCGCGGCATTTTCTCTCCTATCTTCTCTCCAGCCCTTACTTTTTAATGTTGAACGCCCCGAAATCCCGGATACTGCGCGGCGCTGGCCAAGCTCCTCCTCGATGCGGAGAAGCTGGTTGTACTTGGCGAGACGGTCGCTGCGGCAGAGCGAACCGGTCTTGATCTGACCGGCGTTCACGCCCACGGCGAGGTCGGCGATGAAGCTGTCCTCGGTTTCGCCGGAACGGTGGGAAACGACCGTCGTGTAGGCCGATTCCTTGGCAAGCTGGATGGCGTCGAGGGTCTCGGTCAGGGTGCCGATCTGGTTCACCTTGATGAGGATCGAGTTGGCGATGCCCTCTTCGATGCCTTCGGCGAGGATATCGGGGTTGGTCACGAACAGGTCATCGCCCACAAGCTGGATGTTGTCGCCAAGGGCATCGGTCAGTTCGCGCCAGCCGTCCCAGTCGTCTTCGGCAAGGCCGTCTTCAATGGAGATGAGCGGATACTTGGCGGTGAATTCCGCCAGCCATTCGATCATTTCCGGGCTGCTCAGAGCGCCCTTTTCGCCAATCATGTACTTGCCGTTCTTGTGGAACTCGGAAGCCGCCGCGTCGATGGCAAGCACCACTTCGGAACCGGGGTTGTAGCCGGATTCCTCAATGGCTTTCAGGATGTAGCTGAACGCCTCGTCGTGGTTCTTGAGGTTGGGAGCAAAGCCGCCCTCATCGCCCACGCTGGTGATGTGGCCGTCGGCGGCAAGGATGGTCTTCAGCGTATGGAAGATTTCGGAGCCCATGCGCAGGCCGTCGGCAAACGTGTGCGCGCCGACGGGCATGATCATGAATTCCTGAATGTCCAAGTTGTTGGGGGCATGAGCGCCGCCGTTGATGATGTTCATCATGGGAACGGGCAGCACCTTGGCGTTGACGCCGCCGATGTACTGGTACAGCGGCAGGGCCAGGGATTCGGCGGCGGCGCGGGCCGTGGCGAGCGACACGCCGAGCATGGCGTTGGCGCCGAGGCGGGACTTGTTGTCAGTGCCGTCCAGATCCAGCATGGTATTGTCCACCTGCACCTGACGCAGCGCGTCGAGGCCCACGATCGCTTCCGCGATCTCGGTGTTCACGTTTTCAACGGCCTTGCTGACGCCCTTGCCTTTATAACGAGCCTTGTCTCCGTCGCGCAGTTCCAGCGCTTCGCGGGTCCCCGTGGAAGCCCCGGACGGGACGGCGGCGCGGCCTACATGACCGGAATCAAGGGAAACTTCTACCTCTATCGTAGGATTGCCGCGCGAATCAAGAATTTCGCGGGCCCAAACTGAAGCGATCGTGCTCATGGTCCAGCTCTCCGTTCTGCCCCTGAACAGTGTGTGACCTTGGGGACAGGGGCAAGCCTCCCGGTCACGGAACATCTTTTTTCACATACCATCAAACGCGGGGCACTGCAATGAGCCGCCGCTCCGGATCCCGCATCGTCTTGCCATCGCAACACATTTGCCACAAGGCCCTCTGGAGGGCAGGCATGGCGAACACGCTCCGCCCCCTCACATGGGCCATCACGCACAAACGGATGAAGGCACCGGAAGGGAAGCTCTCCCAAGCGGGACAAGGCGGATTCAATGGCTTTTCAGAGTCCATGAAAGCTTCCTCCATATATGGAAAACGTATTTCCCTTTCGGAAAGGCTCGTCTTGAAACGTCTTTCCAAATCGTTTACCGTCCATTCTTTGGAGAAAACCCGGGAACCGCGGTTTCCCATATCCCAGGAGATATCCCATGCGTACACTCGTGCTCTTGATGGCCGCCCTGTTCCTTGCGGTCGGGCTGGCCTCCGCGCCGGCCCAGGCCATAGGCGTTCAAAAAGAAATGAAGGTCGGCTTTATCTATATTTCCCCGATCGGCGAGGAAGGGTGGTCATACGCGCATGATCAGGCCCGCAAGTTCCTGAGCACCCTGCCCGGCGTGACGACCTCGTATGTGGAAAGCGTACCCGAAGGGCAGGACGCCGAGCGCATCATCCAGAGCATGGCCCGTAAACATTACGATATCATTTTTGCGACCAGTTTCGGCTACATGGATTCCATGCTCAAAGTCGCCGAACAGTTCCCGAATTCCACGTTCATGCACTGCTCCGGCTATAAGACCGCCCCCAACATGAGCAACTATTTCGGCCGGATCTATCAGGCCCGTTACCTTACCGGCCTTGTGGCCGGTTCCATGACCCAAAGCAACGTCATCGGCTACGTGGCGGCCTTTCCCCTCCCCGAAGTCATCCGCGGCATCAATGCGTTTACCCTCGGCGTGCGCGCCGTGAACCCCAAGGCCGAAGTCCGCGTGGTCTGGACCAAGTCATGGTATGATCCCGCCATGGAAAAGAGCGTAGCCAAGAACCTCATCAAAGAGGGCGCGGACGTCATCGCGCAGCATCAGGACTCCAACGGGCCGCAGGAAGCAGCACAGGAACAGGGGACCTACTCCATCGGTTACAATACCGACATGAGCCGGGTCGCGCCCAAGGCTCACATGACCTCCGCCATATGGTCGTGGAACCCCGTCTACGAAAACGTTGTGGAGAAGGTCCGCGCCGGGACGTGGAAAAACGGCTCCTTCTGGTACGGCATGGAAACCGGCGTGGTGGATATCGCCCCCTACGGCCCCATGGTCCCGCAAAACGTGCGCAACTTGACCGACACGGCCAAGGCCGACATCAAAAGCGGCAAACTCGTTGTCTTCACGGGCCCCATCAAAGATCAGAAAGGCGTTGAGCGCGTCCCCACGGGCATGGTTCCTTCTGACAAGGAACTGCTCGGCATGGATTGGTTCGTTGAAGGCGTCATCGGCACGATCGACTAGAGAACGCGTCTTGAAAAGGAGGAGCCCCGGAATGGCAGGATTCCCGTTTATGAGACAGGCGGAGCCATTCCGAAGCTCCTTGCCGTTTATCCTGCTGCTGGCCGTTTTCATCCTGCCGTGCCCCACGAGTGCGGCGGCGAAGCCACGGCCCGCCATTGCCTTCGTCCATCTGCTCCTGCCCCCGGGCGGGGAGCCCCATGCCTCCCCGGCGGGCTGGATCGGCAGCCTTGACCGGGCGCGCGATACGTTGGAATCCCTGCGTATCCCCACTATCGTATCTTCCGTCCCGCCCGGGAACGCCGAAGATCTGAACGAGCTTTCCGAGATGGATCCGGAAGTGCTGATCACCACAAGTCCCCTGCTCTACGCCGCGGCCTGCGACGTGGCGAAACGGAGCCCGAATACCGTGTTCTTCGCCTGTACGGATGAGACCGTGCATGACAACATGAGCGGGTTTCAGGCCCGCACCTACGAAGCGCATTACCTTGCCGGGCTGATCGCGGGCGCGCTTTCGGAGAATGGGTCATCGGCTATCTGGCGAACGATCCCTACCAATCGAAAACCTCCCGACTTCGCAACGCCAATGCATTCACACTGGGCGCGCAAAAGTCCAAGGCGGCAATCCGGTGCTGTACGCACCCGGCAACGCCCCCGATGAAGAACTCAAAACGCTGATTGCGGCCGGGGCCGATATCGTCGATTTGGAACGGGGCACTTCCGTCCCTTGTGGAGCGCCTGCGCGAACATTCGGTGCGCTATGTGGGGACGGCGGGCCGTGCCGTCGATCCTCTATGCCTCGCCGCGCCGGAATGGGAATGGAGCAATGCCTTCGGGGATCTGCTCACGCAGGTACGTTTCGGCATCTGGAGGCCGCGCAACGTCTCTTACGGCATCAAAGAAGGCGTCGTGGGGCTTTCCCCCTTCGGCCCGGCCGTACCCGAAACCGTGCGGGTTCGTGTCCGTGAGGCGAAGGAGGCCATCCGTAACGGCGTTTCCCCATTCGAGGGGCCTGTCCGCGATGTTTCCGGGGCCCTGCGCATTGCGGAAGGGAGTGTCCCGGATGACGCAACCCTGCGCGGCATGGACTGGAGAGTCCAAGGGCTGGAGCCTCTTCCGCTCGCACCGGACGGCCTATAAAGGCAAGGGCTTTAAGGATGTCAGGAGCAGGGGAAGGCCTTTTATGAAAGGGGCATCCTCCCTTTTCCAACGCGTCCGCCTCTTTTACATCCTCTACCGGAAAACGCGCCTGAGAAAAGCCGTATCCTATTGAAACGCGCATCACGCATCTTCCTTTCCGTTTCCCGCCAGTAGGGAAACAGCACCAGCCCTGCGGCATATCAGCCGACTCCCCATCAACCGGGAGCCTGGCGGATTGGAGGGAGAAAAAGGGGGCACGGCGTACCTCTCCCCCTTTTCTCTTTCCAGCGGCATATTGTTGCCATTGACCATACGCCATACCCAAATTGACGATGCCATGCGGCTCCTGTATGGCTACACCATGAGTGACGAACTGGAACATTCCGCAACACTCCGGGCTCGTGCGGCCTGCCTCAGGGAACACAGGCTTCACCTCATCCTGTGCTTTGGGGCGTTCCTTGCCGGAGCAACCGGAAGCCTGTTGACGGCGTCGTTTCTCAAAGCGAACGATGCCGCCCCAAACGGCACACTGTTCGCTGAGGGGCTCGCCATGCTCGGTGTCATCGGTCTGGGCGGCCTGCTCTCCGCTCTCTTCCGCTCCCTCTCTTCCCGGCACAGCCGCCTCGGCAAATCCGTCCTCTCCCAATACCCTGCGGAATCCGTGGATCCGAAGGCCGTTTTTCAGAAAATCGATGCCGATATCCTCCAGCACGGCGAACGGTTCGGCGGGCTGTCCATCGGAAAGGAATGGGCCATTTTTCAAGAGGCCATGCTCATTTCCCGCATCCGGGGCATCTTCTCCGACATCCTCGAACCGGAACGCGAACACGGCGAAACGGCCTACCTCCTTTGTCTGGTGGACGCTGACGGCTCCATACTGGAAGCGTCCCTTCCGTCCCGGAGCGTACTGGACAAAGCCCGCGCCTGCCTGCTCGAAAGCGTGCCCGACGCCGTTTCCGGCGGCTTTGAAGCCATGGCCGACTTCATGAACATGGATGACGAGGGCAGGCGGGAAATCAACCGCCGGGTGAACGCGCGCCGACAGGCCGGAAAGCCCGTTTCCTTTTCCTATGCCGGGCCCGACAGCGTTCCGACGTCGCTGGCTACGGAACAGACCGTGGAAGAAGGCATCGCCCGCATCAAGCCCGGCGACATGCTGGTTCTGACGCCCCTTTCGCCGCTGTTCCTGCCTTCCGGTGAGGAATGCCTGTATATCGCCTGCGAGCAGGATGCGGGGCAGACGGAAACGCTGCGGCTTTCCGCCTACATACGTCGCGGTGACGACTACCTGCGCGTGTTCAGGGAGATGCCCGGACGCGAAGCCGGCCTCCTGTTCCGGGACTGCTTCATGCGCCGCGCCGTCCCGGATATCGCCGATTGGCATGTGCAATCATGGGAAAACGATTGGCCTGAAGAGCGCCCGGTCCTGTTCGTGGACGACAAGCGTTTCGAAAACACATCCTTTGAGGACGTGGAAGCCGCGCTCGACGGCGTGGACGGCGGCGATTACGGCTCGTTCTTCCTGATGTTCCCGGGCGGCTATGATGGCTACCTCTCCCTCAACGGCAGGCAAGGGGACAACTATGTGGTGGAAGCCGCCCTGCCTGACGAGGACAGGTACTTCAGGATCGCCACACCGCGCCGGGCTCAGGTTCTCTTCTGGTTTTCAGGCTATTACGAAAAATCAAGGCTTCCCTATATGGAAGAATGGAAAGACGTCACCAAAGAAGTGAAAAAAACGGCGCGGGGAAGCCGACTGACGGGAAGCCCCGGCTGAACGGCCCCTGTGGAGACAGGATCATGGAAAAGGTGTTTTCGGACAAGACCGAAGAAGGCATCCGGCTTATATGGATGCAGTTCGATCCTGAAAAAACGGCCGAGGGCGTGCGGCTCCTGCGCGAGGCTGCCGATGCGGGAGACCCGGACGCCTTGTGTTTCCTTGCCCGCACGTACATGGGCGAGCGGTACGTTTGGGAATATGCCGCGTTGGAAATCAACGGCGAAAAGGCCGCGTCCCTCCTGAAAGAGGGCATCCGCAGGGGCAGCGCCTGCGCCGTGCTCCTCGCCATGCGTTGCGGGGAGCTGACGCCGTCTGCGCGCAAGGCCATGCCCTTCGCCTCCCTGAAAGAAGCGCGGGACGACGTACTTAGCAAGGCCGAGGCGGGGCATCCGTTCTGCCAATACATGATCGGCAACACGTATTATTTCGGGGACTGTTTCGAAATCGACGGCATCGATCCCCAAACGGCCTTCCATGACCCGGACGGACTGCGCGCGGATACGGCCCGTCACGCCCTTCCGTGGCTTGAAAAGGCTCTCAACGGCGGCCTCTCCGATGCGGCCAAAAACCTCTACAACCTGTTTTCCGGTTCGGAAGGCTTCCCCAGGGACCGGGGCAGGCAATGGGAAATAGCCCTTCGGGGCGCGGCGGCAGGCAATCCGTACTGGGAGGAATGGTGCGGGAAAATGTGCCGTGAAGAACACGGCAGGGAAGCCGAAGCCATGCGCTGGTTCCGGCAGGCCGCGCATCACGGGCAGGCCAGCAGCTGGTTTCACATAGGCTCCCACTATGAACACGGCCTCGGCGTAGACAAAGATCCGGCCAAGGCCGCCGAAGCCTACCGGAACGGTGCGGAAAAAGGTTCCTCCGACGCCCAGCAGTCGCTGGGCATCATGGCCGCTTTCGGGCGGGGCGTGCCGCAGGACCCCGCCCAAGCCGCCTATTGGCTGCGTCTGGCCGCTGACGACGAAAAGCCTCTTGCCTGCGGCGTATTAGGACACTGCTACCTGCGCGGCCTCGGTGTCCAGCAGGACGATGGGGAAGCCTTTGTCCTGTTGGACCGCTTTGATGAGGCATACGACAGGGAAGAGCCCGATGACGGCGAAACAAGCACGTACCCTGACGAGCTTGTGGGCATCGTCTACAACGGCCTTGGGGAACTGTACGCCGATGGACGCGGGGGCCCCGTGGACATCAAGGAAGGCGTACGATGTTTTCAGGCCGCCGCCGAGTTGGGCAACGGCGACGCCCGACGCAATCTCGGCCGATTCAAAAGGAACTGGTTCGGCAAGTGGGTGAGGAAATAGCCGCAAGCGAAGACCTCCGCCTCCCCCAGCAAGATCATGCGCATGTCCGGCGGACGGTTTCATCGGCACCCCGGTATCCGCGTCGTTTTTCCCTTTTCCCTTCGCTTTCCGGGCCACCGTGTCCGCCCGCCTTCTTTCCATCCTCTTTTCATGGCCCCCCAGTACCCGAGGCGGTTCCCCCGTCAGCCCTCCTTCTCGGCAATACAGCCATATCTCAATCAAATACCGGCGCACAGTGCTTTGGAGCGCGGCCCTGCTCAAAAAGCCCTCTCAAGAAGCTCCCAAGGGTGCCACCCCACTTTGCCGTCCCAACCGAAATACGGCCTTCGTGTGGCAACAAGCCGCTGCTCCGCAAGCAATTGAATGGCCACCGGCGGCGTGGCGAGCTTCGAGGCCTTACGCTTCGCGCCGTCGAGCGTCCCTTCGTACTCAAAATGCCTCCCATCGCCCAAACGGATGATAAACAGGTGTTCTGACTTCATATATAGGGCTCCTGTTAGTCTAATAAAGAAGCCATGCTATGACAGAATATACGGTCTTTCAAGGACGATGAGATGTTTTATGATTCAAGGTGGTTTCATGCTCATGATACGAAGCGGCCTTCCCTCCGGCCCGCTTTCGGGCCATCTCTTTGTCCCCCCCGCGCCAGCCGCCTTGGACACCCCGATCTTCCTTGCGCCGCGCCCCATTCACCGCCTTCTCGTGCATCTCCACTTTGAAATCGGCACATCCCGAAGGCTGTGTGCGGGAAAAAACTGCGGGCACTGGATTCGATACGTACGGAAGCCTTTGGAAAAGGGACGGATAGCGGAATGGAGAAAAGGAGGGGGCCGCTCTGACAGGCTTGGGGAAGGGGAAACTTTTCTAGAGAACTCCCCAATCCCCAAGGCCGCCAGGCACTTTCAACGCT
>ENA-OPYT01000692-OPYT01000692.1-human-gut-metagenome-genome-assembly--contig:-NODE-692-length-10183-cov-2.542959_pt1 | contig 10183 bp, 9 predicted proteins | sample MGYA00242636_ERZ504480 | MGnify/ENA primary metagenome ERZ504480 (study PRJEB26092, sample SAMD00036228) | human gut metagenome | host: Homo sapiens | study: EMG produced TPA metagenomics assembly of...
ATGGATTTTGCTCCTGCGCTGCAAACCTACTTACGATATCAGCGTGGAACGCAAATATTTAAGAATCGTTAAGCACACTATCTGGGGCAAAACCAAGGTTTACGAAATTCCTTACCGTGAAATAGCTGCTATTTTCAGCTATCAGCCCAAGCTGATGCGCACCGTAAAATTCCGTTATTCTTACAGATTAAATTCTGCACTGGATGCGCGTACTTTATGGACTTTGGCATGGCGCAGAAGATTTGATGACGGCAGCGAAGCCAACGTACGTATTTATTTTAAAGCGTCCAAGCAGGTTATGGATGCACTGGCTGAGAAAATGCCGAACCGTGTTAACGTACCTGAAGAACTGGCAGATTTTAACATGCTTGTTAAAGAGGGCGTAATTGTAAATAACGAAAGAAAACTGAGAGAAGCTGAAGCTGAAATTTTGGATAAAAAGCGTAGAACAGCTTGATGCCGAAGAAAAAATTGCCAAGGAAATGATTGCCGAACAGGAAGCTAAAGAAGACGCAGCTAAATACTAAAAAGCAGGATAAGAAATAAAGAGGTGTAGGATTATGTATTGCAGATATTGTGGACAGCAGCTGCCGGACGATTCTGCATTTTGCAGCAAGTGCGGCAAAAAATGTGCAGCATGAGGGCAACATAGCTGCCGAACCTGTAAAACAGGCTGCACCGCCGGCTGAAAAGGTTGAACATTGCCGCCTCGAACTTGTTGAAATAGACAGTCCATGGTCGCTTTTCGGCAACACCCGCAACAAATTTCAGGCTGTTACCGATGACGGACAGGTAATTTATCAATCCGAAAAGTTTAAAGTAAGCGGCTTTAGCTATGACGGGCCGGAGAAGTAAGCAAAAAATACCGTGACCTTGTTGAAAAAGCTGTTTTTAACCCTTGCCGTGGATGGTTGGAAAAAAATTGCCCGGCTGCCGCCGCAGATGGTTTTGAACATTGTTTTTGAAAGAAAAATAAAAGATTAAAATTAATATGCTTTAATGAATTATACTGCCTGTTTAATCAGCAGGCAGTTTTTTATTTTATTTGTGAAATTTTTTTTACAGATAATTTTTTTGTCTATACACATATACGGAAAAATTTGATATAATTAATTGGAATGTTTATAAGTACGGGCCTGTTGGCGTTTACTGTTACTTGTAAGATGTTTTGAAAGGGTGATTAATTTTTGAGCCAGCAGATGAAGCTTTTACCGGCGGATGACAGGCCCAGAGAAAAGCTGATAGAACATGGCCCGGATATATTGAGTAATTCGGAATTATTGGCAATTTTAATCAGAACAGGCACGCCGCAGCGTTCGGCACTGGATATAGCAAGGGAACTGACCGACGATGACGGTTTTTACAGCAATATCGCCAAAGCGCGCAGTGTGGCTGATTTATCAAAAATAAAAGGGCTTGGCCCGGCAAAAGCCGCCACGATACTGGCCGCAGTAGAGTTAGGCAGGCGTGTGGCCGGGGCACAGCCGCAGAAGAAAATAAGGTTTTCTTCGCCTGAGGCGTGCGTTAACTTTTTAATGCCGCGCCTGCGCTATGAAGGAAATGAAAAATTTGTGGTAATGCTGCTGGACAGTAAAAACCAGCTGATAAAAATGCAGCAGGTTTCCGAAGGTTCGCTTAATGCTTCGGTGGTGCATCCGCGCGAGGTATTTGCCCCGGCTGTTCTGCACAGGGCAGCATGCGTTCTGGCGGCACATAACCATCCTTCCGGCGACCCGGCGCCAAGCCGTGAGGACAGGCGTTTGACTTCTGTATTGAAGGAAACAGGTATTGTGATGGGCATACCGCTTTTAGACCATATTATTATTGGCGACGGCAGGTATTTCAGTTTTAGAGAAAATGGTTATCTTGATGAATGAGGTGTAAGCAATGTTTGGTTTTTTAATAAATTTTCGCATGATATGGGCATTGACCTTGGTACAGCCAATACGCTGGTGCATGTAAAAAGGCAAGGGCATTATTATCCGTGAGCCTTCGGTAGTTGCCGTTGACAAAGCCAACAACGAAGTGCTGGCAATAGGCGCTGAGGCAAAGCAGATGATTGGCCGTACTCCGGGGCATATTATAGCCATCCGTCCGATGAAAGACGGCGTTATTGCTGATTTTGACATTACGCAGTCGATGCTGAAATTTTTTATCAAAAAGGCAATCGGCAAAAATTCGCTTGTGCGCCCGCGTATCGTTGTAGGCGTGCCTTCCGGCGTTACCGAAGTTGAAAAACGCGCGGTAATTGACGCTACGGTGCAGGCCGGTGCGCGCGAAGCATATCTGATTGAAGAACCTATGGCTGCGGCTATCGGCGCAGGGCTGCCCGTACAGGAAGCTACAGGCAGCATGGTTGTCGATATCGGCGGCGGTACTTGTGAAGTTGCCGTTATTTCCCTTGGCGGCATTGTTGTAAGTAAATCCATCCGCACTGGCGGCGATGCTATGGACGACGCTATTGTGCGTTATATCCGCAAAACGTTCAGCCTGCTTATTGGCGAGCGTACGGCTGAAGAAGTAAAAATTAATATCGGCACGGCTATGCCGCTGGAAAATCCGGAAGAAATGGATATCCGCGGACGCGACCTTGTAAGCGGCCTGCCGAAAAACATTACCATTAATTCCAATCAGGTTTGTGAAGCACTTAACGAACCTGTTACCAATATTCTTGATGCTGTAAGAAACACTCTGGAACGTACTCCGCCTGAACTTGCGGCAGATATTATGGACAGAGGCGTTGTTATGACGGGCGGTTCTTCGCTTTTGCGCAACCTTGACCGCATTATGAGCAGGGATACCGGCATGCCGGTATATGTTTCGGATGATGCCCTGAGCTGTGTTGCTTTGGGTACCGGCCTTGCAGTAGAAAATGTTGACGTTTACAAGAAAGGCTTTATGGCCTCCAATAGTACGAACTGAAGGAATGAAGCGTGAATAAGAAGTATTTAAGCCTTGGGCTGGCAGCCGCGGTGCTTGTGGCTTTGTTTGCCATGGCGCTGCACGACCCGCTGAGGTTTCCTGTAATAAACAGGGTGGTAACTGCCGTTATTACGCCTTTTGCGGCGGCAAGTTCTGCCGTTGGCGGCTGGGTTGATGATACCGGTGAGGCTATGACGACTGTTAAAACCTTGCAGCAGCAGAACGAAAGTTTACAAAGTGAAATTAACGAACTGCGTTACGCCAACCTTGCCATGGCAGAAATTTATGCAGAAAACCAGCGCCTGCGTGAAATGCTGAATTATAAAAATGCGCATCCGGAACAGAGGCTTGTAGTGTCTAAAGTTTTGGGGCGTACGCCAGGCGAATTAAGCGACAGCCTGTATATTGACAAAGGCACGGATGACGGCGTGCAGCAGGACATGGCGGTAGTAACCGTTAACGGGCTGGTAGGGCTTGTGGATGAGGCATATCCTTCATCGGCACGTGTAACTTTGGTCACAAGCACGCGCTGTAATGTAGGTGCGCGCATTCTGCGTGCCAATTCGCGTGCGGTAGGCATTGTTACAGGCCGCGGCGGCAATAATGTGCCGCTTTTAATGGAGCATTTGCAGCGTGAGGCTGATGTATTGCCCGGCGATGTTGTTGTAACGAGCGGATACAGCCAGAACCATCCTGCCGGTATTGTAATTGGCACGGTAAAAGAAAGCAGCCTTGATGCGGCAGGACTTTTGCGCAATGCAACCGTTGAGCCTGCGGCAGTAAGGGAAGGGCTGGAAGAAGTTTTCGTAGTAGTATGGCATCAGCAGGACGGTAATATAAAATGAAAAAACTGCTGTTCTTTGTTGTTTATTTGATATTTTTTGGCATTCAGGTAACAGTGCCGCAGCCTGCATGGCTGAAATTTGACCTGGTGCTGCTGTTTGTTTACTCAATGGCAATGCTGTATGGCCCGCAAACAGGGGCGCTTACAGGTACCGCAGCCGGGTTAATGTATGATTTTCTGAGCGGAGCGGTGTTTGGCTTTCATACAATAACGCGCTGTATGGTAGGCTTTGTTGCCGGGTTTATTAAAGGGCAGGTGTTTAAAGAACATTTTGCTTACCATATTGTGGCAGCATTGGTAATAACAGCAGGCATACGCATGCTGTTTTTCTTTGTGGCGCTGCTTTTAACGCCTGCGGCAGATTTAACTTTTGTGGGCGGGTATTTGCGGCAGTCGCTTGCATATTGCCTGGGAAATATTTTATTTGTAGTTCCTGTTTATAAATTATGTTATTTTATCAGCCATTGGCATAAAGATGAGTAGGTTTGTTTTAAAGGAGTTTAGGCAATGCTGAACAAAAGATATGCTAACAGATTACAGGCGATGCTTGTTGCCGCTATCTGCATATTGCTGGTATTGCTGGGTCGTATGGCGTATATGCAGCTGTGGCGCGGCGATTTTTACGGCGACCAGGCTGACGGCAACCGTTTGCGCAGAACAAAGGTTGTGGCTCCGCGCGGAATTTTTTATGACCGTGACGGCGAAGAACTGGTTAATAACCTGCCCGGGTATGTAGTTGCCCTGCGCAGGCAGAACAGCCCTTATGATGCGGAAATTCTGAACCTGCTTTCTGAAATAATTGAAATGCCTGTGGCAGAAATGCAGAAAAAAATTAGAAGCCAACAGCGACAGTTATGAACCGACGCGTTTAAAAACAAATATTACTCCGGAAATGCTTACCAAACTGGAAGAAAAAAAGAACGAGCTGCCGGGCGTAATGATTGAAATTCAGCCGGTGCGCAACTATTTATATAAAGAGCTTGCGGTACATGCCATTGGCTATGTTGGCGAAGTAAGCAATTACGATATTACCGAAGGCTCTTACAAAAATATGCCGGTTGGCAGCGTGGTTGGCAAGTTTGGGCTGGAAAAAACTTACGACCGTTATGTGCGCGGCCAGGACGGCAGTTATGACGAAGAAGTTGACGTTGGAGGCAATGTAGTTAAGCAGCTTGGGCAGATAGACCCTGTGCCCGGCAAAAGCCTTAAACTTACAATAGATAAAGATTTGCAGCTGTGTATGGAAAAAGCCGTGGATGAGCATCTGGCTTATCTGCGTTCTTCCGGGCTGGCACCGGGGGCAAGGGCTGCGGCAATTATTGCTATCGACCCTAAAACAGGCGCTGTGCGTGCCATGGTAAGCCGCCCTGCTTTCAACCCGAACCTTTTTGTGCACGGTATCAGTGAAAAAGACTGGAATATCATTAATAATGACCCTAACTATCCTATGGGCAATAAAGTTATCGGCGGTGAATACCCGCCGGGTTCGCCGTTTAAAATTGTTACCGGCTCTGCGGCGCTGGAGCTTGGCAAGGTAACGCCTGAAGAAAAGATTTTTGACAGCGGCAAGCACTGGCTTGTGCCGATGGGCAACGCCGGCGGCGAGGCACTGGGGTGGATTGACTTTCATGAAGCTCTGCGTAAATCGGATAACGTTTACTTTTATGAAATGGGCAACCGCCTTGGCATAAACAATATTGTGGAATTTGCCAAAAAGTTTCGGGCTCGGTTCACCGACAGGCATAGAGCTTGAAGGAGAACTTTCCGGGCTTTTGCCGACGCCGGAAAACAAAAAGAAAATCTTCCCCGGCGAAAGTTGGATGCTTGGTGATACCTTTAATGCTTCTATCGGGCAGGGCATAGATTTGGCAACGCCGATACAGCTGGCTATGCTGATGAGCTGCGTGGCGGCAGACGGCGTTTATCATCCGCCGTATCTGGTAGAAAGCCTGCTGAATAATGACGGCAGTGTATACCAGATGGCAGAACATGCTCCGGCAAGAAATATCGGCATATCCATGCATACGCTGAGGCTTATCCAAAACGCATTGGAGGGCGTAGCTGAAGAAGGCGGTACGGCTTCATATTTTGCAAGTCTGCCAAAGCAAATTGCAGCTAAAACAGGCACGGCAGAAAAACCCACACGGGCGTGACCACGGCCTTTTTGTTGCCTACGGACCGGCAGAAAACCCGGAACTTGTTGTAGCCTGCATTGTAGAGCAGGGCGGTTTCGGTACTTCGGCCGCAGGCCCTATTGTATATAAAGTTTTTGAAGAATGGTTCAGGCAGGAGGGTTTTATAACCGATACCCCTGCCGCTAAATGACGGAGGCAGTAAATGCAGAGATATTTGCGTAACATAGACTGGTGGCTGGTAGGTGCGGTGTGCGCGCTTGTTGGTATTGGGCTGATGCTGATTGCCAGCGCTACGCATTCGTATGCCGTTGCCAGGGGAGAAGCGTGGTTTGTAGAACGCCAGGGCATATTTTTTGGCATTAATGTGCTGCTGGTGATTTTTTGCCTGCGCTTTGATTACCGTCTTTTGCAGCAGATAGCAAAGCCTTTGTATATTTTTAACCTGGTGCTGCTTTTGGCGGTAATGTTTGTGGGGCATTCGGCGTTGGGCGCACAAAGGTGGATTCAGATAGGGCCGGTTACAATACAGCCCTCGGAATTTGCCAAGGCGATAATTATCATCTGCCTGGCGGCGTTTTTGGCAAAAAGGGCAGAGCTTTATACTGATTTTACAGATTATCTGCCTGCCGTTGCCTATGTGTTTGTGCCGTTTGTGCTGGTAATGCGCCAGCCGGATTTAGGTACTTCGCTGGTTTTTGCCGTTATAACACTGGGCATGCTAATTATAAGCGGCTTTAAAATGCGCTGGCTGGCAATGCTGAGCGGCGCTTTCGTGGTGCTTTTGCCTGCCTTCTGGATGATTTTAAAGGAATACCAGAAAAACCGTATCCGTGTGTTTTTAGACCCGGAGCTTGACCCCTTCGGTGCAGGCTACCATGTAATACAATCCAAAATCGCCATTGGCAGCGGGCTGTTAACCGGCAAAGGCTGGTTTTCAGGCACGCAGAGCCAGCTGAACTTTTTGCCGGAAAACCATACGGACTTTGTATTTGCCGTTGCAGGTGAAGAATTCGGGTTTATCGGCGTGTGCGTAATATTATTTTTATACGGCATTATTATCTGGCGCGGGCTTACCATTGCCCTTAATGCCGAAGATGACTTCGGAACATTGCTGGCAGTGGGCATAACTTTTATGTTTACGTTCCATATGTTTGTAAACATTGGCATGACGGCCGGCATAATGCCTGTAACCGGCATACCGCTGCCGTTTTTAAGCTACGGCGTAAGCTCGCTTACCACCAATATGTTTTTGGTGGGGCTTTTGCTTAACATACGTCTGCGCAAGCAGCAGCTGCAATTTTGAGGAGGAAGAACGTGAACAAAGAACTGACGATAGATATTTTAAGCAGTGTTGCCAAGCCTGCACGCTATACCGGCGATGAGTTCGGCAGCATTGTAAAAACTCCGGAAGAAACCGAAGTAAGCATTGCACTGGCGTTTCCGGATGTGTACGAAATTGGCATGAGCTATTTGGGCTTTAAAATTTTGTACCATATTGTAAATAAAGAACGCGGGCTGGCAGCAGAACGCGTATGCGCGCCTTGGACCGACATGGAAGCAAAAATGCGCGGACACGGCATACCTTTGCGCAGCCTTGAAACCAATAAAGTGCTGAAGAATTTTGATTTTGTTGGTTTTACCCTGCAATATGAACTTTCGTACAGCAATATTTTAAACATGCTCGATTTGGGGCAGGTGCCTGTTTTAGCGGCAGAACGCGGCGAAGCCGACCCGTTTGTTGTTGTTGGCGGGCCGTGCGTATATAACCCTGAGCCTTTGGCTGATGTGTTTGACCTGTCCGTTATCGGCGAAGGCGAAGAAGTTTTGGTTGAACTTTTAAACGCTTACCGAGAATGGAATAAACAAGGCCGCTCTGGCGGACGCAGAGGCTTTTTAGAGCGTGCCGTAAAGATTAAAGGCATTTATGTACCAAGCTTTTATAAAACCGAATACAACGAAGATAACACCGTAAAAGCAGTGGTGCCTACTTATGAAGGTGCGCCTGCCGTTATTGAAAAACGCGTTATAAAAGATTTGAACGACGTTGATTTCCCGACGGCGCCGGTAGTTCCTTTGGCGAAATTGTACACGACCGCATTATGCTTGAAGTATTCCGCGGCTGTACACGCGGCTGCCGTTTTTGCCATGCCGGTATGGTATACCGCCCCGTGCGTGAACGTCATCCGGAAGTTTTAAAGGCGTTGGCGCGCAAACTGGTAGATAACACCGGTTATAACGAAATTTCGCTGGTATCATTAAGCACGGCCGATTATACCTGCCTTGCGCCGATGATTCACGACATGATTGCCGAATTTAAAGATGAACGCGTAAGTGTTTCGCTGCCGTCGCTGCGTATTGACAGCTTTTCGGTAGATTTGGCCAAAGAAGTGCAGGCAGTGCGTAAAAGCGGCCTTACCTTTGCACCGGAAGCAGGCAGCCAGCGTATGCGCGACGTTATTAATAAAGGCGTAACCGAAGAAGATTTAATGAACGCCGTCAGCGCGGCATTTAAATCGGGCTGGAGCAGCGTAAAACTGTATTTTATGATTGGCCTGCCCGGTGAAACCGATGAGGACGTACTTGCTATTGCCGATTTGGCGAAGAAGGTGCAGTATAAATACCGCGAAATTACAGGCAAAGGCGGCTGCAAAGTTACCGTAAGCGCCAGCAGCTTGTGCCAAAACCGTATACGCCGTTTCAGATGGAGCGCGCAGAACAGCATGGAACGAACTGCGCCGCAAACAGTATTTGTTAAAAGACGCCTTAAAGGTAAAAAAATTATTACTTTCCAGTATCACGACCCGGAAACCAGCATTATGGAAGCCGTTTTTGCGCGCGGCGACAGACGCCTTGGCAAAGCATTATATCTTGCATGGCAGCGCGGAGCAAAATTTGACGGCTGGAGCGAACAGTTTGATTATGAACGCTGGCTGCAGGCCTTGCAGGACTGCGGGCTTGAGAAAGAATTTTACATTGCCCGCGAGCGCGGCGAAAACGAAGTATTTCCGTGGGAACATATTCAGCCTGCGGTATCGCGCGCCTTTTTGCGCAATGAATATAAAAAAGCACAGCGAGGCGAACTGACGCACGACTGCCGCCGCGGCAGCTGCACCGGCTGCGGTGTTTGCCAAAAACTTGGCGTACAAGTTAAAGTGGAAGGTTAATAAAATGAAACTGAGATTAAAAATAACCAAAGATAAAAGCATAAGGTTTATATCACATCTTGAATACGTGCGTACTATCGAACGCGCTATCCGCAGGGCAAAACTGCCTGCCGCATACAGCGAAGGCTTTAACCCGCATTTAAAATTCTCGCTGGCATCGGCACTGGGCGTTGGCGTGGTTAGTTATGCCGAATTTTGCGAAATTGAACTGGCTGAACCGATGACGGCAGAAGAAGCCGCAGAAAAAATGCAAAAAGCACTGCCGCGAGGCATACGCATTTTGGCGGCAGATGTAACGGCAACCAATGCATCCGCGCTTATGGCGGAAGCAGGCGGCGCAGATTACCGCGTAACCCTGCCGTATGACAAGCCGGTTGACGAAGCTGTGGCGGCGTTTAACGAAGCGGAAAGCATAATTTATGCCAAAGCGGCGCCAAAAGCCAAAACAAAAGTAAAAGAAATTGACGTTAAGTTTTTTATACCGCATATTACGGCTCAAAACAGCGGCGGAGAACTGGTGCTTACTTTCGGCTGCCGCATAACGCCAAACGGCAGCATGAAAGCAGTTGATTTAATAAACACCTTAAACCAGCAGTATAATTTAAACCTGCCTGCCGAAAAAGCCGATATAGAACGCCTTGATTTATATAAGTACAACGCTTTTGGCAACAAACTGCCAATGCTCGGCAAAGACATGGTTGTGCTTGGACAGGCATAACGGAAATATAAAAAAGCCCGGCTGCAAGCCGGGTTATTTTTTTGCAGATTTTTAAATATTTATTGCTTATTACAATATGTAAAAGTTATAATAATTATAGCAGTAATAATTGTGTTGTTAACAAAAAGTGCAAAGCATAAAATTTTTTAACAAGAAACGGAGGCAGTGAAATGGATAAATCAGTTTTGTGGAAAATTTCGTATGGCATGTATGCGCTTACGGTAATGGACGGCGAAAGGCCAACAGGCTGCATTATAAACACCGCAGTGCAGGTAACAAGCGACAACCCAACCATTGCTATCAGCGTTAATAAAAATAACTATACCTTTACCGCACTCGAAAAATCCGGAAAATTTGCCTTAACAATTCTTTCAGAAGCAACACCGCAAAATGTTATTGC
>ENA-OPYT01000693-OPYT01000693.1-human-gut-metagenome-genome-assembly--contig:-NODE-693-length-10181-cov-3.320469_pt1 | contig 10181 bp, 10 predicted proteins | sample MGYA00242636_ERZ504480 | MGnify/ENA primary metagenome ERZ504480 (study PRJEB26092, sample SAMD00036228) | human gut metagenome | host: Homo sapiens | study: EMG produced TPA metagenomics assembly of...
GATGCTTTACAGTTATTCCCGTGTGACGGATTGCCGCAAGCATCTTCGGCAGTAAAGGATATTGTAGAGCTTTGTGTATTTGATTCCTTCGGTTTGAAAGTTGGAAAAACATATACAGGACTTTTGCAGAACTGTTGAAAAGTAAGTTTCATTGTACTTCCATAATCCAAGGTTTTATAAATTAATGTTTTACAATGTCAGAATCCCGCCTCCATAAAGCTATCTGAATGCGCGTGTCAATGTATTCTTTTACCTTGTCACCCTTTTCATCTCCTTTTTCTCCAGGAAGATATTTCTTGAGAAACTGGGGGCGGACTTTGTCGGGCTGACGAGTACGATGCAGAACCTGCTTGGCTTTCTCAATCTGGCGGAGCTGGGCATCGGAGCTTCCATCGGCTATGTGCTTTACAAACCGATTTTCGACGGAAACCGGGACAGGATAAAGGAGATTGTCTCGGTACTGGCTTATCTCTATCGTAACGTAGGACTGCTGATTTTGGGTGCGGGCTTGCTTTTGGCCTGCTTCCTGCCCTATATATTCGCCGATGCCGGCATTCGCCTCGGAGTAATCTATTTTGCTTATTTTGCATTTTTGACTTCCGCTCTCATCAGTTATTTTGTTAATTACCGGCAAACCCTGCTGGGCGCCGACCAGCGCAACTATGTAGTCACCGTTTATTTTCAAACGGCCAATATCATCAAGATTCTCCTGCAAATAGCATTGGTATGCTACGTGGGCAGTCTTTATCTGTGGATAGCCATTGAACTGACATTCGGCATTTTGTACTCGTTCATACTGAACTGGAATGATAAACCGGGTATATCCGTGGCTGAAGTGCAGTGTATCGGAAGGCAGACTGAAATATCCGGAGAATAGGATTATCGTGCGTAAAGCCCGTCAGATGTTTGTACATAAGCTGGCGGGAATGGGCAGAACGCAGCTTTTGCCTTTTCTGGTCTACGCATTTACTTCATTGAAACTGGTGGCGTATTACGGCAACTATATGCTGCTGCTCACCAAGCTGAATCAGTTTGTCGATAACTTTTTTGGGCATACCGCGCAGGGGGTGGGCAGCCTGATAGCCGAGGGGGATATGAAGCGTATCCAGCAGGTATTTTGGGAGTTGAGCTCATTGCGCATTTTTTGATAGCCTCGTTTTCTGACGTTCGCGTTGTATCATCTGATGGACCCGTTCATTACGGTGTGGCTGGGCGAGGAGTACATATTCCGTCCCGTTTCGATTGATTGTGTTCTTACCAACTTCTTTATCAGTCAGTTCAGGGGTACGAACGACCAGTTTATTTTCGGTTACGGACTGTTTCACGACACATGGGCGCCGGTTGCCACACTGGCGATAACAGTAGCGGTGGCATTGGCAGGCGGCTATTTGTGGGGACTTCCGGGAGTATTGCTGGGAGATATAGCCAGTTCGATAACCGTTATCAGTATCTGGAAGCCTTACTTCCTTTACAAAGAGGGGTTTAAAATGTCCGTGAAGTCATATTGGGAAAAAATATATTTCCGGTATCTGCTGCTTGCCGTTCTTTCATGGGGGCTGACGGATGTGGTCCTTTGTTTCCTTCCGTTGGCGGAGCCGTCCCGGGGATATGGCATGTGGATTGTATATGCGCTGGTTTCCTCTCTGGTATTTCTGCTGATATTGTGCAGCAGCTTCTATTGCTGTTCGGCAGGGATGCGTTCGCTGGTGAAGCGTTTGCGGCGTAAATAGAACGCAGACATGTGGAGTTTATTATAATTTATCCACATTAAACTGAAAGTTTATTCCTATTGAACCGGAAGTTTATTCCTAATAAACTATGAGTTTAATGGGGATAAACTTTTATCGGTACTGAACGAACATTCCCCGATAAGTGCCGCATAGCGTTGCCTTGGCAAGTGTGCCTTGTCCGTGCAGCAGGTATACGGCCGCTTTTTTAGGAGCGGCGAGGATGCAGAGGTAGGTGCAAGACAGGTATTTCCTGATGCCTCGCAGGTTCCGGCGGGCGAAAAGTACGCGGGCGCGCGACAGGTAGAATTCCCGCATCGGACTGCCTCGCTTCGCCGTCATGCTTTCCTTGTGGTAGACTACGGCAGCAGGTTCGTACCATAGGCGGTACCCGGTTTTCCTAAGCTGTGCAGACCAGTCCAGCTCTTCGTAAAAAAGGAAATATATTTCGGTCATGGGGCCTGCATCCTGTAGCGCCTGCCGGCTTACCATCATGGCGGCTCCGTGCAATGAGGCGGTTTCGCAGGGAGTACGGAAGCACGGGCTGTCCTGTTGCATGAATCCGATGGATGCGTTGCGCAGTGTAAGGGAACTTAGAGGAGTGAAGCCTGCATATTGCAGGATGTCCGGACAAGCGGCGAATTTCAACATGGGCGATACGCCGCCGTTGCGTTGCGGGTCGCACTCCATGCGTCGTACCAACGCCTCCAGTACCGGTTCTTTGATGAGGGTGTCGTTGTTGATGAAAAAGAGATAATCTCCTCCGGCGGCTTTCAGTCCGGCATTGTTGCCACCGGCAAATCCGTTGTTGATGTTCCGCACCACTTTGACGGGGGGAAAGGAGACGGGGTTGTCCGATGCAGGGTTGCCTGATAAGGAGCCGCCCGGTACGAGGTTACTCCTGTATCGTTCCTGTATTTCTTCCGCTTCGGGCAGGCGCGAGCCATTGTCCACAACGATAATTTCGTAGTGCGGATAGGTTTCGTGGTTGCGGAAAGAGTCTATCATTTCGCAGGTATCGCGCAGCCCGTTGTAGTTGACGGTGATGATGGAAACAAGCGCTTTCATGGTCTTTTCCTATTTTTTCTTCAGCCAGAACACAGCCCAGTTCCTGAAGCTTACATACTTTCCGAGCCGCAGGCGTCTGAAGCGGCAGGCGGTTTCTATTTTTTCAAGCAGCGACATCCGGTGTCCCGCCCAGATTACATCGTTCAGGGTGTAGGACAGGTATTTGCGGATGACCGTTTTCCATTCGGGATGTTCTTGTCCGAGTGCCTGCATTTGGGTACATACGGTGGTGTATCCCTCGATGTTGCGCATTCCGAAGCGACTGGTCATAATGGAGTGGGGACGTATTCTTCGCCCGAAGAAAGCCTTGGGAACGTAGCATACTCTTTGTGCATTCAGATAAATCATCATGGCAAAAGAATGGTCTTCGTGGATAATGCCGGGATGAAAGCCTGTGAAGCGTTTTTTCAGGAACAGGCGATTGACCATACACAGGCAAACGGAAGTGAGGAACAGGCGGTTGCTCAGCTCATAGTCCAGCATTTCCATGCCGGAATGTATGGATTCGTCTATTTTCCCTTTTCTGTCATAATTGGGAATGTTCTGGCTGTCAGCCGACTCCGTCAGCGGTTTTGCATCGAAGAATATGAAGTCCAGCTCTCTTTTCTCGCACAAATCATGGCAGTGCCGGAGGGCTTGTGTATCCAATATGTCGTCACTGTCCATAAAATATATGTACTTGCCGGTAGCATGCAGCAATCCTCGGTTGCGTGCAACGGATAATCCTTGGTTGGGCTGCGCGTACCACCGGATTCTTGCGTCGCGTTCCGCGTATTCTTCGATGATACCGCGGCTTCCGTCGGTAGAGCCGTCGTCGATAAGGATTATCTCCAGCTCTTTCAGGGTCTGGCCGCAAATGCTGTCCAGCGTCTTGCGCAGGTAGGCAGCCGTGTTGTATATGGGGATGATAACGGAAACTTCGGGCATGGTATTTTACATTTTTTATTCGGATAATCTGTTCATACACATTTTTTCATCTGTTCTTCCCAAGAAAGGTGTCGGATGGAGTCTCTTATTTCCCGCGGCGTCACGGTCATGTGCTGGCAGAACTCTATCAGGGCGGGGATGCTGACCGGACTTTCGTCGGCGGGCACTTTCAGCGTGTAGGGCATGCGGTCGAAATCATCGTCCGTTTCGGAGTAGACGAAACCGAACCCGCGCGCCGCATATTCCCTGTTTTTCAGGGTCTTGATGTTGTATATGCCGCTGCGATGCCGTGCCAGACTGCCTATGGCAAAGTCTGCCCGGTTGAAAAGCGCGTCCAACTCCTCGCCATGCTTTGCTCCGTACAGGGTGACGAACGGCTGCAAGCAGTACCGGCGGATGAGTGTTGCAATGTCTTTCTCTTCCCGCCTGCCGCTCGGTTTGCCTATCAGATGGAAATAGACTTTATATTCGGGGTTGTTGCCGTAATATGCTCCCAGGCCTTTCAGCAACCGGTCGAAACCATGCCAGAAGTGGATTTCGGCAACTCCTATCAGGTGGAGTTCCTTGCTCGTGCCGTGCCGGGGAGAGCGCAGGGGGATGCGGGCGAAATCTATTCCGTTGGATATGCGGATAGTGGGACGACCGAATATCCGGTCATCGCTGGAGAAGGTTACAATGAAATCGACGTACCTGCAGAACGCATGGCGGAACAGTTTGTCCGTGTACAGTTGCACTTTCTCCATGCCGGAAGAATATTCGTGGTCATAGGGATATGTGGGTATCTCCAGCAGCACTCTTACACCTTGCTTTTTCAGCATCCTCACGAAGTGTATGGTGAAGGGGTTGGCGTTGTGATAGGAGCGGATATATACGCATTGTATGCCTTCCCGGCGAACGTATTGCAGGATAGGGGCGAACGAGAGCCGTTTTTTTATTTTGGCGGGTATTCCTTTGCCCAAATCGGCAAGCACATCTTCGTCTATCATCCACTTCCGGCTGCCGTCGTTGCCAACCTCGTAGTGGCAGGTGCGTACATCTGCCCCGCATTGCCTGAGGGCGTCCGTCTGGTATCTGATTTTCTTACTGATACCGTTGTATTCCTGAAATCCGTAAAAGACAAGAAAAGGGTTTTCATGGGCAGAGGTCATTTATATGCCGAGCGATTGATATACTTGAATCAGCTCATCGGCTGTCATTTTTCCACGAGAATTGCCGGGCGCGCAGCAGCCCGTATTCCCGTTGCTGCCGATAAAGCGCGTCTTCATTTTCGAGACGCAGCACTGCACCGGCTATTTCTTCCGGTTGGCGGGGGTCTGCGGCAAGTATGTCCGGACCGCCTATTTCGGGCATGGAAGAGGTGTTTCCCGTAATGACGGGAGTGCCGCAAGCCATGGCTTCCACCAGAGGGATGCCGAAACTCTCGCGCAGCGAGGGGTAGAGGAAAGCGAATGCTGCATTGTACAGCGTGGCGAGGTCGGCGTTGTGGATATAGCCGGGATAGAATAAGTGCCGTTTCAGGCGGTTACTGATATTTTCCTGTTGCAGCAGCCTGTCTATATAGGCTTCGTTGAGGTCTGCGATGAGCAGCGGACGCCTTACGGACGATTTTTCCAGATAAAGGCTGTAGGCTTTCAGCACCCGCGCCGTATTCTTTTTAGGGTCCGTGTTTCCCAGAAAGAACAGGAAGTCTTTTTGGGGGATGTAGCGGTTTACTATCTGCATGTCTATGTCGTCCATCGGGCGGAAATGACTGTTATAGCCGTTATAGATGGTCGTAATGCGGTCGGCGGGAATGTTCAGGGTTTCGCGGATGCGGTTGCGTTCGTAGTGGGAGACGGTAATGATTTTCCGGCATTTCTTCAGAATCCGTGGTACGGTGAGGCGGCGGTAGTGCCACCCCATTTCCTGATAAAGCGAGGGACTGCGCTGTTGGCGGGGGTCCAGATAGATGATGTCGTGGAGTGTCAGCACCAGCGGAACCGGACAGCAGAGCGGGGCTGTGTTGGATGTGCAATGCAGCAGGTCTGCCCCTAAACGTTTCACCGCCAGCGGCAGGGCTATCTGTTCCCAAAGCGGGTAGGTGGGACACGCCACTTCCACAATGGAGAGGTTGGCAGATTCTTCCAGGCAATGGTCTTTGCCCGGAGCCACGATAATGTAGTATTCATTGCCGTCGTTCCGTTTCTGCAATTCGCGGATGGTTTCCAGTGCTACGAAATCCATGCCGTGCTTGTCGGGACGGAAAATCCGTTGGGCTTCTATGGCTATCTTCATGCTGTGTACTCCTTATTTCTTTTTATAGAAGAATCGTTTTATATGGCTGAATACGGCTGTAAACATAAGTACCGGGAGCGCCCAGATGGCTTTGCGGAGACGGCGGCTGACTTCTCCTTCGGGCAGCGCCATGAGGAAGGCGAGGATAAGCGTTGCAAGCAGTACGTACCACTTGGGAGCCCAGGTCCAGTTCAGCAGGGTGATGCCTCCCGTGCATAGCAGAATTAGTGCGATAAGCAGGAAACGGGAAGGCATCAGCCACTGAAAAAGTTTGAGGGCGTAATCCCATTCACCTTTCAGCAATACCAGCGGGAGATACCTCAGCGCAAAGAATGTACTGGTATATTGCGAACGGATCCAACTGATGCGTTGCGTCTGGTAGCCGTCTGCATTATCTTCTTTCTTGCTGTAACATACCACTTCCGCCAGATATTCGGTGTAGATATTCTGTTCCAGCAGTACGGTTTCCATCGCCTTGCTTATATCGGAGCCTTTCAGCTTGGGAGCACGTTCGTGGAACATGGCGAAATCGAATGCCATTGCCGAACCTATGAGAGCCGAGGAAAAGCCCATGCGGGTATGTGCCAGGCGGAAAAGATTGTTGTTGATTTCTTCGCTGGTGGCATTGAGAACAGCGATGCTGGTATTCAGGTTCTCCGCCATGCGGTGCGCCTGGATGGAATCGCAACCGGAGTAGTAGGCGTTGTTGAACATGCTGAGGGCGTTCGGCACGATATGGTTGTCGGAATTGAAGATGACAATCAGGTCGTATTCATCGGGAGCGTAGCGTTCCATAACCTGCTGGATGGCGTAGACTTTGGTGCAATATTCCTTGTCGGGCACTACGATGTTTACGGGCATTTGCAGCAGGGTGACAAGGTCCTCTTCGGGCAGTTGGGTGGCTGCTATGGCAACATCGTATTTGTCGCGCGGGTATTGCTGGGTGTCCAGAAAACGGTTGACGGATTCAATTACTTCTTTCCCGTTGCGCAATACGGTAAAAAGCACTAAGAAACGGTGCTGTACGGCTGCCGCCGGATAAGGGTTCTTGTACTTTCCGAGCGAGAAGAGTGCACAGAGAAACAGGTAGGCTACCGGAATAGCCAGCAGCAGGAATAGGACGGAATCTGTCATTTGTAGCGCATTGTTGCTCTCATCCATCCACCAGTCTATGCTGAATATGTTAAAAATGTTGGACATCATGCGTCGAATCTTTTTTAGTTGTGGTTAATAATGCCTGCTGTTTTTTCAATCGTCAGACGTTTCGTCTATATATTTCCCGTTTCATCAGTATGCCCAGGAACATAATCATCATAATGCCGGTGGGGAACTGGGTGAAGAATGCGTTCCCGTAGGCGCTGAGCATCATGCCGAATATGCCGCAGGCAAGTGCGGTGAGCAGGTGGCGCAGCTCGTCATTCCTTATTTTGAACATGATGCAGTAGCATCCCCATAGCAGGCTGCCCGCATAAATCAGCAGGTAAAGGAGAATGCCCACAACGCCCGTTTCCGTCCATATCTTGACGTAGGTGGAGTCGTTGGGAATGTTGGTTGTCAGCCTGTTGCCGAATCTCCGGGCTTCCACACCGCCCAGGCCGAGCCCCTCGCCGAACGGTTTGTTTCTGAGATACTCCGCCAGCTTTTTTTGGTTCTGCTTTCTTACCAGATAGGACGCGTCTTTATTGGGACGGAATGCCGTGCGCATGCGCCGTATCATGTAGTTGCTTTCTCCCACGTATGTAAATGCGAAGAAAACATAGATGCAAATTCCTCCCACTGCGGCAGCACTCATCAGTTTGATGTTCTTGCTGATAAGCGCAAAAAGCAGCAGACTGCCCAGGGGTACTACGATAGCTCCTCGGGTACCTGTAATGAACATGGAGTATAATGAGAGTGCGGAGATGGAGAAATAATATACTTTCAGGCTGGACTTCTTGCTGAACAAACCGGCAATACCGAACAACGCGCAGGTGAATCCCATGTTGGAACCGTAATTCCCCGCATCGGTAAAGATGGAGAAGTAGCGGGTGATTTGGGCAGCAAGTGTGTCTTGTACATGCCGCTTTCCATCATGGCATTGTATTCGACGGCGTCGAAACCGATGAATTTCTGACAAAGGCCTTTCAGTATGGCGATGAGCGTAAGTATGGAAAACAGGAATATCAGCCGGCTGATTTGCTTATAGGATGTTGCCAGCAACACCGTGATTAGGGACACGAGAAACGTATTGTAAATGAATCCCCTGGAATAAATCCATGCTTCCAGGGACGCGGTGGGGTTGACGACTTCCATAAGGCAGTACACTGCCAGTACGGCACCTCCTATGGTGAGGATGTTGACGGCCCGTTTCCAGGGAAAACGGTAGTGCAGCGCCGTCTGGATGATGACGATGAGGAGCACGCTCCACCAGATGATGTCCGACAGTACGCTGAGTCCGTCCTGCCGGCTGTAACGCGCCAATGGGATGAAGAAATAATTGAAAATGAATAGCAGGAATAGGAAGCGTTCCGGTTTGCGAAGGTGCAAAATCAGAATGCACAAGAGGGCGGGCAGTGCCGCCACCAGTCCTGCTATCGCTAAATTTTGCTTCAAAGTAGCTGCGACGATACATCCTAAACCGATGCAGAGTATGGCAAAGGTTAAGGTGGGAGATGATATGTAACTTCGCTTGATACTCATTTTACAGCGGCTTTTTTAGCGGTCAGCCCCAGTTGGGACAATCGGCTGACGAAGCTGTGGAGAGGTGTCTTGGGCGGTAATTCGCCGGTGAACGATTCCACGACTTCACGGTCGGCATTGTTGAGATAAAGCGATAACGGAGTGTCACCCAGCATTTCTTTAATGGATTTCAGGTTGATATCATCGTTTTTGCCCCATAAACGGCAGGCGTTGGCTATGAGCAGGTTAACATCGGCTTGTTTCAGTACGGTCAAAGGCAGGCTGGCAGTGCTTATGGACGGGTATTCCACAAGAATGATGTCCGGTATCTGCTCGGCGGAGTTCAGTTGCCAGAAATCGGATAGTTGCTGTGCCCGGACGTATTTCTGGTCGTTGGTCTCAAAATCGACATCGTGCTTTACGATACGGGTGCGAAGTCCCACGGAAGCCCAATGATCGGCAAAATATTTGGCCAGAAAACTTTTACCTTCCCGCTCTTCCATACTGAGCAGGTTGATGACGGTAGGGCGTCCTGTTGCCAGATACCTGTCGAGCTGATGGCAGGAATAGGCGGCGGCACGGCGGTTGCATGCTTTCAGGAACCCTCGGAACTTCAGGTTGCTGATACCGTTGAATGCGGCGATGACGGGCAGGCCGCTAAGGCGGTGACTGCGTTCGGCATCCCGTAGCGTTCGGTCTGTCAGTTCAATGATGAGGAAGTAGAAAGTAATGAATATCAAACTGGCAATCAGAGCAGCCACGACGTAGAGCAGGCGCTTACGGCCGTTGTCGGTAAGCGGGAACTCGGGCGGAGCGATGATTTGCAGGTTGGCAGTGGTCATTTTTATGTTCTGCAGGCGGAGCCGCGCTTCGGACAGTCCGCGGAGCTGTTCACGGTAGGTGTCTTCGGCTATGCCGATGGCACGTTCCTTACGCTTTACTTGAGTACCCACAGGAGCAAATTCCCGATATTGGTTCAGGATGTCGTTACGGCGTTCGTGAAGGACTTTCAGTTCGGCCTTTGTCTTTGCCTCGTTGATACATGCCATCAGCCATTCTGTTACCATATTATCGATACCGACACCTTCTTTGGTGAAATTGTATTCGTTGAGGTTGTCGGAAATGTGGCTGATTCTGTCTTCCGAGCTTTGCAAATCGGTTTTGTTCCGTTGCAACTGTTCATTGTCTTTTAGCTCCGTATCCGTTGAAAAGATTTCCTGCTCCAGGATATTCTGGTTCAGTTCCGTAACTTTTTCAAGTTCTTTGAGCAGCTTCGTGTTATCGCGTATAATCTTGGCGCGGATGTCCATTTTATCTTCCAGCATCCGACGGAGAGCCACGGCGCTTTTGTAGGTTCGTTGGGCAAGTTCCTCACGGTCGTCCAGATTGTATTTGGTTACCGCCAGCTCTTTACTCTGATTGTCGTAGTTGATTACCGAATGCTCTACATTATAGTGCATCAGGTTTGTCTTCTTCTTTGTTGAGGTTTGATTTTGGCAAGTCTTACTTGCTCCTCAAAGTAAGCGA
>ENA-OPYT01000696-OPYT01000696.1-human-gut-metagenome-genome-assembly--contig:-NODE-696-length-10173-cov-2.190922_pt1 | contig 10173 bp, 11 predicted proteins | sample MGYA00242636_ERZ504480 | MGnify/ENA primary metagenome ERZ504480 (study PRJEB26092, sample SAMD00036228) | human gut metagenome | host: Homo sapiens | study: EMG produced TPA metagenomics assembly of...
ACTCTAAAATCTCTGGATCGCCCCGGCTTTAAAAGCGCTTGTCATTTCTCTTTTTATACTTTAAAAACACATCGCTGGATCGGGCTTTGGATCAGCCTTTTTTGTCAGCTGTGACCGGGCCTATACAAAGGGGCAAATATTCTCATTCTCTCCGACCGTGGCGTGGATGAAAATCATGTAGCCATTCCTTCTTTACTGGCTGTCTCTGCCATGGAGCAGCATCTTGTGCGCACAAAGAAAAGGACAGCTGTTTCCATCATTCTGGAAAGCGCTGAACCAAGAGATGTGCATCAGTTTGCAGCAATCCTGGGCTACGGCGCAAGAGCAGTACACCCCTATCTGGCTCACGAATGTATTTCAGAAATGATCGACAAAGGTGTGCTGGACAAAGACTACCACACAGCCATCCATGATTACAATGAAGCTATCCTTCACGGCATTGTCAAAATCGCGGCGAAAATGGGAATTTCCACCCTTCAGTCTTATCAGTCTGCCCAGATTTTTGAAGCCGTGGGAATCAGCCGGGAGGTCATTGACCGCTATTTCACCAACACTGTAAGCCGTGTGGGCGGAATCGGCCTGAAGGAAATCAATGAGGATGTCATTGCACGGCACAACCATGCCTTTGACCCCCTGGGTCTGGGTGTGGATACCACTTTGGACAGTACCGGCTTCCACCGTTTAAGAACCGGCGATGACAAAGAAGATCACCTCTATAATCCGGCTGTTATCGTCGCTCTGCAGCAGGCAGTCCAAACTGGAGATTACAAACGCTTCAAGGAATATACTGCCATGGTAGATGATGAAAATAAACCGCATACACTCCGAGGACTTCTTAAATTTCAGTATCCGGAAAACGGCGGGATTCCCATTGAAGAGGTGGAGCCTGCATCCGAAATTGTAAAACATTTTAAAACCGGAGCAATGTCCTACGGCTCTATCTCCGAAGAAGCCCACGAATGTCTGGCAATCGCCATGAACCGCCTGGGCGGAAAATCTAACTCCGGTGAAGGCGGCGAAAAACCGGAACGGCTGGGCACAGAAAAAAACAGCGCCATCAAGCAGGTCGCTTCAGGACGATTTGGAGTCACCAGCGAATATCTGGTCAGCGCCAAAGAAATTCAGATCAAAATGGCACAGGGCGCAAAGCCCGGCGAAGGCGGACATCTGCCCGGTAAAAAGGTGTATCCGTGGATTGCCAAGACCAGGCACTCTACCCCCGGCGTATCCCTGATCTCGCCTCCGCCTCATCACGATATTTATTCCATTGAAGATCTGGCGCAGCTTATTTATGATCTGAAAAATGCAAACCGGAAAGCACGTATCGCCGTGAAACTTGTCTCCGAGGCAGGCGTCGGCACCATTGCATCCGGTGTTGCAAAGGCAGGTGCACAGGTTGTCCTTATCTCAGGCCACGACGGAGGTACGGGCGCCGCTCCCCAAAGCTCCATCCACCATGCAGGACTGCCCTGGGAACTGGGACTGGCTGAAACTCATCAGACGCTGATCCGAAACCATTTAAGAAGCCGTGTCATCCTTGAAACGGACGGCAAACTCATGAGCGGCCGGGATGTTGCCATCGCATCTCTTCTTGGTGCAGAGGAATTTGGATTTGCCACCGCACCCCTTGTTACACTGGGCTGCATGATGATGCGCGTCTGCAATCTGGACACCTGTCCTGTCGGTGTGGCTACACAGAATGAATGTCTGCGGAAGCGTTTCCGCGGGAAACCGGAATATGTCATGAATTTTATGCTGTTTATTGCAGAGGAATTACGAGAGATCATGGCAAAACTTGGCTTTGCAACTCTCGCTGAAATGACAGGTCATACAGAATGCCTGACTATGCGTCATGAACCGGACGGTTCCTCCCGCCGCGGCATTGATCTGTCCCGCATTCTCTCCTCCTTCCCAGAAGAAAGTGCGATCCATTTTCATCCGGAAGATGTTTATAACTTTGAACTGGAAAAAACCATTGATGAATCCATCTTACTGCCCCGCTTTGCAAAGGCACTGAAAACAGGCAAAAAGCACAGTGAATCCATCCAGGTGAACAGTGTAAACCGTACTGTCGGCACGATTCTCGGTTCTGTCATTACAGAAAACTTCCAGGATACGCTGAAAGAAGACACCTTCACTGTACACTGTCAGGGCGGAGGCGGACAGTCCTTTGGCGCTTTTATCCCAAAAGGCCTGACCCTTACTTTGGAGGGTGACGCCAATGATTATTTCGGCAAGGGACTCTCAGGCGGAAAACTGGTTGTCTATCCGCCCAAGGGAAGCACCTTTTCTGCTTCTGAAAATATTATTATCGGAAATGTTGCTCTCTACGGGGCCACTTCCGGGAAAGCTTATGTATGCGGCGTAGCCGGAGAACGTTTCTGTGTCCGCAACTCAGGGGCCACAGCAGTATCCGAAGGCTGCGGCGACCACGGTCTGGAATATATGACCGGCGGATGTGCAGTGATCCTGGGACCAACCGGGAAAAACTTTGCCGCCGGAATGAGCGGGGGCATTGCCTATGTCCTGGATCTTGAACATCAGCTTTATAAGAAACTGAACAAAGAAATGGTTACCATGTCCGAAGTGACAGAAAAGCATGATATTGCAGAATTAAAAAATATTTTGAAGGATTATGAAAAAGAGACTTCCTCTCTTCTTGCCAGAGATATCCTGGAACACTTTGACGCTTATCTTCCGGGATTTAAGAAAATCCTTCCCAATGATTATCAAAAGATGCTTCATGCGATCAGCAAATATGAAGAAAAAGGGCTCTCACACGAGGATGCCGCACTGGAAGCATTCTATGAAATCCAGAAATAAGCCGAAGGAGGAACTGATCTTATGGGAAAACCAACTGGTTTTTTAGAATATCAACGAACAGAAAATCCATCCTCTGCTCCAAAAGAGCGGATTCAGGATTATCATGAATTTCATCCGCCCCTTTCCGCAGAAGAACGTCAAAAAACAGGGGGCGCGCTGTATGAACTGCGGCGTTCCCTTCTGCCAGTCCCGCCCCTTGTCCTTAAGGGGAAATGGTTACAGGCTGTCCTCTTCACAACCTGATCCCGGAGTGGAACGATGAAGTCTATCACGGAAATTTTTCACAGGCTCTTTGGCGCCTTAGAAAAACAAACAATTTCCCGGAATTTACCGGACGCGTATGTCCTGCGCTCTGCGAAAAAGCCTGCATATGCGGTCTGAATGATGATCCGGTTACCATTAAAGACAATGAACTTTTCATCATCGAAACCGGCTTTGCATCAGGAAATATGCAGCCTGTCATTCCGCCCGTACGCACCGGAAAAACCGTAGCCGTCATCGGCAGCGGTCCTGCAGGGCTTGCCGTTGCTGATCAGCTGAATCAACGTGGGCATCAGGTTACTGTATTCGAACGGGAAGACCGTCCCGGCGGACTTCTTATGTACGGCATTCCAAATATGAAGCTGGATAAATCTATCGTGCTCCGTCGTCTCTCTCTTATGGAGACAGAAGGGATCCGCTTTGTTACAAATGCAGATGTAGGGAAAAATATAGACGCAAAAAAAAGTCCTGAAAGAATTATGATGCCGTTGTCCTTTGCTGCGGCTCCAAAAAGCCGCGGAATCTGGCCGGTGAAAACCGCCAGGTAAAAGGAATTCATTTTGCCGTGGACTTCCTGACTGCCGCCACCAAACATCTGATGGATCAGACATCTCCCATCTCTGCCAAAGGGAAAAAGGTAGTCATTGTAGGAGGCGGTGATACCGGGAACGACTGTGTCGGCACCTGCATCCGCCAGGGCTGCACCTCTGTCACCCAGATTGAAATGATGCCGAAACTTCCGGATGAACGCCTGGCATCCAATCCATGGCCTGAATGGCCCAGGATCTGTAAGACAGATTACGGTCAGGAAGAAGCCTGTGCTCTCTTCGGACATGATCCCCGTATATATGAGACAACAGTCAAAGAATTTTTATCCGACGAAAAAGGCCATCTGACAGGCATTCGCACAGTCAAAGTCCGGTTTGAAAACGGTAAGATGACAGAAGTAAAAGACAGTGAACAGATCATAGAAGCTGATCTTCTGCTCATTGCAGCCGGCTTTACCGGATGTGAGGATTATATCACTGACGCATTTCAACTGGAGCGCACAGCCCGGGGCACGATTTCCACTGCCCCCTCCTCTTTTGCAGCCGGCAAAGAAAAAGTATTCACAGCCGGGGATGTGCGCCGCGGCCAGTCACTCGTTTGTCTGGGGCCATCGCTGAAGGCCGGCAGTGCGCCCGTGAGGTGGATCAGTATCTGATGGGATATACGAATATGAATGTACAGTAACAAATAAGTATCGGGTGAGAACCTCAAACAAGCTTGATTTCTCACCCCATATTTATTTCCTGCATGGCTTGACTGGTCCAAATGTTACAAAAATGTTCAAAAAATATTGCAAATATGTACTGACTCATGTATAATAACATCTAGATGTAGTAGCAAAACTATATAAATTGTATACATTTGAGTGAGGAAGTTTTTATATGAATAAATTTGGAAGAAGAATACTGGCAGCATTAATTATGAGCAGTTTAGTAGTTACACCGGTTTTGGCAGCACCTTCAGTAGATGATCTTCAGAAGAGTAAGGCATCAGCGCAAAGTGAAGTGAACTCACTTCAGTCACAGCTTCAGAGTATTGTAAGTAAGATTACTCAATTGGAAGCTGATCTTACAACAAAGGGTGAAGAGATTATTCAGGCGCAGGCAGATCTGGAAGAGGCAGAAGCGAAAGAGGAGCAGCAGTATGAGGATATGAAGACCCGGATCAAGTTCATGTACGAGAATGGAGACGCGACGCTTTTAGAGCTGCTGTTTTCTGCGGAAGATCTCGGTGATTTTCTGAATAAGGCAGATTTTATCCAGTCGATCAGCGATTATGATCGTGAGATGCTGGACGAACTCCGCACGATCCGCGAAGATATTTCCACCAAACAGGAAGTTCTTGCGGGACAGCAAAATGATATGGCGACAGTGCAGCAGGAACTCGTTGCCAAACAGGCGGAATTGCAGCAAAAGGCTGCGGAGACGGCGACAGATCTGGAAGCGTTCCGGGCACAGCTGGCGGCGGCAAGAGCTGCGGAGACGGCGGCGCTTCCGACAAGCGGCGGTATTGTGGATGGGACGATCCTCCATACCAATGCGACCGAGGTGGCGGCAAGTGATGCGGAATTACTGGCTGCGATCATCGAATGTGAAGCATATCAAGATTATAATTCATTGCTGGCAGTTGCGACTGTGATCATGAACCGGCTGGAAGATCCGAGATTCCCGAATACGATTCCGGAGATCATTTATGCGACCAATCAGTTTGAACCGGTCAGCAGAGGTATGCTGGATGTTGTTCTGGCAAGAGGCGCGAGCGATCTTTCCCGTCAGGTGGCGCAGGATGCGTTGAACGGCGCGCGGCTTCAGGCGGTGTCAGACTGCTACTTTTTCCTGTATGCGGGAGCGACATCACATCCGGGCGTGAATGTGGGCGGCAATGTGTTCTTTCAGAGCTGGTAATCGTTGGCAGCAAAGTTGTGGATAAAAGGACGACCGAAAGAACAGCGAAGAACAGCGAAAAACAGCACAAAGAACAAGCATAAGAACAGAGATAAAAGTGAAACAAAAGGCGGAGAGAGCATGGCGCGCAGTACATCGGCGGTTATGCGATCTCTGCTTTTTACTGTTTTTTTGGCCGCAGGCGAATGAGGGCTTGAAGGACAGTAAAAAATGAGAAGAGGAGGGAATGGAATGAGAGAAGTGATATCGCTGCAGACAACGATCTTCCTGCTTGTATGGATCGGATACGTCGTGAAAAAAAGGAAGATCATCGGATCGCAGGGGCAGAAGAATCTGACGGATCTCGTGATCTATGTGATCTTACCATGTAATATTTTGAGAGCATTTATGGCGGGACAGGCAGGAGAACATCTGAAAGATTATTTTGTGATCCTGGGGATCTCCATTGCGATCCAGATTTTCTGTACATTTTACGGAAAAATTGTCTATCGAAAAGAAGCGATCGGAAGACGAAAATGTCTGGAGTACGGTACGATCTGTTCCAATGCGGGATTTTTGGGAAATCCGATCGCGGAGGGAGTCTTCGGAGCGGAGGGACTGGTTCTGGCGAGTTTCTTTTTGATTCCGCAGCGTATTATGATGTGGTCTGCCGGACTTGCCGTGTTTACCGGGAGTACCGATCGAAAGGCGACAGCAAAAAAAGTGCTGACCCATCCGTGTATCATTGCTTGTGTGATCGGATTGATCCTGATGTTGGGGAAAATAAAACTGCCCGCCGGAATCGATGGAGCGATCTCGGCATTGGGGAATTTGTAATACGGCAATGTCTATGGTGGTGATCGGAATGATCCTTGCAGAGATCGACTGGAAACAGTTCTGGGATCCGTCTGTGCTCCGGTATGCCGTGCACCGGCTGCTTGTGATCCCGGCGTGTGTGTTTGCGGCATGTTATTGTCTTGGCGTGAGCCGGGATGTGCTCGGTGTGAGCGTACTTTTGACTGCAATGCCTGCGGGTGCGACAACCAGTATCCTCGCGGAAAAATATGGAATGGAATCGGAATTTGCAACGAAGATGGTCGTCGTATCGACTTGCATTTCTCTGCTGACGATCTGTTTTTGGAGTACGATACTGAAATAAAAAAGTTGACAACCCTCCGGATTTGTTATACAATCGCGAATGTAACATTTCTGTAACAAATGTAACAAAAACGAAAAAAATAAAATTCGGAGGGATTACAAGATGTATTTTAATAAAAAAATGAGGAAAAGACTGGCGGTGACGACGGCAGGTCTGGTGCTTGCACTTGGAGTGAGCGTGCAGGCGGCGGAGCCGCGGGAGGATGGAGCGCGCCAGAGGGCGACCCCTGTCACAGCCGTGCAGGAAACGATGCAGACAACGTCAGCGGAAGCGGTTGATTTCGGAATGGAACAGGCAGAGACAGAACAGTCGGCGATTTCCATGGATCATCTGACGGATCCGCTGCATGCGGAAGAAACAGTACAGTTTCGTGCGAGAGAGATCGAGGAAGAAGCGATTCGGGCAAGACAGGAACAGATCACACAGGAGCGCGCGGCAGCCGAGCAGCAGAAAGTGACGCTTACGCCGGAGGAACAGGCGCTGCTTGCGTCCATCATTTTCTGTGAAGCGGGAAACCAGCCGTACGAGGGACAGGTTGCAGTCGGGGCGGTGATCCTGAACCGGGTGAAAAGCGGAAGTTATCCGAACAGTGTTGCAGAGGTGATCTACCAGCCGGGGCAGTTCGGACCGGCGATGACCGGTTGGCTGGATACCGTGCTTGCGTCGGGAAGCTACACGCCGACAGCGATGCAGGCGGCGGTTGATGCCGCAGCCGGAAGCAATCCGATCGGAGACTGCCTGTATTTCGGAAACGGAGATTACGGGATTTTGATCGGAGATCATTACTTTCATTAAGGTATTTCATTAAGATATAGTTAAGATGTAGGAACGAAAAGCATGCAGTTCTCGGGAAAACCGGGGAGGGGCATGCTTTTTTGTTTTTGTTCCGCTATTCCCTCATGCTCTGTTTTGTGGTATTCTATATAGAAGATGCTTACCCAAAGTGTTTGCTTCGGGGAAGGCAGACGATGCAAACCGATTTGGGAGGTATAAGTAAAGATGAGATTGAGCCAGTTATTGGAACGATTAGAATATGAAGTGGTACAGGGAACAGAGGATATTGCGATCACAACGTTGATCAATGACTCGAGGAAAGTAGAGCCGGGCAGTGTGTTTGTATGTATCAGCGGCGCGGTATCGGACGGACATCGTTTCGCGACGGAAGTTGCGGATAAGGGCGCGGCGGCGCTGATCGTGGAAAAAGAGGTGGAAGTGCCCGGGGATGTGACCGTGATCCGCGTGGAGGACACCCGGTATGCACTGGCTCTGATGTCGGCGGCATATTTCGGCTATCCGGCAAATAAGCTGAAGATCATCGGGATCACCGGGACAAAGGGGAAGACGACAACAACCTATATGATCCGGTCGATCCTCGAAGAGGTCGGACGCAAGGTAGGACTGATCGGAACGATCGAGGCGATCATCGGAGAGAAACATATCCCTGCGGCAAATACGACGCCGGAATCTTACACGATCCAGAAATATTTTGCCGAGATGGTGGAAGCCGGATGTGACACGGTTGTGATGGAAGTATCCTCTCAGGGGCTGATGCTGAACCGGACAGCCGGCATTCCGTTTGAGATCGGGATTTTCACCAATCTGGGAAAAGACCACATCGGCCCGAACGAGCATGCGGATTTTGAAGATTACAAACGCTGTAAGGGACTGCTGTTCAAACAGTGTGAGCTTGGAATCGCCAACGGAGACGATCCGTGGTTTGAAGATGTGTTCAAAGAGGCAAGCTGCAAAGTGGAGACGTTTGGATTTGAGGAGAAAATGATCTGCGGGCGGTGGATACCCGACTTGTCAGCAGACCGGGATATCTCGGCGTTGCCTATCATGTGGCGGGGCTGATGGATTTTGATGTGGAGATCGACGTTCCGGGAACGTTCAGCGTGTATAATTCGCTGACTGCGATCGCGGTCTGCCGTCATTTCGGCGTGCCGGAAGAGGTGATCAAAAGTGCTCTGAAAGTTGCAAAAGTAAAAGGGCGGATCGAGATGGTCAAAGTATCGGATGAATTTACTTTGATGATCGATTATGCGCACAATGCCATGAGTCTGGAAAGTCTTCTGACAACGTTGAAGGAATATCATCCGTCCCGTCTTGTCTGCCTGTTCGGCTGCGGCGGCAACCGTTCCAAAGACCGCAGATATGAAATGGGTGAAGTGTCGGGGCGGCTGGCAGATCTGACGATCATCACATCGGACAATCCTCGGTTCGAGGATCCGCAGGCGATCATCGACGACATCAAACAGGGAATCGGAAAGACCGATGGAAAATATGTCGAGATCTGTGACCGGAAAGAGGCGATCCGCTACGCGATCGAACACGGACAGCCGGGAGATGTGATCGTTCTGGCAGGAAAAGGACATGAAGATTATCAGGAGATCGAGGGCGTCAAACATCCGATGGATGAGCGGGTCCTGATCCAAGAAGTTCTGGAAGAACTCGGAAAATAAAGGAAAAGTAGGTGAATGCAGGTTCATGTTTGCGAACATCATTGTCGATATCACACATGAAAAACTGGATAAGATCTTTCAATACAGAGTCCCCTCCCGTCTGGCAGGGGAACTTTCTGTGGTATGGAAGTTTTTGTTCCTTCGGCAAATGGAACCGGCAGACGAAAGGATACGTCGTGGTTTTTCGGAAACCTGTGATTATGATCTGTCAAAAGTAAAAGAGATCGCGGATATTTCCCGGGACGGGATCGCGATCGAGGGGAAGCTTGTGGCGTTGGCGGCGTGGATGAAAGAGCAGTACGGCGGCACGATGATCCAGGCGCTGAAAACCGTACTTCCGATCAAACAGAAAGAGAACGCGAAAATGAAAAAGCGGATCCGGCTGCTGCTTGACAAGGACACGGGGAAGGAAAAGCTTGACTATTATCTGGGAAAAAAATCAGAAAGCCCGCGCACGGCTTCTGGCGGCGCTTCTGGATGAACCGGTGCTGGAATATGAACTGGTGAGTAAAAAGCTGAACATTACGCTCTCTGTGATCCGCGCGTTGGAAGAGCAGGGCGTGGTCGCTTTGGAAGAAGAACGTGTTTTCCGCAATCCGGTGCGGGGAAAAGAACAGGAAGCAAGAACGATCACATTTACCGAAGAACAACAGCATGCGATCGATGTGTTTCGGGAAGACTAATGAGCAGAAACGATATGGAACGTATCTTGTCCACGGCGTGACGGGGAGCGGGAAGACAGAAGTTTATATCGAGATGATCCGCCGGTGGCGGACTCCGGAAGACAGGCGATCGTGCTGATCCCGGAGATCGCGCTGACATTTCAGACCGTGATGCGGTTTTACCGGTGTTTCGGCGACCGGGTATCGATCATGAATTCCCGGTTGTCTGCGGGGGAACGGTATGACCAGCTGATGCGCGCGAAAAGCGGAGAGGTGGACGTGATGATCGGACCGAGATCCGCATTGTTTACACCATTTCCTAATTTAGGGCTGATCGTGATCGACGAGAACATGAGATACTTACAAAAGCGAAC
>ENA-OPYT01000697-OPYT01000697.1-human-gut-metagenome-genome-assembly--contig:-NODE-697-length-10162-cov-24.388341_pt1 | contig 10162 bp, 9 predicted proteins | sample MGYA00242636_ERZ504480 | MGnify/ENA primary metagenome ERZ504480 (study PRJEB26092, sample SAMD00036228) | human gut metagenome | host: Homo sapiens | study: EMG produced TPA metagenomics assembly of...
CGGGAAAAAACCTTTCATGCATTCGGCATCCGGGAAACGGCCTCGCCGCTCTCTCCAAGGGAGCTTGCAGGGTACATCGCGGTATACCACACGCCGGACGAAGTTGAAATCCTCAATATTGCGGTACGGGAAGACAGGCGCCGCCACGGATACGGCCGCCTGCTCATGGCTACAGCCTTGCAGGATGCCAAAGAAACAGGCATACTACGAGGAGTGCTTGAAGTGCGGATCAGCAACGCGCCCGCCATCCATCTGTATGAATCTTTCGGGTTTCGGCAGGCGGGCAAGCGGCGCGGGTATTATCAAGATACCGGAGAAGACGCGCTCATTTATACTTTGGATATGGGACAGACTCGGACGAATCCATAAATTACGCTCGTGGGAGTATTCTATGCGCACCATTATCGCCGCCAACTGGAAGATGAACAAAACCCGCACGGAAGCCAAAGCCACCGCGCACGAACTCGCCTCTATCCTTGGCGGCGCGCCGGACGATAGGGATGTCGTCGTGTTCGCGCCGTTCACCGCTCTGGAAGCCACGAGGGAAGGCCTCGACGGGGCCCCCGGCATCTTCGTCGGCGCGCAAAATATGTACCCCGCCGAATCCGGGGCTTTCACCGGCGAGATTTCCCCGGCCATGCTCCGCGAAGCCGGCTGCACGTGGGTGCTCACGGGCCATTCCGAACGCCGCCATGTGCTTGGGGAGAGCCCGGACTTCGTAGGCAAGAAGACGGCGTTCGCGCTGGAACAAGGCTTTTCCGTCATCCTTTGTATCGGTGAAACCCTCGCCGAACGCAAGGCAGGGAAACTCAACAGCATCCTCTGGCTCCAGCTTGAAAGGGGCTGCCGGCTCGGCCCCAACGCGGACTATTCCCGCCTCGCCGTGGCTTACGAACCCGTGTGGGCCATCGGTACGGGCCAGACCGCTTCCGACGAGGACATCCGCATGGTGCACACGCTGGTGCGCGAACTGTTGAGCAGCCTGCTGGGTTCCAACGGCATCGGCATCCAGATTTTATATAACGTTCCGATCATAACCGGAAATAATGTTTCCGCCGGAAAATACGCTCCCGCGATCACCGCACCGGCACTGATGTTCCGCATTCCGGAACCATAGATCATGGAAACCGTTGCCGCTTTATCCTGCCTTGTAAGAATGGCAATGATCCAGCCGATGGCATATCCCCCTGCTGCCAGGACCAGGATCGCTGCTGCTACCTCCAGCCGTTCTCCGTTAAGATGCTTCATATAAGGAGAAACCTTGGAGGAATTGGAAGTTACCACAAAGATCAGGCACATTTTTGAAAAAGGTGCCAGCTTTTTCGGCCAGGTCTCCATAACCTTTCCATGGCTGACTTCATTAAGGCACATGGCAAGGACTGCCGGCAGAGCGATCATGAAAACCAGCTCCTTCATCATTCCCACAGTATCCATTTTTACGCTGGAGCCCACTAGGAGCTTCAATACTGCCGGGATCAGAAAGGGAGCCAGGATCGTATCGATCACAACCAGCGAAAGTGACAGCGGACTGTTTCCATTATAAATGGACACCCACATCAAACTGATCACCGCTGCAGGTACGGAAAATTCCAGCACCATTCCTGTGATATAATTCATATTGCCCGGGAACAGAAGATGTCCCAGACCGCAGGCGGCCACCGGTCCCAGCACATGAAGGACCAGCAGCATCAGGATCAACGGAAGCGGCCGCTTAAACACATCTGCCACATCACGGAATCTGGATTTCAGTGCGCCGATAAAGGTCATAAACGCAAAAGCATACGTCACATAGGGCACGCCATGCTTCGCAATATCCGGAAACAGTACCCCCGTAAGCAGACAAGCCGGCGTCACAAAAGCCATCCATTTCTCCATAAAGCTGTTAAATTTTTCCAGCATATCACACCTCTTGTTTGTCTTTTTTTCTGTTCTTTTTTACAGTTTATCACAAAAAAACAGCGGTGCAAGAAAAAAATCCCCTGTTTTATAGCCGATTCCGGACAAATATGATATGATAGTACCCATCCAAAAGCAACCTGAAACCAGGGCGGACTACAGATATCCGCCAAAATGATCATTTATTATGATCTGGAAAACGAGGCAAAAAATGATTTCTTTAATTATACCATGCTTCAATGAGGAAGAATCTCTTCCGCTTTTTTACCCGGAAGCCACTTCTGTCCTCAGGCAAATGAACTGTGATTATGAACTGATCTTTGTGAATGACGGTTCCAGAGACAGAACCCTTGAGATTTTAAAAGAACTTTCCGAAAAGGATCCTCATGTGATCTATCTTTCTTTTTCCAGAAACTTTGGAAAGGAAGCTGCCATGTATGCAGGCTTCTGCAATGCCGGCGGCGATTATGTAGCAGTGATGGACGCTGATCTTCAGGATCCGCCGTCCCTTCTTCCGGAAATGCTGGAGAAGCTGGAATCCGGAGAATATGACAGCGTTGCCACCAGGCGTGTCAGCCGTGACGGAGAGCCACCTATCCGGAGTTTTTTTGCCCGGAAATTTTATCAGCTGATCAATAAGATCTCGGATGCAGATATTGTGGACGGTGCCAGAGACTTCCGTCTGATGAAACGCAGTATGGTGGATGCCATCGTCTCCATGAGTGAGTACAACCGCTTTTCCAAGGGAATCTTCGGCTGGATCGGTTTCCGCACCTGCTGGCTCCCCTACAAAAATATCGAACGCGTAGCCGGTGAGACCAAGTGGAACTTCTGGAAGCTGTTTAAATACGCCGTCAGCGGCATCATCAATTTCTCTCAGGTACCGCTGACCATCGCCTCCTGGTTCGGAACGACCATGACCGGTTTTTCCTTTCTGGTCCTGGTAGCCATCATAGTCCGAAAGCTGATCTTTGATGATCCGGTCCCAGGCTGGGCTTCCACCATCTGTGTCATCATCTTCATCGGCGGCCTGCAGCTTTTCTGCCTGGGTATCATGGGACAGTACATAGCAAAAACCTACATGGAGGTCAAGCAACGCCCCCATTACATCATAGCAGAGTCCAACAAAAAGGACTTTACACCCATACGTTGATTTTTATTCTGTCGGCAGCTCGACCACCTGATATTCGTGACCCAGCGCCGGCAGGATTTTTTCTTTTACATCACTGGTCTTCATTAACAGAGTGGAAGTATTGATGCACGGATGGCATCCGAAATATTCTTCATCCAGGACTTCTTTATCGATCACCAGATGTACCTTCTTTTCTCTGTCAAAGATCAGTCCCATCAGACTTAAGGATCCCGGGGTAATGTTCAGATATTCCTCCATCTGCTCTCCGTCTGCAAAGGAAAGTCTGGCTGTTCCGATCTGTTTGGACAGAAATTTTGTTTTAAACGGCTTCTCTCCAGGCATCAGCAGAAGATAGAAATCTGTTTTCTGTCGGTTGCAGAGAAAAAGATTTTTGCATATCTGCGCTCCCAGAAGCTGATCCACTGCCTCGCAGGCCTCCATGGTCATCAGTGCCTCATGATCTGCTCTTTTATATTCAATCCCAAGACTGTCCAGAAAATCGTACACTGCGATTTCCTTCTCCAGACGGCCCTCGATATTCTCCGGTCTTCCTGTATAGATCGTTTTGTCAATTCTTGGTTCTTCCATGGTGTCTCCTCCGTTATTTTTACATTCTCATATGTGCAGGTCTTAGTCGCAGCATATTACGCTTTGCTGCTTCACCCGTAACCTGCCGATTTGTTTAATCATAGCACACCTGTAGCAAATAAGATACTCCGGATTTCCGTCTGACTATTGACGATATCAGCCTCGGATGCTATACTCTCAGGCAGAAAGGGAATGAAGTTCTCCCCCGATCTTTATCGAAACCGCCAATGAGCTGATGACTTCTGTGCAATGCACGGGGTTACCAGCTTTTTTTGATGGATTTTTAAGATCCGGGAGATTGAAAGGAGTTACTATGACAAAAGAAACTATCCAAAAAGAACATCGGATCCTACAGCTGAAATATGCTGTCCTTGCAGTGGTCGTGGGAATCTGCGTCGGGATCGTAGATACCATCTTCGGCCGGGGCCTGCTGGCGATCTCTGATCTTCGCACCGCACACTGGCGATATCTGCTGCCCTTCCTGCCTCTGGCCGGACTTCTTATTGTGTGGATGTATCATCATTTCAGCACCTTAAGCTTAAAGGGCATGTCCCTGATCTTCGAAACCGGGCAGAAAAAAAGAGACCAGATTCCTCTGGCCCTTGTCCCTCTGGTAATGATCAGCACCTGGATCACTCATCTCTTCGGAGGAAGTGCCGGCCGTGAAGGTGTTGCCGTGCAGATCGGTGCTACACTCTCCCACGAGGCCGGACGCAGGCTGCATATCCGGGAAAATAAGCCTGTCCTGCTGATCACCGGTATGGCTGCCGGTTTTGGCGGTCTGTTCCAGACGCCATTAGCCGCTGTATTTTTTGCCATGGAGGTGATCGTTGCCGGATATCTTGAGTACGATGCGCTGCTGCCGGCACTTATCGCCGCATATACAGCCTCCTTCACCTCTCATTTCCTGGGACTGGAAAAATTTGCTGTGGATATCCAAGACACCTGGACTGTGACCGATCTCCGAAGCATGATCTCTCTCATTGCTCTCGGACTTGCCTTTGGTCTCGCCGGACGATGCTTTTCCGTACTTCTTCAGAAAGCAAAGAAATTATTCGGGGAAAAAATTTCAAATCCGCTGATCCGCATCGGTGTCATGGCCATTCCACTGGCAGCTCTGCTGTTTGTGATCCACGGCGGACGCTATACAGGTCTTGGAACCAATCTCATCTCCGCTTCCTTTGCCGGAGAAACGATCTACGGATATGACTGGATTCTAAAGCTTTTGTTTACTGTATTTACACTTTCCATCGGTTTTCAGGGTGGCGAAGTGACACCACTGTTCTCCATCGGCGCTTCCCTTGGAGTCGTCTTAGGTTCCATCCTAGGGATCCCTCCCATGATCTGCGGAGCCCTCGGCTACGCCGCAGTATTCGGCAGCGCCACCAACACCCTCATCGCCCCGATTCTCATCGGCCTGGAAGTCTTCGGCACCCGAAACACCATCCCCCTTATCCTGGTATGCATCCTCGCTTATCTGGTCAATGGAAATCACTCCATTTATGGAGCACAACAGAAGGCGCTTTGCAGGTTTGAGAAGTAGATATGTACATATTTTTTATTCGGTCATGGCTGACTCGGTTGTGGCCGAATAAAAAGCGGTACTTTTTTAGATTTTTTCTTGCATACGAGAGCAACTGCCAATGCAATAAACATTAATATTGTTATAACTCTTTCGAAAATGCTCAATATCAGATTCGCCATATGATTCCTTTCTTCAGCTATTAATGGATTCTATCTCCGAATCATCATATATTTTCTTTAACTCTTTTCTCATTTCCTTATTGATACTTATATATTTTGAATCACTATCAGCCCATTTTACTTTCAGGATATCGTGTTTGCGTATATATAATACAGGCAGCCGGCTTCTGTGCTTAGCCATAAAGATTCCCCCGCTTTCATAAAAAGTTTCCTGCAGGTAATCATTTATTTCATCTACCTGGATTACAAATGTAAAACGAATATCCTTCTTTTTTTCTTCTCTGCTCATCTCATTGATCCAGAACTCTGCAAATTTATCATTTAACAACAAAACATCATTTCTATCCATATCTGTAATATCTATAAGCGCCCAGATATTCACCTGATTATTTCTATTTTTCTTGAAAAAACTTACTTTTCCTTTTTCGTCCAGTTCATATTCTGACTTTTTTTGGTACTGGTTATGTAAAAGCCCTTTGTGAACCTCCCACGACTGAAGTCGCGTGCTTCCAGACGCTTTAGGCGTCAGACTGAATATCGGCGGATACGCCTATAACTTAGGTGCGCAGTTATGCGCATTTCCCATGCCGGATATGGCTGGTTCCCACATTACAGGTAGTCCGCTGTATATCTGCCTGTATCTATTCTACTTTTAAGAGTTCCATTTCTGAATGGAGTTTTCTCAGATCTGCATAGACACATGAGGTTCTACGCTTTACAGAAGGGACTTTTGCCTCCAGTAAAGACCTTTCCGTTGCCGGAATGGGTTTTAAAAGTTCTCTGATAAAATATCTCGCTCCTATATTACAGGCTGCTGACAGGTCACAATTATATCGTTTTCCTGTCTGGAAAGTACAGAGGCTGTGATTTTCCCGGTCACGTGTTACCGCCCCGGAACCATCATAAGCCAGTCTGCTGGTATTCCATGCACAGATTCGGGATATCCGCATCTCTTTCCTGTGTGCCTGATGTTCACAGCGTCTTTGGATATCCCGCTTTCTCCACAGGTGCAGTTTCTGTTTTTTCTTTCCCGATATCTTCCCCTGCAACTCCAGATATTCGAACACGATCACATCTGCATGGTTTTCTTCCGCATATCTTATAATCGCACCTGCAGTCTTTTTACCCAGTTCTGTGTTCAGACGTTTCGTATATGCCCATCTTCCCTGTGTCTGCGCAGAGCCATGTTCCCTCTGGAATCTGCGGATCCGTCCCAGTGTGCGGTACATCCGGTCTTTTTCACTGGGATGATCTATGAATCTTCTTCCCAGGACAGTTCCGTCTGCCCGCATGATGGTACAGACTGCATCGGTATTGATCCCTAAGTCCACGCTGCAGATAATCTGTTCTTTCACAGGTGTTTTGGTAAGTGTTACTTCCTCTTTATAGGAAAAACGCAAAAAATACTTCTGGTGTCTCTTTTCCAGAGTCGGGGCAGATGCCTTTTTCCCTGACCAGCATTTTCTCAGATATTCCATATCCGTATGATCCAGACGTACACAGGACCATTTCCAGTCATGACCGTCATAGAGTTTCAGGTATGCTTCGTCTTTCCCTTCCACTCCTTCACGGTACATGACATCACGGTAGAAGACCGGCATGGCGTGATTTTCATATACAAGCTTTGGTTTCCCGCTCTTTCCGTCTGTCTTTTCCCATAGATCCAGCCGTGTTTTATAAGAGGATACTGTCCCCAGTGCATGCTGGATGGCAGATCTGCGCAGATAGGAAGGCATCTTTGGGAACCGGATATCAAAATCAAAACAGGCATGGTTTTTCTTCGTAGTATGTACCAGATGTTCTGCAGCATTAAAACGCCTCTTTGCATCCGGGATCTCTGCTAATCCTTCCCATACCTGTACATAAATCCCAATCAGATAGCTGACAGCAGAACGGTAGATCTCCAGTGTCTGGCGGATCGGGATATTCTGTTTTCGTAATTCCACACCATAACTGGATATTATCTGCATTTTTATTTCTCCCTGATAACTCATTTCTCAGATTCTGTTGTTTTTTCTACTACCCATGGTTATATTTTAGCACATATAGTACCAGAAGTAAACATATGTTCTTTCTTTGAGTAAAAAAATTTGCGCGTCTAACTCATCTAAACTCATCAAACTTAAATGAAAAACTAAATTCCAGTTTTGGACCAAATGCAAGAGTAAATTCCATATAGGTCGAAGTTACTTTTGCACACATATTTGCCATATTGTCTTTGATAATCATTACTCCGTATAATGTACTTGCAGCTGATTGCCTGCCTGTGCAGATTGGAGATAATTATGAAGAATAAAGGCAATCAGAAACATTTAACATTTGAACAGCGTGTTGATATCGAGAAAGGTCTTACTGAGAATAAAAGCTTCGCTGAAATTGGACGAATTATTGGTAAAAATCCATCTACCATATCAAAGGAAGTACGTCTCCACGCACATACAAAAGAACGTCCGGATTCAGGTTACACTCATCCGCCATGTATTCATCGCAAGAACTGTAAGATGACATGCTTGTGTGATAAGATGTGTGGCATTCATTGTAAGCTTTGCAGAAAACCATCCTTTCGCTGCACTGATATATGTCCCGCGTATGAGACAGCTGAATGTGAGCAAACTGAATAAACCACCCTACGTATGTAATGGCTGTGGTCAAAAAAGACCCATTGTCTTATGCCCAGCAAAGATTTTATTCATCCAAATATGCCCATGATGAGTACCGTAGCGTGCTAGTCGATTGCAGAGCCGGCATTAACCAGACTCCGGAAAGCATTCAATCCATGAATGATTTATTGGTTCCATTGATCAAGGAGAAACATCAGTCCATCGGTCATATTTATGCTACTCATGCAGAAGAATTGGGTTGCTCCAGAAGAACACTTTACTCCTACATCAATGATTGTGTATTCGATGTCCGCAATGGTGACTTAAGGCGTTCTGTACGTTATAAGAAACGCAAGAAACCTACACAGACCAGTGCAAAAGATCGTTCTTATCGTCAAGGTCATAACTACGAAGATTTCCAGAATTATATGAAAGATCATCCAGATATAAATGTTGTGGAAATGGACTGCGTGGAAGGAAAGAAAGGCGAAAGCCGTGCCCTCTTGACCTTTACATTCCGCAACTGCAATCTTATGCTTATGTTCCTGTTGGAATATCAAGACCAGGAATGCGTGTTAGAGGTCTTTGTATGGCTTGAAACAGTGTTGGGGCAGGATGCATTCAAAAAGCTTTTTCCGGTGATTCTCACGGATGGAGGTTCAGAATTCTCAGCTCGTGAAGAGATGGAGGAATTCTGTGACGGAAGTAAAAGCACGACTGTCTTTTACTGTGATCCGTATAGCTTTTGGCCAAAAAAGGTGCCTGCGAAAAAGAACCACGAGTATATCCGCTACATCCGTCCGAAAGGGAGTTCATTCGCTGATTTAAATGACGAGAAAGTCAGACTTATGATGAATCACATAAACAACGAAAAAAGAGACAGTCTTAATGGACATAGCCCATATGAACTCTCTCTTTTACTCTTGGACAACAAACTGCACAAAGCATTAGGATTAAAGGCAATCGCACCTGATGATGTTATGCTTAGTCCAAAACTTATAAAATAAAATAGTAAAGCACAGGCAGATTTCACTGCACCAGAATTTAGTCTTGCACATAAGGCATGTGGAATTTAGTCTCGCACACTATTTTCAGATGCCCGGTTAGTATGCATAAAAACATAAATCATGAGTGCTTACAGGTTTATTATAAGACAAAAAAATAGAATTGTTAAGGTGCATTACAGAATTTAATCCCGCATAGTTACTGAGATAATCCACAGCTGGAATTTAGTTTTTCATTTAAGTCATCACTGAAGTAACGAGAATGCGACGCGCAGTTATTCAAGTGTGTTCAAAACCTGTAAGCAAAAAAATAAGAGAAACGCTACAAAATCAACGTTTCTCTTATTTACAATCATGCCGCAGACCGGAATCGAACCGGTACGGGTATCACTACCCACGGGATTTTAAGTCCCGGGCGTCTGCCAGTTCCGCCACTGCGGCATATGGAACCTATAGGGCTCGAACCTATGACCCTCTGCTTGTAAGGCAGATGCTCTCCCAGCTGAGCTAAGATTCCATACTACTTATGCAATTACTTCGTCAGCAAATGCTAACGACCCAGAAGAGACTCGAACTCTCGACCTTCGCCGTGACAGGGCGACGCTCTAACCAACTGAGCCACTGGGCCAAAATAATTTAAAAATGGACCTTCGGGGACTCGAACCCAGGACCGACCGGTTATGAGCCGGTTGCTCTAACCAACTGAGCTAAAGGTCCAAAAAGCCGATGATCGGACTCGAACCGATAACCTGCTGATTACAAATCAGCTGCTCTGCCAATTGAGCCACATCGGCATGTTGTAACAGAATCAAGCCTCAAAAATCACATTTCCATTATTTAAATGACTCCAAGGGGATTTGAACCCCTGTTACCGCCGTGAAAGGGCGGTGTCTTAACCGCTTGACCATGGAGCCAAAACTCCCCCTGTTGGACTCGAACCAACGACACTGCGGTTAACAGCCGCATGCTCTACCGACTGAGCTAAGGAGGAATAAAGGTTTTTGCACCTTCAAAACTACATACATGTTGACATTTCCTTGAGATTCATTCTTCCTGCGATTCTTGGTCAAGCCCTCACCCGATTAGTAACAGTCAGCTCCATGTGTTGCCACACTTCCACCTCTGCCCTATCTACCTCGTCGTCTTCAAGGGGGTTTACTTCTTTCGAATGGGATATCTCATCTTAAGGGGGGCTTCACGCTTAGATGCCTTCAGCGTTTATCCCTTCCGGGCTTGGC